>Ga0134127_10000182_pt1 | contig 73362 bp, 76 predicted proteins | sample KB31753_FD_96459 | JGI IMG/M metagenome (GOLD analysis project Ga0134127, IMG submission 96459) | Terrestrial soil microbial communities with excess Nitrogen fertilizer from Kellogg Biological Station, Michigan, USA - KB3-175-3 | ecosystem: Environmental > Terrestrial > Soil > Unclassified ... | reverse complement strand
GGGCTCTTTCAATCGACGGCATGATGGCCGAACTGTCGCTTATTGACGCGAAACGCAAGGAACTGGTGGCGAGTATCAGGAGCGCGGTTTCCGCGTTGGTCGATGGGGTGGCGTCGCCCTTATCGACCGGACGACGAAAGGGCCGTCCATCTGCTACGAGGAAGACTGCCGGAGTTAGTGCTCGAAGGGGAAGTCGTCGGAAGATGTCTGCTGCGCAGCGCAGGGCTGTCAGCCAACGTATGAAGAAGTATTGGGCGGCGAGGCGAGCTGCGAAACGGTAGAAGGCACCTGCTGAGACACTCTCAGCAAAGGACGAGGTTGTGTCACGGCCGAGATCCCGAGGAGATTGTCTGCTTCACCGAAATTCTTGCCGTTCTCTGACGTGAATTGGTGGACTAATTCGTCCTCCTTTCCGCGGTAATGACCGCGATGAGGAGGGCGTATGAGTGAAGACGAACGGACCACGACCGGCGAGGGTGAGGCGACGGCGAGTGCGTCGCGCAGTCTCACGCCGCGGGAGCGGTTGCTGCTGCTCGATATGTGGCAGCGCTCGGGATTGACGGCGCGCGATTTTGGGGCGCTGGTCGGTCTCTCGCGCCACACCTTGTTTGACTGGAAGAAGAAATTCGATCGGTCGGGTCCGGTCGGCCTGGCCGATCGGCGACGTGGCGCCCCGAGAGGCAGCCGGCTGAGCGAACCGACGCACCGTGCGATCCTGATGCTCAAGCAGGCGCATCCGGAATGGGGCTGCGAGCGGATCCGCGAGGTGCTGCTGCGCGGCGAGGGCTACAGCGCGAGCGCCGGCGCGAATCGCGGCATCACCAGGGGCGGCGTCACGTGTAGCTGCTCGAGCGGATTCGGCGCGGCTTGGAGGTGTCGTCGCGAGAGGTGGAGATATACGGTGGTATGCGACAAGTCGGCGTGACCAAGCAGGAGCTGGATCGTGCGCAGGTCCGCGCCTCCTTCCAGCAGATGCGTCGCGTAGGTGTGCCGGAGCGTGTGCGGCGTAACGCGTTTGTCGATCCCGGCTTTCCGCGTGGCCAGGCGCACGGCCTCCCAGATCACCTTCGACGTGATCGGCGCATCGGCCCGCCAGCCATGATGCGTGCCCGGGAAGAGATAGGTCCGTGGCCGCATCCAGCGGTAGTACTCGCGTAGCGCGGCCAGGAGCGTGCGACTGAGCGGGATCTCGCGATCGCGGCCGCCCTTGCCCTGCTCGATGCGGAGCACCATGCGCTGGCTATCGATGTCGCGGACCTTGAGGTGGCACAGCTCACTCCGGCGCAGGCCCGCGCCGTAAAGCGTCAACAGCATCGTGCGGTGATAGAGATTCTTCGCGCCGGCGATCAGCCGCTGCACTTCATCCGGGCTGAGGACGACGGGCAGGCGGAGCCGCTGCTTCGGATACGGCAGGTCCTCGCGCACGTCACGCCGCTGCAGGACATACCGACAGAAGAACCGGAGCGCACAGATCTGCGTGACCACGGTCCCGACAGCGAGCCGTCGCTCTTCAAGGAGAGACAAGTGGTAGCGTCGGAGCTGGGTCGGGCTGATCCGATCGAGGCGAGCACCCGAGTGCGGGCGGAACGCCTCAACGATCTGGATGTAGCGCGGATGGTCGAGGCGGCGTAGTCGCGACGCACCAGCTCGTCGCGCAGGCATTGCAGTAGCTTGGTCACAGACACCTCCTGTGACCACGCACCCTATCCTGCTACGAATGATCCGGCTGCTCGTCGGCCGCCGCGCCAGCGGCTTCGTTCTAGTCGCCAAGTGGCGATGGATCTAAACGGGTCCGTATCGGCTAGCTTGGGTTTCGGCCAGGAGCAGCCCTGGAGAGCCGCGGCGTCGAACATGAGCCGCAGCGCTATATCATCGCCGCCACACGTCGATCGAATAGTGGGACACTACGGGCTCGCCGCGTGATTTCATACGGAGTACAACCGAGACACTCGCCCGTGTTTCACGTTAATGCCCAGGAGTCGGTGCGGGTGGTAGGACGATTAACTCGAAATCTGATGGCGGCGGCATCCGTCGCACCGTGGAACCATCATCTTTGAATATCTCGAGTTCGCTTGGTCGGCCGTTGATCACGTGTAAAAGTACGTGAATGAAGTAACCATCCTCGTCTGCAGCTTCTGCTTCGACCGGAACACGCTTTATGACAGGCGCCATAATCGGGGAACGGCTCCTGAGTTCAAGACTTCCGATCTCGTCGATTGTTTTGACTTCTACCTCGTCGATCATTCCTGCAAGCTCGTCGCGCCCAGGAAAATCGGCCCTTAACAGACGATGTAACAGGGCTTGTTCGTCGGCTGTGGGCGCTCGAAAGGCCGATTCATTACTCATGGTGCTCCCACCGTATAAGTGCCGATGTGAATGGAGCCGTCGGCAAGCGTGAACGCTCGATAGACAATCGTCTGGCCGCGAACGATAACCTTACCCCAAAAGCTTCCTGTGCTCGAGGCACTTCGGCGGATTGCTTGCACTTCCGCGCGAATCGCGTCTTCAACTTCAGATTCAGGAATACCGGTTCCGGCCAGATGTCTACCACCGTGCCCGAAGCTGACACCGCTCGATCCGGTCATGCATACGATCGAGCCGATCGCCCCTCCGACGGACCCGCCGGCAATGACGCCTGCTGCCGTACCCTGAGTAAACCCAAGCGCAGCCCCGGTCACGCCAAGCGTTACCGTACCGCCACCTGGAAGGGCAGCTGTCCCGAGAACACCGCCACCAGCACCTCCGCCGACTGCGCCGATCATTCCGCCAGCGGCACCCATGACGGAAGCACCCACGCCGGCCGCGTGGGCCACGCATCCAGGATCACGCGGCGCAATTATCCATTTGACAATTGGCTTCGCCAGCTCCAGCGGGCGAGGGCCAAAAGTTGACGACGTCCAACCAATGCCCCACAACTCAGGCGCTGGCTGACACTGTCCCGTCTTGCTGTCGTAGCCCGCCACGCAGTCACCATCGTGGCCCGAGGGATCTACCCACCGCAGCGGATTGTTATAGGCGTAGGCGTAGCGGTTCATCGACTGCGGATCGAACGGATCCATAAAGGCCGTGTCATCGGCCGTGATGAATCGTCCGTTTCGAGCTTGATAGTACCGCGCACCGAAATAGTCCAGGTTGTCCTGGAGTGTTGATCCGCGTTCGCCGTATGCGAATTGGCGAGGATCGGTAACAGATGCCGGATCCCAATTTTGGCCAAAAGGCACAAAATCGTACTGGCCCACAATCACGCCGTTCGTATCGGTTACGATTCGCACCGAACCCACGTTGTCGGTGACAAAATAAAAGATCTCCTCAGCGGTCTGTCCCTCAGCGGCCGCGGGCATCCCGACGAGCGCCAACAACGCCAGCCAACCCACTGTGTTCGCTATCTGAGCCATCGTCTGCATCCTCTCAGTGTCGTTAAAGGGTCACAGACGTGCCCTACGGATTGGTAACAGCCACGTCGATACTGCCGTTATTTTGCGCGTTCGGATCGACAACGATCGTATAACTTCCATCCGTCGGGAGCGTCACCGATGGCAGATTGAAGCTCGCTGCCGAACTCTGCGACGAAGTGAGCTGTGTTTGGTCTGGTCGCAGCAATTTCACACTTGTCGTGCTCATCGTGTTACTCGTGAGCCGCACAGTTACCTGCTGGCCACCGACACCACTGAACGTCAGACGATGCACCTGGCCAGGGGTCGGAATGGACACTGCGACGGTACCGCCATTTATCGTTGCGGTACCGGACGTGTCGACCACGGAATACAGCTTCACAGTTCCGCTGCCGGTCGTCATCACATTCGGGTCCATATACACCTGATACGACGTGTTCGTCGGAAGGGATGTGGGTTCGACGAACACGGCTCCGCACCCGTACGCGCTTTGTAGGGTCGTTCCATCTGCCTTTTGGACGGCGATCGGCCAACTGAGACATTCGCCCGCATTCGAAGTCGCCAGAGCGCTGACACGCTGTGTAGCGGCGCCGGTAAACGTCAGTGTGGCATTTTGACCAACCTTGGTGATGGCGACGCTCACCGGCGTTCCGTCCGCAGAAATGGTGGTCGTCACATCCTGCACGTCGGCCAACGTCAACGTCACGGTACCGAGCGGGGTCGCAATTGGCTCGACTACGACGGTGTACGGGCCACTCATGGTCAGCGTCGCGGGTTCCCAATACGTCGTTGAGCAAGTGTTCTTTGCGGACCACACCAGACCGCTGTCCGGCTGCTTGACTGTAAATCTGATGCACCCTCCTCCGCCGACTGTGATCACCGGCGTCAAACGCTGGCCGAGCGTCCCCTGGAACGTCACGTACGCCTTCTGAGCCATGTTCGTGAATGTGAAAGACGTCGCGGGACCGTCGATGCTTGCAGTCTTATAGATGTTGATATCCGCAGGACCGGTCACAGGTCGACCAATGGCGGCAATCAACCGGCCACCTGCGTAAATGTAATCACGAATCTCGTTCGAGCCGCCTGGATTCTGCCATTCCGTCAGGAGTTCGCCCGTAAGGCCCCGTAAATAGTATGTCGCATTGGCTCCGACCACTTTCATAATCCGGGCGTCCTCCGCATCATAACTATATGTAGTCGTCGTGTTGTAGACACCCAGTGTTTCGAGCATGCCCTGAGGCGTGTATGCATAAGTCTCATTCGGGGCCGACAGGAGATCTCCAGCCGGGCTGTATGTCATTATGGCCCCGTCGACGGCCTTCAACTGAAGCTTGCCCGGGTAGTAATCGTACGTGGTCCCACCAGGTATCGTGGTCCGATTCCCGTGGGCATCGTAGGCGTACACGGCCGACCCGTACGGGCCGTCAGCCGTTGTAAGTCGATCCAGTGAGTCATAGGCGAATGCCTGACTCTTATTTGGTCGCGAATCAGTGAGACTTCGCACGTTTCCAACTGGATCGTAGTTGTCGTAATTCAGCTGCCATCCGATATTGTGCGGCCCACCGGCCGCACTGACCGAACGAGTCCAATAACGGTCAGGATCGTACCCGATGGATGTCGTCACAAAGTTCCCGGCCTGGTACCCCGTCAAGGCGCCAGATGGATGGAAAGCGAACTGCGACGCATAGTTCGTTCCTGCGACCCTATCGAACACGCGCTTCAGACGGTGCTCGTCATCGTAGTCAAGGCCGATCTGGCGCCGCGGCGTTGTGCTCAGCGATGGGTACTTAATGGTTACCAGATTGTCCACGCCATCGTATTCATACCCTGTACGAAACACCTGTGAACCGACACTGTCGATCCGGCTTGTTAAGCGCCCTGCAGAGTCGTACCCGAATTGCGTCGATACATTCCCAACGCTCATGGTCGCGACGTTGTCTGTCCCTGCTTCGTACGTAATGGTTGTTGTTCGACCACTGACGGAGACGTTACTCGTTCTACCATTGCCATCGCGGGTATACGTAAATGTGGCTCGAGGGCTATTCGTCTGACTCACAAATCCGGCCGGGTCATAGGTGTAACTCGTCCCGCTCGTTCGACCTTCGGGCTGGATGTCCTGCAGGAGCAAATTGTTGGCGTTGTAAAGCCATTTTCGTTGAAGCCCGTCAGGAGTTGTTACGGTTGTCAGGCGCCCAGTTGGTGTGTACGTGTAGGACCAACGCTTGTTGTCGGCGTCGAGGAGCGATATCAGACGCGTGTCACCAGGATCGCCGAACGCAGTCCGCAATTCCTCTGTCGTTCTGCCTGCCTCATCGACGATCGTCACCTTGCCGACCACTGGGCCGCCAGGCACGACAGAGCCGAACCCGTACGTCAATTGGCGATAGGTCTGATCGGGATTTGTTCGCCGCGTGAGTTGGCCCAGCGCGTCGTACTCGAAATGGACACACGGCACCAGGATGCTTGCTCCCTCGCTGACACATGCGACATCCCCTGATGTCGTGAAAGGGTAACTCTGGTAACCGACGCGTCCCTCGGCATCGTAATCAGTTCGAGTGCGAACACCGACCGCATTAATAGTGCTCAGCGCACGGCCAAACCCGTCAAGCGTCTGCGTCAGCGATGAGGCACCACGACTCGTCACCACTGTGGCTGGACCGCCACCCTCCGGAGCGTCGTGATAGGCGATGGTAGTCGGATCACTTGTGTCAGGTGATGAGACAACGGCGGCATTCTGTCGCAGACGGCCCAAGGCATCGTACGCAAGAGTGACCGTTCTGCCTCCGCGCGTTTCAGATTGTGTAGTTCCGTCTTCGTTGATTGCCCGTCCAATCAAGTATTCTGGCGTCGCAATGTTTTTCAGAACACCCCACTCGTAGGTGTAGTTGGTGGTCTTGCTGTTCGCGTTGGTCGACGTGGCGACGTTACCAAAGGCGTCCGCTGTGTAGGTCGTGTGAATGTTGAATCGGTAATCGCCGTTTAGAAAACCAGTGGTTACATCGTACGACGCGAAATAGTTACTGACGCTGGCCGAGCCTTCGGCAGTTGTGACGGACGTAATACGACCTAGGGCCGGAGCGTGTGAGTAGCTCAGAAACGTCACACGGGCATTTACGTCGTCTCCGGTCTCTCTTACCTGGATAGGGTGGTGATAATCACCAAATAAGGCCACATTATAAGTGAGGTCAGTGCGATAGGTGTGGCTGCCGCCGCCTGCGTACCGAGTGATGATATTGCTGGCGAGTTCGACGCTATCGAACGCTTGCGGCGAGCCATGGCTCACGATAGGAATCCGCCGGTACTGCCGTTCCTCCGATTCGACAAGCGCACCGTCGGCACTTCTGACGCTCCGCGTCGAGACTGCCCAGACCCCCGATACCGCGCCATCGCCGGCGCTTTGATAGGTGTAAGCGATCGTGGTTGCAGACGGAGTCACAACTGAAACGTTCTGAATGAAGCCACTTAACCCAAGGGTGTAACTAAAGGTCCATGTTCCAGCAGTGACGTTCCGGCCGCCAACGCTGCGGGTCCGCAGCACACTCATCTGCGTGCTGCCTCCCATCCCATCTGGAAAAGTCTCCTCACCGTATGTATAGGTAATCTCGCCGCCGTGTGGCGTCGCAATGCGGGTGACGCGACCGGCATCGGTCGGGGTGGTGCCGTAATCGAACGTCCACTGAATCGCGTCGTCTCCGGCGCTGTGCGGCAGGTACACGTGCTTGAGCACACCCGAATCGGCAGGGTCGTACTCGTAGCTCCACGTACGACTGGCGTAGGTTAGCTCCGTGGGCAGTTGTGTGGCCTGGTTCAACGAAACCAGAATCGTTCGTGTCTGACTGTTGCCCAGGGTCTGGGTTACCGCGAGCGACGTCGGATCGAAATGCGGAGGCGCGACTTCCAAGTCGACCACAGACCAGGTCAGAGTAGTCGTGTTTCCGAACAGATCAGTGATCGACGAGAGGCGATAATGAAGATCGGACAGATCGTTGGGATACCGCTTGACATATTGCGCCACGGTGCCATCTGGCAGGTGTAGTTGCCCTGCCGTTCGCTGATATTTCCAGAAGTCTGCCGTCTGAACCCAATCGATGTTCGTCGAGGGCGACTGGACGAATACCATAGGGCGCTGCGATCCGTCAGGCATGTTGAGATATGGCGCCCATTGATAATTCGACGCCAAATCATCGCCAATGTTTCCAAGGGGAAAGGTCTTTTCAATGATGTCCATCGGAAGACCATTAATTGTGAAGCGCCACCCATTGCTGTACACACGCTGAAACGTCAACGGGTGTCCGGCGTTCCCCGGCAGGGTCAAGTCGTCAAAACGGAGAGCGACATTCGAGTTTGAAGTGTCGATGAATTCGAATGGCTGCAGCGACAGGTAGTCGCGATTGTGAAAAAGACCTGTCACCACTGGGCTGGTGTCCTGAGCGCTCGCGATCGACGCGAGTAGCAGGATCGACAGGACCAGGGCGGCCTTCAATGAACTAGTGAGTGAACACGCTCCGCGCACGATTCGCTTCATGCAACCTCGAATATTTCGACCGAAGAGTGGGACGATGTGAATTGTGTTGTCGGCAGACGGTGGTTGGATGGTAAGAAGAGGAACAACAGGTCGCAATAGCCGAGCAAAAGATTCTGAGAATGGCTGTGCACTTGGGGTCGTTTGTTGAACTCAATGAGTCAGAGTCTGAGGTGGATGTCGCGAGTGTGTGTCGGTGACACGCCTACAACCAAGGATGTTCTCGAAGGCCGTCCAATTCGGTATTCGAGGTCCGGCTGTCGGTCGTGTCGAAGTTGCGTTGGACCGAGCGCGTAGTCTCTTTGGTGAGTCAAAGAGTCGAATCGGCTCCTGCGTGTGATCACGTCGCGGGACAGTAAGGAGCCCACCGATCCGCGGTCGGCGGCGAATGCGACCGACGTCGTTCTGATCGGCGAATTCCGCTACACGGATAGTGAGAGTCTTGCAGAGTGTTAAGCCGCTCGGACGTGTTCGAAGCAGCCGCCGACCAGGCGTTCGGCCCCGTAGTGTTCCACTACCCGGCCGACGTCTGTCAGACCTGCCGATGATATAGGCTCGACCCCGTGATCGACCCCACGGCGCTGCAGATGGTCCTGGGCGTGCTGACCGGCTGGCTCGAGCGCCGGGAGCGGGAGGCGATCGCCTACCTGATCGAGGAAAACCGGCTCCTGCGGCGCCAGCTTGGGACCCGACGGCTGCGCCTGACAGACGACGATCGCCGCAGGCTGGCCGCCCGTGCGTACCGAGTCGGCCGGGCGGGCCTCCGGGAGATCGCCACGATTGCGACGCCGGACACGCTGCTCCGATGGCATCGTTGGTTGATTGCGCGGAAATGGACGTACGCTTCGCGACCCGGCCGGCGCAACGTCCTCGTCGAGATCCGGCGCTTGGTCGTGCGGATGGCGGAGGAAAATCCGACGTGGGGCTACACGCGGATCCAAGGCGCGCTGACAAACGTCGGGCACCGCGTGGGGCGATCGACGATTCGGCGCATCCTGAAGGCGGCCGGCCTTCCGCCCGTACCACAGCGGGCGACCTCCTGGCAGACGTTCTTGAAGGCGCACTGGGGCAGCATCTCGGCGGCCGATTTCTTCACGACAGAAGTCTGGACCGGGCAGGGCCTCGTGACCTACTACACCGTCTTCATCATTGATCTCGCGTCCCGCCGCGTGCAGATCCTCGGTTCCACACCGCATCCGGAGGCGCTGTTCATGCAGCAGATCGTCCGGACGCTGACGATGGCGGAGGCGGGTGTCGTGAGCCGACGGCAGGTCTTGATCTGTGATCGGGATCGCAAATGGAGCCAAGATGTCCGGCGTCGGCTCCGGGACGCGGGCATCCGCGTGGTGCTGATCCCCGAGCGCGCGCCCAACGCGAACGCCTACGCCGAGCGATTCGTACGGTCGATCAAGGAAGAATGTCTCGATCGCATCATTCCAATTGGTGAGCGGCACTTCCGGCACGTCATCACGGAGTTCGTCGCGCACTATCATCGCGAGCGGAATCATCAGGGTCTCGACAATCGACTCATCGCGGGCACGCCGATGACCGACAGGACGGGCCGCGTGCGGTGCCGCCGGCGGCTTGGCGGGCTGCTGAACTTCTATGAGCGGGCGGCGTGATCGTAGGGTCGGCCGACAACTGGAACATCACGCGCAGGGCGAGGATTTCCGCCTCCAAGGCCGCTCTTGTCCGGAACGATGTACGGAGGGTGTGAAGCAACGCGACGACGACGGACGACATCGAGAAGCAGCCTATTCGTACATCGCCGTAACATCAATCGTCACAACGCGTACGGACTTTTCGGTAGGGACAACCCGGCGATAGACCTAGGCGACACCGCGCTCGGCCGCAGAACGCTGATTTAGCTGTCCGATGGAAACAAATGACGCTCAGCCAACCACGGTTGGCACCACAAGCACTTTGCCACGTGCTGGCGAGCTGCGTCGAGCGACGTTGCGCGGCGGCCATGGCACCGTTTGTAGACATCCATTACGGCCTCTGGAGCCCGTTCCAGTATTACTCGCAGGACTCCGCTCCCGTACGCGGGCTTGGACTGTCTGGATGGTTTCGATGCTCTGGATTTCCGTCGAGTGGGCATCTCTAAAAGCGACAGACTCACTATCCGATCTCGAAGGGATTAACGCAAGCCCTGCTGCGATTAGTTCGCCGAGCGAAGCCTTAGCGCCACTCAACTTTAAGCTAGCCTAAATATATTTCCCCCTGCGCGAACTAGTCTGAAATTCAGGTCGATCAACGGCCAACAGGTTTTCCTTGTTTCCACATTTGATCGAATGATTGCAGTGCATGGTGCAGGTGGTTCGAGTCCATCAATGAATCGACTTGTAGCGCACGCGAGGCGGCAATCGCGTATCCGAGGCGCGCATCAACGATCCATTGTTCAAAGCGCGTGTACTTGATCGGTTGCTCTGCACGCAAGGCTTCCACGTCGAGTTTATACATGCCACACCCCGATATAATCCGCGTATCGGTCTTTCGGAACGCACAATTGCGGATAACCAAGTCGTCGTTGTTGCACAGATTGCGCAGGTTGTTTATATAGCTCTTCACGATCGGGTCCCAGTCGCCGACGTGCTTAGGCAACAGAAACCTGTACTTCCTCCCTTTGCTGATGTTGCTCGCAACGACAGGAAGGAAGCGAGCAGCCGCTTCTTCCGCTCCTTCCTTTATAATGTCGTTCGTAAGATCGAGAGCCACAATCCAAGTGTCTGTGCTGTAGGCCTCGAGGATCTCGGTCTCGCCATCGGTAATTACACCACCCTCGGATGCGCCTCTTCTCGCGAGTTTTTCCGACGCCTTGGTAAGTTCCTTTGACAGTTCCTCTGTCAGCAGCCCGAAGAGCCGTGTCTGTCGATCGATCTTGGCTTGCAAGTCTGCGAGCGACCGATCCACATAACGCACCGCCGGCCCGAAGTCAGCAGTGCGCGGTTGAACCTCATGTGTTGCACCGAATACCAGATAATCGAGACTGACGTCAAAAAATTCAGTTAATGCGACCAGTGTCTTGAAACGCGGTGTCGCCCCACCGGAAAGGTACTGGCTGAGCGCTGAACTGGTGACACTGACCTGGCGAGCGACTTCCTTTTTTTTGCGCGCGTATCCCCGCTCCGCAATCAGTGTCTCAAGAGTTTCGGCAAATCTAGGCGGACGCTTAGCGGCCATAACTCGAAATTCTACCTTCGACAGGTTAGCCGCACTGCAAGATATCACAGATAAACTGAAATTCAGCTACAGCTCATCCGTGGCTTGGTATCCCGTGTGCACCGACGGCCATGGAAATGAGAAATCGCCATCATCTTGGCTGCACAAGTCGATACGTTCGGCTCCGAACGGTCGCCGCTAGGCCGACCGCCATCACGGTTCGGACCCTTTCCAGCGTCTTCGGATAACTCCTGGTGTCGATTTAGTCCTCCGCGAAAACGGTTTAAGGAGAGACTCGATGGTTGCAAACAAAAGGACCGCCGGCGCTCAGATCCTCCGCCGCAATTCGAGTCCATGTGTGGCGCCGCGTCGTCTCAGATCCAACGCCCTGATCGCCGCTGCTACAGCGATCTTGATCCTGTTAGCTCTGACAGTCGGAGTGGCCGACGCGCAGGGCGGCTTGGTACTGTGGCCTAGGCTAATAACCGAAAAAGTGCGCCCGAACGATTCGCCGGTCGGTGTGGGAGCCGTTGCGCGCGTGCTAATCGCGAGAGGCGAGGGCTTCGCGAACCAGATCGTGCTCACCAATACCGGAAACACCACATTGGTCGGCCTCACACCCCACTTGACAGCGTTAAGGGATTCGAATGGTCGGGTGCTCGATGCCGACAGCCGGCTGTACCGCGCCGGCTACATCACTGTCACGGAGCCCTCTGATCCAGCTGGATTCACTGGCGAATGGCCGGATGCGCTCTATCCCATTGGTCCAGACCGTTACTATCACGAGCAGCGCAACGGCGCTCCGTTCGACCTGCGTGCAGGGAGAAACCAGCCGATTATCCTCGATCTGCGGGTGAGTTCTGACGCGGTTGCGGGCGTATATTTCGGCAACTTCAATGTCACTCAAAACGACGTGATCGTCGGACAACTTCCTGTTGAAGTCACCATACGGAATTTCGTCATTCCCCCTGTTGCGAAGCTGCGAAGCACGTACAGGCTCGGCACATGGGGCATTTACTGCACGCATTACTATCCGAACGGCGGATGCCAATGGAACAATGAGCAAATCGTAGCTCTTACACGCTTGTACATAGCGGAGGCCGCGGCCCATCGCATGACACTAAGTGCGGCAATAACACCCGTTGTGTACACGTACGACGATGCATCAGGTACTGTATCCATATCGAATTGGCCGGCGTGGGACGAGCCACTTCGACAGCCCGGCATAACATCGTATCCGTTACCCGCGCCGATCAACTTTGAATGGAATAACCCGCAGCATGTGTGGACCGCGCGCGATGAACGGGAGGCGATTGCCTTTTGGCGAGCCGTGGCGCAGCACTACCGCGTGAACGGATGGATAGAGCACAGTTTCTTTTACGCCTACGACGAACCGGGCTGGCCAAAAGATGGCACCGTCGAGCAACAGAAGCAGCTTGTTGCGGAGCAAGCGAATGTATTGGCGAAAGCGGATCCGGCGTTTCGCGCACTCGTAACCAGCAGTTACGACCCGTGCCGGCGCAAAAAACATTGGTAGTTGACGTTGGAGCGGTCGGTTCACCGAACCAGGCGCCGGTTGCCGCGCTAGTTATGACGGCGACCGGACTGTCTGTCTCGGCTGATGGGAGCGGAAGCCGAGATGAAGATGGCGCAATTCAATCGGCGATGATCTTATGGGGTGACGGGACGCAGAACGTTGGATTGATCGGGACTCACACGTACAGCAATGCAGGATCGTTCACAGTGACTTTGAGGGTTGTCGATAATGGCGGCCTAACCCGCGAAACCAGTTCCATCGTGACAGTAAAGGTCCCGACGCCACCTGCAACGGCTGTTCGCATCGAAGAGGTTGAGAGCGCGTGGAGGTACTCTGGCAAGTGGCTGCTTAATTGTAGTGCGCCGCACAGCAAGGCTTGGGCGATGACGACGCAAGAACCAGGCTCCCGCGCAATACTTACGTTCGAGGGGACACGGGTCACGTGGATCGCGTATCGCGATGACTGGGCTGGCATTGCCAGGGTTTATATCGATGATGTGTTTCAGGCGGAGATCGACACCCACGTTGTTGACGCGTACCTGAAGCAGGTGGTGTTGTTCACGAGCGCCGCGCTAACCGCGGGCCCCCATACGTTCACGGTCGAAGCGACGGGAAGTAAAGCGTCCGAATCACACGCAACGTGGGTGTGGGTCGATGCGGCCGATGTTATCAGCACAAAAGGCGACGACGCCATTAGCACCTGGACCAGATTCGAGGAAACCGACGCGCGTGCATCGTCCAGCGGCGACTGGGCGTCGAATGGAAGTGCGCCGCACAGCGGCGGCACTGCAATATTCACTCAGAGCGCGGGCGACCGTGCGAGCTTTTCAGTGGGACTGAAGTGAGATGGATTGCTTACCGGGATCCGTGGTGTGGCATTGCAAAGGTATACGTCGATGGTATATTCCAGGGTCAAGTGGACACCTATTCGACTAGTTACGACAAACAAGTGGTTGCTTGGGCAATTACCGGGCTTGCGCCGGGAATTCACACATTGGTGATCGAAGCCACAGGACTCAGAAGCGCCAGTGCACGTGCAAGCGCCGTGTGGGTGGATGCGATCGAAACGAGGACCGCAGCCTCGGTTGCCGTACCGACGAGTAGCGTCTGGACGCGGGTCGAAGAAACTCAAACAGAAGTGACGCTGACAGGATCGTGGGTCGTGAATGGTTCCGCGCCGCATAGTGGCGGAACCGCGGTGACATCGGCCGACTCCGGCGCTCGCGCTATGACGAGTTTCAATGGGACCGGTGTCAAATGGATAGCCTATCGCGACCCGTGGTGCGGAATCGCGAGTGTTTACATCGATAATGTGCTACAGGGGGAGATTGACACATACGCGGCTGACTACGAAAAACAGAACGTCGCCTACAGCATTACTGGCTTGCCGCGAGGTGCGCACACGCTCGTGATCGAGGCGACCGGCCGAAAGAGCGCCGACGCCCATGCAAGCTACGTGTGGCTAGATGCGTTTGACGTCTTGCCGTGAGTTCACTGTTGAGGTTTCATGACCTGTGTTCCGTCCAAGGAACGAGCCCTTGGCCAAATCGCCAGTTACACTTTCCTGAGTCGGCGGTGCACTCGTTGGGCGACTGAGGGCGGGAATTCGAAGAGTGCGATACACGCGTTTGCCGGGCTGTTCACGATAGAAGATGATAACGCCGGGCTCGTGGAGAAACAGACGGCGGACAAAATCATCGCTCATCCGCCACAGCTCGGTGAGTTCTTCCACAGAGTAATGGCGTTCAAACGCGGTCTCGTCTTCGACCGCCGCTGATGATGCCCGTAGTGTTCCACCACTTGGCCGACGTCTGTCAGACCTGCCGATGATATAGGCTCGACCCCGTGATCGACCCCGCGGCGCTGCAGATCGTGCTGGGCGTGCTGACTGGCTGGCTCGAGCGCCGTGAGCGGGAGGCGATTGCCTACCTGATCGAGGAAAACCGGCTCCTGCGGCGCCAGCTTGGGACCCGGCGGCTGCGCCTGACCGATGACGATCGCCGCAGGCTGGCCGCCCGCGCGTACCGGTTGGGCAGAGCGGCCCTCCGGGAGATCGCGACGATCGCGACGCCGGACACGCTGCTGCGGTGGCATCGCCGGCTGATTGCGCGGAAATGGACGTACGCTCGGCAACCCGGCCGACGCAACGTCCTCGTCGAGATCCGGCGCCTGGTCGTCCGGATGGCGGAGGAGAATCCGACGTGGGGCTACACGCGGATCCAAGGCGCGCTGAAGAACGTGGGGCACCGCGTGGGGCGATCGACGATTCGGCGCATCCTGAAGGCGGCGGGCCTTCCGCCAGTACCGCAGCGGCCGACTTCATGGCAGACGTTCTTGAAAGCGCACTGGGGCAGCATCGCTGCGGCCGACTTCTTCACGACAGAAGTCTGGACCTGGCAGGGTCTCCTCACGTACTACACCGTCTTCATCATTGATCTCGCGTCCCGCCGCGTGCAGATCCTCGGATCCACGCCGCATCCAGAAGCGCTGTTTATGCAGCAGATCATCCGGACGCTGACGATGGCGGAAGCGGGTGTCGTGAGCGTACAGGTCTTGATCTGCGATCGGGATCGGAAATGGAGCCGAGATGTCCGGCGTCGACTCCAAGACGCGGGCATCCGCGTAGTGCTGATCCCCGAGCGCGCGCCCAACGCGAACGCCTACGCCGAGCGATTCGTCAGGTCGATCAAGGAAGAGTGTCTCGATCACATCATTCCAATCGGTGAGCCGCACTTCCGGCACGTCATCACGGACTTCGTCGAGCACTATCATCGCGAGCGGAATCATCAGGGTCTCGACAATCGACTCATCGCGGGCACGCCGGTGACCGACAGGACGGGCCGTGTGCGGTGTCGCCGACGGCTTGGCGGGCTTCTCAATTTTTATGAGCGGGCGGCGTGATTGTAGAGTCGGCCGAGAACTGGAACATTACGGGCCTCGGATCGGAGTCCCACCTGGCGAGACCTCTAGGGTCAGGGCAGAGGCGGGCCAGTAACGCCGACGGTTGATCCTGCTGATATCCGTGGGTTGGTGACCACCGTAGTGTGATCCGTCGAGCGCCTTCCTCGGTCTAGTCTAGAGACACAGGATGAGGCGGCACGTCCGATGGTCGTGGCCGACAGATCGCCCGTTCACGGCAATTGGCCCTGTAGCCGACGGGTCACGTCGCTCACTCGAACGAAGCTGTCTCCAGCTAAGCGATCCACGAACACCGCCCATGCGGCGTGTGCGTTCTTTCGCTGCGCGTCATCGGCTTTCTGGGAACGGTAACGAATCGCCTCAAATCGCCCGTTCTTGAACACTTCGTTCCCCAACTGCTGAGTAAGTGGGGCTTTGCCCATCGACGCAGCCCAACGCCAAGGTAGCTGCAATGATTGTTCTGTGATCCCCAGTCTTCCTAGGATCGCCACATCCGTCAGGTCCAAGGTTCTCTCGATCCAAGCCTTCGACGCGAAAATGACGACGGGTTCTTCGTTCTCGTCTCCTACGTCGTACCCGGCAGCAGTCTTGCGCTCGCGGGTTGGATGATTGACGAGCATCTCAGCATGCTGTTGAACCGTCTCCGAATACGCTGTGAGAACGTTCTCACCGAAGTAAAGCGTTCTCGTCCCACGAACGTTGTATCGGTTCGGAGAGTCGCTCGCGAACAGTGGCTCCGGAGGACTCTTCGATAGGAGGGTGTGGAGACGCACTCCGCGGTACAGCACCGCTCCAAGACTCATCGGGTGAATTGTGCTCAGTTCTGTGGAATTGAAGATCATCCGCGATGCGCTTATGCAGGCCGACCCTCAAGAAGATCCTGAATATAGGAGGCGAGATCGTTGATGTTGCCCATGCGGAGCCACTCGATTGGAGCATGATTTTCAAGTGCGGGATCAGAGGCATTCATCCACATTCGGGCGCGCGCATCCGACCCCGTCAAACGAAGAAGCCCCGAAGCCATAGCCTCGAACGGCCGCAAGTTCTCTTGAAGCGTCAGTGCGGTTGGCGTCTTGTGCACGGTCGACACTCCACGTCCGAGCAGCCGAGCGACTTCAGCCACATTCAGACCAAAGAAGTCGGCGACCCTCCTCGCGTCGAGTTGGCCATTGGCTGGGTCGTGTAACTTCTCGACAAGGTGTGGGAGGGCCGCGTCTACAGCGGGAAAATCTGATGCTACCTCGCTGCCCTTGCGTTCCTCGAGAACTCGGAAGCACGTCGCCAAATCTGTAACTCTGATCGGCTTCATCAGGTAACCTTGCGCGCCCGCGCGGATGCCTTCGAGCACAGCCTTGCCATCGGAAGCCAGGATTACCATCGACGCTCCAGGCGCCATCGCTCGAATCGTCGGAATGAGGTCTTGCACGCTCATCTCCGGCATGTCCACATCTAGCAGCACGACGCTAGGGAACGTTCCCGCAGCTACGTTTGGCTTGCTGCCGCCCACGTGGATTCCGTCCGTCGACTGGATCTTCTGGAACAGCTTTCTGACTCGATCGGGTCGGTCCGCAACCTTAAGATGACGGAAGACCTTGCGTGCCTGGCTGGTCGCTTTCTTGTCGCTAGTTGCGATGACGACTGGCACATCGATCTCGGGCAGAGCCACGATTACACCTCAATTGGAATGATATTACACCCATTGTCGACAGTAAGGCAATTGGTCGCGGCGAAATGTCACGTGGAGGCTTCGAGGTTTTCACGCTGAATTGATAAGTCACTTTTCGGTTAGCTATGGCGGGTAATTATCGCAAGTGATTTAGATCAAATGGTTTACAGGCGGATTGAGCGGGATTTAGAGCATGCGGAACGCTATGCCGCCGCCCAGCAGAACTCCCAAATTCAGATGTTTGCGAACCCGCGATTTTGGGCTCAGGTCCGTTGACCCAAGGCCTTGCTGCTGCTTGCCGTTCTCTCTAAAACAGAGTCACGGCATCTGCTCAAAATCTCGAGCCCGTAGTGTTCCACGACTCGGCCGACGTCTTTCAGGCCTTCCCGTGATATAAGCTCCGCCTCGTGATCGACCCCGCGACGCTACAAATGGTGCTGTACCTGCTGACCGGCTGGCTGGACCGCCAGGAGCGGAAGGCGGTCGGGTACTTGATCGAGGAGAACCGGCTCCTGCGTCGCCAGCTGGGGACCCGGCGACTGCGCCTCACCGATGACGATCGCCGACGCCTCGCTGCGCGGGCGTACCGCGTGGGTCGGCGTGCTTTGCGCGATATCGCCACGATCGCGACGCCCGACACGTTGCTGCGGTGGCACCGCCAGCTGATTGCGCACAAGTGGACGCACGCGCGCACGGTTGGGCGCCGTGATGTGATGTTCGAGATCCGGCGCCTGGTGGTGCGGATGGCCGAGGAGAATCCCACGTGGGGCTACACGCGGATCCAAGGCGCGCTCAAGAACGTGGGCCACCGCGTGGGGCGTTCGACGATCCGGCGCATCCTCAAGGCGGCCGGCCTGCCGCCCGTACCGCAGCGGCCGACTTCGTGGCAGACGTTCTTGAAAGCGCACTGGGGCAGCATCGCTGCGGCCGATTTTCTTCACGACAGAAGTCTGGACGTGGCAAGGTCTCGTCACGTACTACACCGTCTTCATCATTGATCTCGCGTCCCGCCGCGTGCAGATCCTCGGATCCACACCGCGTCCGGAGGCGCTGTTCATGCAGCAGATCGTCCGCACGCTGACAATGGCGGAGGCTTGTTTCGTGAGCCTAAGTCAGGTCTTGATCTTCGATCGGGATCGGAAATGGAGCCACGATGTCCGGCGTCGACTCGGCGACGCGGGCATCCGTGTGGTGCTGATACCGGAGCGCGCGCCCAACGCGAACGCCTATGCGGAGCGATTTGTCAGGTCGATCAAGGAAGAATGTCTCGGTCACATCATTCCAATCGGTGAGCGGCACTTCCGGCACGTCATCACGGAGTTCGTCGAGCACTATCATCGCGAGCGGAATCATCAAGGTCTCGACAATCGACTCATCGCGGGCACGCCGGTGACCGACAGAAGGGGCCGTGTGCGGTGCCGCCGACGGCCTGGCGGGCTGCTTAACTTTTATGAGCAGGCGGCGTGATTGTAGGGTCGGCCGAGAAGTGGAACATTACGGGGTTGACCGGCTGAGTCGCTCTGAACTGCCCTGAGCTGCCCCTCTGATCCGCCACGGGTAAGAGAGGTCCTCCCTCACATTCAGGAAAATTATCGAATTGAGCGGTTCGCGCCCGCGGTCGGTTCCGCGGGACTCGGTGTCTGGGGCGCTTCCCACGCGACACCGGTAGACATTGACACGGCAATCGAGAGGATCTTGGCGTCAGGCTTGAACCTGATTGTCTGTCGTGAACCAGCGGAAAAAATCCCCGTGTCGTCCAGCCTGAGAGTGAGATAACTTGGTTGTTTTTCGAAAGTCACGTACTCACGCGATTCGATTTCGCTCTTCTCGATTTCCCTGGTTTTCCCAAACACCATTTCGACGTCCGTGACGAGCGAGCCTGGGTGCACCCCCTCGACGGTATGGAAGGTCGGGCTAAACGTCTCAATCGTCTTGATTCTCTTAGCCCAATCGATCGGATCATTCGAATCGTCCTCGTCCGCCCACAGGATCATCGACTCATCGCGCGCAAGCGTCACCTCCACAAGAGCGACTCCGTCGCCATCAGAAGTCCGTGCGAACTTCGCAACGGGAAGCGCTCGCCGCGCTTCATCCAATGTCATCTGGAGGCGAATGCTCCCAATTCCTGATTTCGAGACGAGGTGCATATCCGGATCGGTCGGTGCCGACGATTTGGTTAGATTTTCGTTCTCACGACGCTCATTTGCCGCCCCTTCTGCAGGTGTCTGATTCGGATGCTGCCCGCAGGCAAGGAGGGCGACAGCCACCAGTAAAACGACGTGAGAGGACCTCATATACCGTGGCCCCGAATCACAATCATCGATTCGACTCCTGGCAGTTCGTAGTGAACCGCGCTACCCGAGCTCGAACAGCAAGTCGAAATAGTCCATGCGACGCCCAATCCCGCCGGCCAGCACCCGCGCTTCACCTCGCGGCACGCCCGCGCTGTCATCACGGCCATCATGTGCAATGGCTTGTTGTTAGTGGCTTCACTGAAGAAAACATTCCGCTCTGAATGCTCGACCGTCCTCGTCGAAGTACACGAGCATTACTGAGTTGTTCTCGGGAAACAAAAGCGCCTTGCGACCGCGAATCAAATACTTGCTAACGCTTCGACCTTTGTCCGACTGTGGTCCAAAGTTTCGAATCACTGCATCGGCCTGACGGCCCGAATACTCCACCGGCGGACCCGCAGGAAGTCTTCGAATTTCGTCGATAGTGGCTCTCCCGTTCACCAGCGGCGTCATCGCTGCGCATTGGGCGTTCCGCTCGCGCCGCCACCGCAGGCTTTCCCACAAGCCGGCGGCGATCAAGACCACCAGAATGGCCGCTAGGAAAATCAATGCGACATGCGTGCCCGTAATGTCCCACAGCTGCGCCGACCTGACTGTACCGGTCGGGGGCGCGGTCCTGCATTAGACTCTCGCCGTGGTTGACCTGACGACGGTTCGGTTTCTCGTTGCGGCCTTGATCGGCTGGCTGAATCACGAGCAGGAAGCGGTCGTGGCCTACCTGGTCGAGGAGAACCGCACCCTGCGGGCTCAGTTGCGTGGCCGACGCCTCCTGCTGACGGACGATCAGCGAAGCCGGCTGGCGGTGCGCGGTCAGCGGCTCGGGCGCGCACGGCTGCGCGAAGTTGCGACGATCGTGACGCCCGACACGATTCTCCGGTGGCATCGACGGCTCATCGCGCGCAAGTGGACGTACGCGAAGAGACCGCACCGTCGTACTGGCGTGCTCGCCGAGATCCGACGGCTCGTGGTGCGGATGGCGGAGGAAAACCCGATGTGGGGGTATACGCGGATCCGCGGCGCGCTGAAGAATGTGGGCCATCGGGTGGGACGATCGACGATTGCCAGAATCCTGAAGACACATGGGATCCCGCCGGTACCGGAGCGGCCGACGTCGTGGCAAACGTTTCTGCGCGCGCATTGGGGCGCGGTCGCCGGCGCGGATTTCTTCACGACCGAAGTGTGGACGTGGCAAGGCCTCGTGACGTACTACACCGTGTTTGTAATGGACTTGGCCTCGCGTCGCGTGCAGATCGTCGGATCGACGCCCACTCCCAACGACCTGTTCATGCGCCAAGTGGGCCGCACGCTGACCGCCGCAGATGAGGGTGTCCTGGTCGGCCACCGCGTGCTGATCTGTGACCGAGACGCGAAGTGGAGCGCGCCCGTGCGCGCGCGGCTGGGCGAGGCCGGGATCCGCGTGGTGCAGACCCCATTTCAGGCGCCCAACGCGAATGCGTACGCGGAGCGCTTCGTGCGCTCGATCAAGCACGAGTGCCTCAACCGCGTGATCCCGTTCGGCGAACGCCATCTACACCGAACGATCGCGGAGTTTGTCGAGCACTACCACGGCGAGCGCAATCACCAGGGCCTTGATAACGAGTTGATCGATGGAGCACCCGCCGTGGAGAGCGTCGGCCGCATTCGCCGACGTCAGCGTCTTGGCGGGCTCCTCAATCATTACGCTCGCGCGGCGTGATGATGCGTGATTTGCCGATTCGACGGCTCGGCTCACTGATGGGACATTACGGGGTCGCAAACGTCCCGCTTCCCGTGTCTGCGATCATCATGAAACTGCTGGCGAAGACGGGCGACTGGGCTCACAGCTTCTTGTACGCTTCAACCAGCGACATGTACGGCGGAACAAAGACGAAACCAAAGGTCCCATCCTTTTGCCGGATATTGAAGTGCAGATGGAACGTCGTCGACTCGCCACCGAAGACGTCCGCCACCTTGCCAAGCTTCTGGCCGGCTGTAACGTTCTGATTCAGCGTAACCGCGACGCTGCTCATGTGCAGGTAATCGGTCCGAGTGGCGCTGCCATCATTCATCGTGACGTAGACCGAATAGCTGCCGATGTGGGTTACGGTGCCAGAGACGGCCGCCACGACCCAATGTTTGTCGCGCTCACAGGTACTCGGTCGAATATCTTGTCCTTGATGTCCCGTGCCCGACGGACACAGGGGCATCTCGTGCGTCCGCGATTCGCAGAAGTTGTCATGCCAAGGGTACGAGTAGTTCACCGGCGCGCACTGCGAACCACCAGGGCCCTGGCTTCCACCCGTGCCCCAGACCTGTGAGTTCGCATACGCGGCTGGCGATTCCAGCGGGAAGCGCATGTTCGGCAGGTACACTTTGTTGTCCACGCGCCCCTGCCCTGAGCCGCTGACCAGTTCGCCGGCCGGTCGGAACGTGAATCCAGTTGGCTCGGAATCCAAGATCGCAGCCGAAATCGCGACGATGGCGAGAGCCAGAGCGAATCCATTCCGCATCATCGACGTCCTCCAACCATTGCAAGCTTGCCGACGAGGGCGAGCACATAGTCCTCGCCCGCGCATCGTGCGTCGCTTGGTCGGCTGCATTCCACGTCGATGGAATAGGCGACGCGGCCCTCGATCCAACTAGCGGTACGGATTCCTTCATTTACGGTGGTGAAGACCCGTCGCGGCCCAGCGGCCTTCGTCGCCGCTGGCGCTGTCGCGACTGTCGGGGTGTTGGGCTGCAGCGGGCTGCCCTGAATAACGACCGTGATGCCCTCTCCGCGCGAAGACAGGCTGTAGTAGCCGTTCCCCGTCGTAATCTGCGCCCCCTTGAGTAGCGCGGATTCGTTCGGCGCAAGCACGGGAACCGGTGCGGTATTGACTTTGCCTTGTGCCTCGGCAGGCATAGCCACAAGAGCCGTCCTGTCGATCGGAGGCGCGGGCTGAGCCGCGGCCTGTGCGGGCGCAGCACTCGTGGTCCCCTGCGACTGCTGCCCCTGGGTTATGACTTGCGAACAGCTTATGATCCCGAGGATCGATGCACTCAACAGCAGACCGGACCAAGACGACAGGTGGTGTGGCTGAAACCTCATGCTTGCCCCCTTTTATGCCACAGACATATTCGCCGATCCTCTCTCAATTGACCTGCAACAGCGAACAGGGTCAGGAATCGGCTCCAACGGCGCGCCAATCGCCGTCACATGAGGTAGTCACCCGGCCAGCCAAACACGGGATCAATCCCAAACCCGTCAAGGGCCGCTGGCATCAGCGTTCCCGTGTCCAGTCCGATGACCCGATATCCTCCCATTACGTCGCGGGTTGGCCGATCCCCCAGAACGTAGACAACGCTGGGATGAAGCAAGCGTAGAGTCTCTGCTGCCAAACCTAGTGCCGACGGCACGGGAGCCAATTCAGTGAGAATAGACCGCGCGCGAAGAGGTGGTTCATACATATAAGCTGCGCAAGGGCGGGAGCAACTCGGTTCAGGCCCAGTCTTTAGCAACAAAGACCACGCCCTCCGGAGCTCCCCGCGGTGCGCCGATGGGGACAGCAACACCGCCCCTGATCCGGTTGCCGCAAGAACGGAAGCATGCGAGCCCTGTGCCCCAGCCATCAGGGCGTCGGCCGATTCTCTTCTTCCGGTTAGTACTACTAGAGAGTAGCCGCGGTCGTCGATCCAATCCTTCGTCAGCAAGGATGGCCGAACTTGGTAACGAAAGCTCCTACCCAGGCGCATAGTCTTAGCAACGACGTCAAGAACTGAGCGAGCTTCGCGGGAGCATTCGGGTGGCACCGACCAATCAACAGGAGCGTCGAGCAATGTAAATGGTGCGGCCCGGCGCAACGCATGGATTGCGTATCCATACCTGGGCAGTAACGCCAAGACGCGTCTGGGAGCTGTGTCCGTGATGGGTGCCCTAGAGTCGCTCCGTCGCCTACGTCCGGCGATCAGAAGCCTTCGCAGAGTCCAAGCTTTCAAAATCAGGAGCTCTCGACGGATTGTCTTACGCCACTCACGACGCGAAAACCGGGGATCAAACACCGAGTCTGCGAAACAGCGAAACTGACCCTCGCTCGCAACGAGATCGGCAAGCGCATAGAACCGTCTCTCGTTGATCGCGACACGCCGGCCAATCAACCGACACGGCTCCATCCTCTAGTGCCATCCGATGCGCTGCACCACACTTGATGGACCGAGGCTATAGTGCTGAAGGATGCCGTCGTAGAATCCCCACGTCAGCTGCGCGATGACGGATGCTCGCTCGAACGACCGACGACTGGGAACGGAGCCCCGATAGAGAGCATTAATGCGCTCTTTGGCTTTGGCATCGTGACCGAGGGCAGTGTCCTCCTGATCGTGCAGCTGGAGCCCTCGCAATAGACTTGAGGCCTCGGGAAAGGCCGACGTGACTCTGCCATAAAACGCAACATCCCTATTGCCCGCACGACAAGTCGTCATGGTGGCTTGGATGAATCCACTGGCCAGGATATAAGCGACCCAGTCCGTTGTGGCCAAATCGGCAAGATACCCGACGAACGCGGTCGTTGTCGGCAACGGCCGTGCAATATCTGGGAACCCACTCGGAAAGCCGCCATTGCTGATGACGGCACGGATACCCGCCCCGTGGCCAGTTTCTTCCTTGAGATGGAGAACAAGCTGCAGGCGCACGTCTGGATCGTTGCAGCTTGCAACAGCAGGAGCGATGTGACGGGCAGCCGACTGAATGTAGTGATAATTTTCCAGAACAAATCCTTGCAGCAAACTCATCGATGGTCTTTCTTGCATCTCTTCCCAAAGAGGATGATCCTCGACGCTTCTAACCCACGACTCCACCGCCGACCACGCATCGGCGGCGACATTTCCATGGGTGCGTCCGATCGGAGCAAGCGTGTCGCGTAGTTGATTCGCGCGTTGCGACAACGAGAGCGACTCCTCGCCAGATGAATCCGACCACGTCAATTCAGATGCGGGACCTTGAAAATATGCGACGGCGAGACACTTCGAGGCTCCCTCGCTCAGACCGTGAAGGGAGCCATTTACATAGCCAAGGACTCGCGCCGGCCACACCGGCAGTCCATCGAAATAGCCATCCCGAGCCGAGTCGGCGCCGGGACCGCCTGCGCCGTCCGACAGACCGACGTAGACACCCGCCATGCCTTCTCGGAGGCTTTCGAACCATCGATAGAGCATATCTGCCAGCGACGCGACGCAGTTCAATGACTCGCACAGTTTCGCAGATGTCATTGGTGCCGCACACTCAATTGCTGTTCGCCAGTTTGAATCGTGCCCATGCGCCAAATCAACTTCGACATGCTTGAAAATCGCATTGACGGCCTCCTCCGAGAGAAGCCCGCTCTGCTGCAAATGAGCGTGCCAGCCGCGCACTGCGTCTCGCTCCGAACCAGACGCCTCCATCAAACCAGAGCAAAGGGCAGCGGTAAAAGGACTCGTCCGGGCGATAGCCCTGGTAAAGTGAATCCATTCCGTCGTTGACGGGAGCGGTCTGGCATCCGTACTGATCGTTCTTGGCACGCCGATCGCCGCGAGCGATGCTTCGTAGTAGTCCGCATGGTCATATTCCTCGAGCAGATGTTCAGACACTAAAGCCGTAAGTCGATCGAGGCGCATGCCGGCGAGAATACTCGGCGCCATCCTGGAGGCGGCTGCCGCCAGATAGTGTCGAGTCTCAAGCAGGTACGCGTACGTGCAGGCAAGTCCACGGTCATTAACCGAGCGGATGTCTGACCAAATCGGGTGGCTGAAAATGTATTCCAGCGACACGGCATACTGGCCCTCGACGACGGACATCATCTCGCTGGCGTCAAGCAGATCTGCGCGCTCCGTAATCTGCAAGCAGTCACGGAGCCGCTCGTGAAGGATGGTGAATTGCGAGAATTCGGCCGCGGACGCTTCGTGGCGATCGGAAAGAATAATCCTGGTATCGCCGGCCGCACCCGAATACAGAAGATGGGGGACTGCCCTCGGAATAGTATTCTCCACATTAACCTTTCAGCGAGGTCTTTGTGCCCTACGGAGGCTTCAATGAAACGCCAGAACACACCACATCCCAATTCGCGACGTGCCGCGAACGGAGACCGAGGATCAGCACCCTGTCGTGCTATTCGACGACCGCAGCTCTGAGTTTCTTGGCTGCCAGTTCTGTCTTTTCAACAAGCGTCTTTAAGTCCGCCAGGTCTGCCTTACTCAGAGTTCCGTCCTTGAGCCTGGCCTTGATTGCTTTTAGCTTCGCATCCGACGGAAACGGCTTTTCTCCTGGAGCCATAAAACCTCGCAGTCGTTGAGCTATGGTCGCGTGAATACCGCCGCCTTTGGAGGAATAGTCAGAGCTCTGTTCGGTACCGCTGGAACTTTCCGTCTTGAGGGAGCACACCCGGCTGGACGCTGACCGTTGACGCGCCCGGCAGCGCGCTTTCGATATGGAGACGCGCTGCCTCGAGCTGCGCGGTCGTCGTCTCGGCGTTCGCGTCCGCACGCGGTTCGATCACGACGCGATACCGGCGCTCCGCCTCCTGCGTGATTTGAAACTCGGCGATCACCGGAAATCTGCTGAACAGATCGTTGAAAAAAGTGGGCGAGAACCGGGCGCCGTCCGGCCCGATGAAACAGACAATCCGCTTGCCGACGAGCCGATCCAGGGTCGGCCCATCGAGGCCGCACGCGCACGAGCCTCCGCCAAGGGCGCCCATGTCGCCCGTTCTGTACCGCATGAGCGGCATCGCGCGGTTTACGACCCCGGTGATTACCAGTTCGCCGATTGTGCCATGAGGTACGGGCTGCTGTGCGTCGTCGATCGCTTCGACGAAAACCGACGTCGAGTCGATGTGCATGGTGCCGCTCTCGCACTCGCTCGCAATCAAGCCGAACTCCGTCATCGTGTATGTGTCGATGACCGGCGCTTCGAAGCAGTCCCGCACGAGCGCACGCACATGAGGAAACATCGTCGATGCGCTTGATATGACGAACGCAGGCGGAACGCTCGCACGGGCGCGCTTTGGAGTGACGATCGAACAGAGTTGCTCCAGGACGCTCGGCTTTGACGCGATAGATGCCGGAGCTAGGCTGGACAGCAAGTCCACGGCGCGATCGAATGTTGATTCGTCGCGTTCGTCCACGTGCACTTGAACGGCAAGACCCATATGACCATTTGGGTCCGCAACGACCATGCCGGGCGTGCCTTTCTTGTCGTTGATCGCGACGCACGCGACAGGACGATCGAGGCAGTGGAGGAGACCCGCCCGGGCGGCGATCTTTGGAATGGTGAGGAGGACGACTTCGAAGTAGAACTCCGCGCTGTAGACGATCGTCATCGGCGGCCCGGTGGTGCCGGTCGTCGTCTTCTCCCAGCGGATCTCGCCGTCAACCGGCGAGGTGATGAATTGCTCTCGCCGGTGGCGAAGGTCCGATTTGCTGAGGAGCGGCTTGTTTGAAAGGTCTACAAGTCCCTCCATTCCCGAGTAACTGGGAATATCTCTGAGGGTAGCTTGGCCCTCAGCCTTCAATGTCGCGAGGAACAGTCCGAAACGGTGGGAGAGTTGTCTTGTATAGCGGTCCGCAATTAGATAGTCGTCGAGATAGAACGTCAGATCGGCATGAGCAGCGAGGATCTCGCCTACATTGAGGAGTGACGTCATCAGCTGTGCCTATCAGCCGCGCCCTTCAGGCCAGCATCTTCGAGGGCCAGGCCCACATCTACTCCGCGGCACCTGGCTCCGGGCACGATGACAGCGATGCCGCGCCTACATCATCACTAGCGTCCGACCAACCCTGAGCGCGATCCGTGCGTTGGAGGCGACCGGCTCCACACCGGTGCCCAACCGCGCAGCCTCTCTCAACACGCGTTCCAGCCCGAGCTCATTACAAACCTTCGCAACGTCTGCCTCGGCGACTCCTGTGGCTTTGGCGACGCTGGCAACGATCGAATTCTTGGGGAGTTTCTGGTCGCTCATGTAGACCTTCCTTTCAGATGTGTCCCGCACGAACCGCGTGACGGGGACGCCCTCGGGGAAAAACCTGCAGAGTGTATCGGAAAATAGGCAGGTTTGCATCCTCTTGCTTTACTTGATTTACACCAGACGAACCAATTCGTGACGGGCACAGTTTACCCGGACGAGGTCGAACGAGTGTAGGCGCAAATCCGACGTCGGCTGGCCTGCATCACGAAAACCCTCTCGAGCCGGCCGAGTCAGCGGCTGCCTAAAGATATATGTGCGGACAGATACTTGAGCACGACGTGTGCGATGATGGCCGCGAACAGGACAGAAAGGATTGGGTGATGCCGTCGAATGATTTCACGGGACATCCAACGGTCGTCGATCCCTGTGCCCTGGGTGTTAAGGCGCTCGGCGCTCTGTACCGCGCCGGCTCGCTCTCTCCCGTCGAAGCCACACGAAGCGTATTGACCCGGATCGAGCAGCTGAACCCCGAACTCCGGGCCTATCTCTCGGTGGCGGAGCAGTCGGCGCTTGCCTCCGCGCGCGCCGCGGAGCTTCAGTTCGAGGCGGGTATCGATCTCGGTCCGATGCACGGTATTCCGATTTCGGTGAAGGACAATATCGCGGTCATGGGTACGCGCACCACCGCTGCGTCGCGAGTGCTGTTCGATGCACCCTTCGATCAAGAGGATGCGGAGGTCATTCGGCGCCTCCGCGCCGGCGGTGCGGTCATCGTGGGGAAGACGAACACGCACGAGTTCGCGTTGGGCGCACCGGACGAGGAGGGTCCGTTCGGAAATGTCCAGAATCCGCGCAAGTTGGGGCACCAAGCCGGCTCTTCGTCAAGTGGTGCTGCGGCAGCAATTGCGGCGGGACTAGGCGCGCTCGCTGTTGGTACCGATACCGGTGGCTCTGTGCGGCATCCAGCAGGCTTGTGCGGTGTCGTCGGCATCAAGCCCACACACGGTCTCATTTCTATGCGAGGCGTCGTCCCGATGAGTTACCAACTCGATCATGTTGGGCTGATCGGTCGCTCGGTCGCCGACGTCGCAGCCGGACTCACTGTGGCGGCAGGTCTCGACCCATTGGACCCCCACTCAGCAGCTGCCCCTCATGACGAGTACCTGGCGGCACTGGGACGTGACGTCCGTGGTCTACGTCTCGCCCTTCCGACCAACGACATGTACCAATTCGGGTCCCGTCAGGCGCGGACTGTCTTCGACAGAGCCCATGCGACGCTCGGCGCTCTTGGCGTCGAGCGCGTTGCGATCGAGTTGCCGCGCGCCGAGGAGCTGAATGACATCTACCTCAGCGTGATGGGTGTCGACATGTTGAGCTACCACGAGACTCTGAACGCTCCAGAAGATCTCTATGGAAGAGACATGCGGAAGCGGATGGCCGTTGCAAGGGAGGTGAGCGCGACCCGCTATGCAAGGGCGCTGATGGCGAAGGACGACATCCGTCGAGCCTGGCTGGGACTGTTTGAGCAGGTCGACTTGCTGGCCGTTCTATCGAACGTCTCCGGCGCTCCCGCCCACGGTGTCGAGATGATTGAGATCGAAGGCGCTTGGCATCCGGCACGAATGGTCAGCTCACCCTTCAGCCGGGGTTTTAGCACGATCGGGTTTCCCGCGATAGTCATCCCGATCGGTGAGATGCTCGATGGCTTGCCGATCGGGATTCAGCTCGTCGGCCCTCCGTTTTCGGAGTCCCGGCTATTTGCGGTCGCGGATGCACTCGAGCGAGCGCTAGGTGATCTCGTCGGCACCTGGGGCATTGACGTGAGACCGAGGGCTACGGGAATCGGCTGAGCAACCCCGGGACGACGGCGAACTCGGGACCAGCGCGACCGGTCTCGTTTAGTAGATCACGTTTAGTAGATCACGCGATCGGGCGCAGATAGTCGCATGTGGCGGGTTTTGCGCAGGTCCCGCACGACGAACGCTCGCTTGAGCCAGCGGTCGGTTCCGTCGAAGTGACCTGGGATCGCTCGCCGGCCATGGATGGCTCGGTAATTGTCAATGATCAGCAACTGACCAGGAGTCAGGACCACCTCTTCGAGCGCGTCTTCGATGGCACCCTTCGCTGACTTGAAGGCGTCTTCCGTCTCAGCGTCGTGGAACGTGCCGACATAGTATGGATGGATTCGTATATAGGGGCGCGAAGGCCCGCCGAACAGTACCGGCACGAGCGGCGGATCGTCCAACGTCTGCTGAATGCGTGCGTAGCTTTGCTCGGTAAGCTCGGCACACAGCCCTCTTTCGGCCCTCAACGGGTGCTCGCGGACAAGTTCATCCTCGGCTCGATTCCTGCCGGTCGGCCGGTTGCCATCGTCCGGTTTGAGCGGGACCGCCGGGCGTGCCAGCGCATCTTTTGTGCGGTCGTCGAGCTGAATGTTCTCCGCGTACGCGAAAGTGGTTGCGACGCGATCGTTGTTTCGGAGGCACAAGAGCGCGAGGTAATCCATGCGCTCCGGATGGAAGGCGTGTTCTGTGTGCCAGTGAAGTGCGTCGGTGCTGTTCCCCCGCTGCCGACCCTCATTGTTAGCGATTGGGAGGACTTCGTGGATTAGGTGACCTTCATGCTCCGTCGCAAAGGCGATGGCCTCTCCGAGGAGATGGCAGCAAAGCATGAGGTAGATGTCTTCTCGTCGCGTTCTCGCCTTCGCCGACTGATCCATCGAGTCGCGGGGCGTCTTGCCGATCGCCGCGTTGTCCACCGTGAATCCGCTGACCAGGCAGACTGGCCAGCTCTCCTCAAGCTTGAACCGAAGCACTCCTTCCCGCAGCCGCCGCGGCAGCGTTTGAGCCGAGAGCGCTATCTCCTGCAGGAATTGAGGATTTTCGATGGCGCCAGCCGAATTTGCCAGCGTCCCTACTGTCCGATCGACACACGCCTCGTCGTCGGGGTCGAGATTTATTTGTAAGAGGCTTGGGCGCGCCATGTCGAGGATATTGCTCCGTGACGGCGAGGGGAGTGTATGTTGTCCCGCGAGTTGCCGTCAAGGATTCGCGTGATGCAAGCGTCTGGGTAATTGCTTCACTATGGGCGACTGAAGCAGTACCTTGTAGTCATTGACACGACCCGGCCGGGCAGCTATTATCCGCCGGTAATTTCCGGTCGAGTAGAGGCGTCACTTTCGGTCGAGTCGAGTAGAATTGTCCTCCTTCCTCCTGAGGATAAGACTATGTTTTCAACGAACGAACAGCGGCAGGTCTCAACTGAGACACAAGGCAACTTCAACTTGAAGAACGTAGTGGTGGATCTGTTTGTCACGGATCGTTCAACCACTGCAGCTCCAGTCGACGTGAGCCTTGATGCTCTTGAGGCGATGCGCGTCAGCCGTCGCATCATTCCGGCGTCAAAGTATGGTCTAGAGAGGATCTGCGGGGCGAGCTGCGAAACCGGCGCCCAGTGAGCAGTCGGGTCGACGACGGGCGTGACGTCGTGGCAGCAGTCCGATGCGTCCGGTTGCTGGATCTGTTCCTGTCTTAGTACTCGTCACGGCGCACGGCCGTCAGCCGCTCCAAGGTGTGCCACAGGATCGTGTCATCGACGTCCTGAACCGGCACGCCATCCCATGGTCAGCAGTCTCGATCTACGCTTCATCGCAGTCTGGCGGGGAGGCCGTGCTGCGTCCGTGCCTCGGGACGGCTCTGGGTGAACTGCACGGCGTTTCCGAGCTTCTCATTTACTTCAACCGGAACGTGAACCCGTTCCAGTTCGCTCTTGGCGCGTTCAAGGTCATCGAAGGCGCCGATCCCGCACAAGAGGCGACCGAATACTTCTATCAGAATCTCGACAACGACCGATCGTCGTCCGAGGTATTCCTCAAAAAGCTTACGCCCGACGAGTGCCGTTCCGTGATCGCTGCTCGGGTCGGAGACACCGTCCGCGACGCGATTCCCCCACAGTCGGATGTCGTAGTCGGCGTCAGCGGTGGCGGTGACAGCAACGCGCTTCTTTACGGCTTCAGCCAACTCCACGACCAAAAGCTACGGGTGCATCCCGTCATCATCAAAGGTATCCCCGATTGGGACAGTGGTGTGCCTCGGGCCCAAGAACTCTGCCGCCAGTACGGCCTCATCCTTCGAGTGATGGAGGAAGAAGAAGTCGGGGCGCTGATCGGGTTGCCTCGCTCGTCGGCGCCGCTAATCGATCGATTCGAGCGTGCGTTCCCTGGCGACGACTTTGAGTTCCTTGGGACCCTTCTCGTCCGCCTGGCGCTCACAAAACGAGCCAAGGAGATCGGGACGCCCTTCATCTGCACCGGTCTGAATCTTGAAGACGTGCTGTGTGAAGCGATGTTCCGAGTCTCCACCGCACTCAAGCCGGCTCCGTTCCCCGTCCGATCCATCGGTGACTTCAAGCTGGTGCTGCCTCTGTGGCTCTGTCCGAAACGAATCATCGACGGCTGCTTCCCAGCTTGGTCACGTGAAAACTACGAGGTCAGGTATCCCTGCTTCTCTCTCGGCCGCAATTTGTACTACAGCGTCATATACACCATCCAGTCGCAGTATCCCGGCTTCATCGAACAATGGGCGCGGGGGATGTCCGATCTGAGTCTCAACGATCCCGTTACCTATACACTCGACGACCAGCTCGGGTTCCACGTTGAGCGATTCGTCTCGCTCGAGCTTCGACACAAGTTTCGGCGGATGCTGGACTAGGTTTCGATAGGACGTTGAATGCCGTCTGAGATGCCGGCGGGCGACGCACTGTGGGAGATCGTGAAATTCCGAGCCCGAATCCGATCGATCCTGGAACAAGAGGGAGGGGCTCGCAATGTCGTGATCCTCGCAGTCGACGGAATTCCTTACGACTTAGCCGTTTCGTCGTGGAAGCACGCTCGCGTGGAGCGCATGCGATCCGTCTTTCCGTCCACCTCCAGCACGGCGTGGCTCAGCAGTCTCACCGGCCTCAGCGTCGATGAACACGGCATTCCGGGTGTCGTGTTCCGGCTCTCTCATCGCGACGAAGCGTTGATTAACGTCTTCGACTACCGAGGGCCCGGATTCTCGGAGTTTACGAACATTTTCGACGACGCCACTCAACTCGGCTATCGGTCGTTCTCGCTCGCCGGCGATCTCGTCGTTCTCAATTGCTCCTGGCGCGACGCGCTACTCGCCGGTTCTCTGTCGATCGTGAAACATCCGATCTACGCCACTGCGAATCACCAGATCGAGCCGCCGGAGCCGGCTCTTGTTTGCCGGGCGCTGGGCGAGTCGATCCGCGCATGTTTCCGCCAGGTCCCGAGTGGATCGGCCGCCCTGGTGTGGTGTCTCATCGATGTCGATCTGTACGTTCATTACCACGGCTATGACGCACACGTGCTGGCCTTACTCGACGAGCTCGAACGGTTGGCGCTCGAACTCGCAGACGATGCCGTCGTCCTGGCCCACTCGGATCATGGCCTCACACCGACCACGAACGATTCGACGCTCCAAGAGTTGTTCGACAGCATCACGGTTCAGCATCAGTGCGCCATGGGCGGAGCGGGACGCGCCCGGTGGCTCTACCCTCGTCCCGGAGGCGAGCAACGACTCGCCGACGTTCTGTTGCGACGGTTGCCGAGAACGATCGCGGTTCGGCGAGCTTCTGACATGTTCCAGGAGGGTTCGCAGGCGCACGCACGCGTCGGCGAAATCGTGCTCATCGCTGAAAGCGAGGAGTTTGTCGCGCCTTCCGGCTACCGCTTCGAACATGGCTCCCTCACGGAACGCGAGATGAGCGTGCCGTTTGCTCGTTGGGCTTGACCACTTTGTCACTCGCTTGCACGGCGTTCTTCCGTGCTACCTGGATCACGCGACCGGACTCGACAAGAGCGCCAAAGAGGAGGTCCGCCAGCCCTTCGTCAATGGGTCGCCGTACGTCGAACGACGTCTCCTCGACGATTTGCCGTCGGCTCTTACGTCCGTCAACGCGTATAGCGAAGTTGAAGAGTAAGGCCAGGTTCGCCTTGTCACGAGCGATCGCTTCCGCAATCCGTGAATGCATCGATCGAGATACGTCGGCAAGCATCGCACGGGTGTTGAATGGGCCGGCCCAGGTGCGCTCGACGGCGTAATCCGACGCAGCGCCGGGCTCGATTCTAAGATTCTGATCCCTTGCTGCGCCGTCCAAGAGTTCCAGCATGTCGGCCGTCTTCTGACGCACGTGTCGAAGCAATCCGAGACTCCATTCGCCGCCTTCAAGCTGCCGGTGTGCACCCGCAATGACGCGCGTCGCCCGTAGTTCACGTGCACACCAGGACCGGATCATCCGATCGAACTGCGGCGGCAGAGAGTGGGTCTCGCCAAGAATCGAGGTCAGCGCAGAGGCGGCCACTGTCGATCGGCGCATCTCGCCTATGGAAACCTTGTCAAGGGTGTCGGCGGCGGAATGATTGAATCGATCGGGTGCGTGGCAGAATTGAATGGCGGCACACCCGATGTCGGGATCTGCGAATAAGGCGTGGTCCGACGAACCCGCGAATGGCATGGGCCGCCAAGTGCCGCCGTAGCTGCTGGTCTGTGCGAACACCTCTCCAACGACGTGCTCGGCGATTGGGTTGAGCAGACTACACCGAAGGTCCGGGCTGCGTTCGACGACGAACGGCGAGCCACATTGGCTCTGATCCTCGCCGACCATGTCAAGATTGATGACCATCCTCGGCAGGCCCGTGCGGCCAAGCGGGCTGCGCTGGTGGAGGAAGGCAGCAATCCCGAGGAACTCCGGTCCCCAGACGAACCGGATCGGCCGGCGAGGGCGCTTCAAGGCGGCGTTTCGGCGGGAGGCCACGTGAGCGGCCGCGGCTCCAAGCAGCGCCGCCACGCCGGAAGCGTTGTCGTTGGCACCCGGCCGTGGATGGCAGAGATGTGCGGTCAACCAGACTTCGTCGCCGAACTCCTCGCCGGGCAAGACCCCGCTGACCACGGGCATCCCTTCAGACCGGTCCACTTCGATCCGCACACGGGCGATTGCCCCTCGGGCGGCAGCGGCACGGGCGGTCGCGATCTGACTAGGGGTCGCGCTGAATGCGAAGATGGGAGAACCCTGCGGGAGTTCGATGCGGCCCGCATACTCGGGCTCGGGAGCGACGCCCCGGCTCGGCGCGTCCGTCAGAAATCCAATGACCCCCCAGGCGATGAGTTGGTCGACCACTTCCGGCCGGACGATTTCCGTTCCCACGATAGCAAGAGCGCCGACGAGATTCTGATGGCGAAACGGGGGCCGGATGTCCACTACACGAGCGACAACGCCGTCTGTCGGAGTGGCCGCGGAGTAGGTCGCGATCGAAAAGGGTTGAACCGAGTGATCGATATCGAGCACCGGGATGTCGGCCACGCTGATCTCCAACCGCGCGACGATCGGCGTCCACGACATCGGGGCCCGGAAGGACCACCAGTGAACGGCGCCGTCGGCCGGATACCGCTCAACCTTGACGTCCTCGAGCCCGATGGCATGCGCAGTGTTCGCCACGAACTCGGCAGCACTTGCGATGCCGCTAGACGCTTGGTACCGATCGAACGCAGCGACGTGTGCAAGGTGGCTCATCACGTCATCGACCGCAACGGTGCGCAGGAAGTGAGCGACGATCTCGCTATCCATCGGCACGGCTCCTCTGCGCGATGAAAGCCGACGCAACCGCGGATCGGCGGTCGCTCGAGCGGATCATTGCGGTTTCTCCGAGTGATGCGTGTGCCCCTTCGACTCCAAAAGAATCCGGCGCAGGTCGGTGAACCGCACGTCGCTGAGCGGAACGCTGAGCCGGTAATAGCGGCCTCTGCCCGCTTCCGTGTCCGGCCATACCTGATGCACCTTGCCGAGGACGCCGCGGGCGGCGAGGTCCGTGTGGATCCGATCAACATCATGATCGAAGAATACGTACGGCAGACCCTCGGACGAGGGGAGGACGCCCGGGAGTTCGGCCTGCCTGAAGAGGCTCTGCATCTCTTGCTTCATTTCTCGGATGCGTTCACGCTGCCGAGCGGCGATGTCGCCAAGTTGCAGAATTCTGGTACCGATCCGAAACGACAAAGACGAAGGCTGGAGAGGTGGAATGAGCGTGCGGATGATCTCCGTCGTTGCGTTCGACGCAACACAGTACGACAAGCGAAGGCTACCCAACCCATAGGACTTGGAGAGCCCGCGCGTGACGATAAGATTGGCAGCGTCTTCGACGAGCGTGACGGCGCTATACGCCGGTGGACGGTAGTTCGCATGCGACTCGTCAATCAGGACGAGGGTTCCGTAGTGCGCCGCCATGTCGCACAGAGCAGCAACCTCCGAGAGAGTTGACAACCGGTCATCGAGCAATCTCGGGCGCTCGAGGGCCAGCAACGAGGCGCCGGACTCGCTGATGCTCTGGGCGTATCCATCGGGACTGACCGCCGGATCCAGCGCTATACACCGGCGCCCAGCGCGTTCGGCCCAACAAGGCAAGTCCAGATAGCTGTCGCGCAAGATGCATACCGGTCGTGTGTCCGGCAGCCGCGCCAAGGCATGTAGCGCCGAGACCACCCCAGCTGCGCAGGTCACGGTCCCTGGCCCCCCATTCCAGCCGAAGAATGTGTCGATCGCCGGCGCAAGGGCGTCTGCCCCGTAAGGGTCGGTGACCATATACCGATTGATGAAGCTCAACCCCTCCCGTGCCTCGCGCTCCAACTCTTCGGCGATGAGCGAGTCGATGTCGACCGATAGCAGCCCGCGCTCATCAAGTGTCCACGCGAGGTTCAGGAGTCCAGGGCGGTCGGCGAGGCCCTGCACGTTCATATACGAGCTCACGGCAAGAGTCATAATGCCGCCTCACCGTTAGAGACTCGCTCTACGGTGCCAACTTATTGAATCAGATGGAACGGCGGTCGTCCGCAGGTTTCGACTCGACCAACGTCGTGAGGTGGCCAGCCTTATAGACCTGAATGACACCAGGATATGGATTTGAACGTAAGATCCAAGCACCAGACGGAGGAATGTCCTGTCGCGAATCGGCCAACGCGGCCAGGAAATCGAACGGCGCCTCCGCGAGCACGATCCGCCTTATCGACCACATCACGCTGGCGTGGGTGACCACAACAATTGCTCCAGGTGGCTCGGATTGACTCGTTAGATCGGTCAAGAATCTAAGGGCGCGGCTATCAACACTCGAGAACGATTCGCGCTCACCATTTACACGGCTGTCGCGCCCGACGAGACGGTCATCGAAAACTGGTTCGGCTGGAAGCCCGCGCATCATGGTCACGGCCGTCTGCGCAGCCCTTGCGCTTGGCGACGAGAAGCAGGCGGCGATGCAAAAATCTCGCAACACTCTGTCCCCCAACGACTCTGCCGCACGCGCTCCCGCTCGTGAAATTCCGCTTGCAGATCTGGCCGAATGCCTAACTAGAATCACATCGCGATTGATCACGGACGTATTATTCTTGCCGCTCTGTTTGCGCGATTGAGTAAGGAGGACGTGATGGGCGGACTGTATGAAGAGAAGATCGTCAAGACCTTGGCAACCGGCGAAATCATGGTGTTCGACACCCGCGGCAAGGCATTGTACGTGATTCCGAAAGACAAAGGCAATCAATGGGAGAGCTCGTCGAGAGACGTCCGTTCTGCTGAAGCCTTGGTACACGCCGGCCATGCCCAGAAGTTCACACGGGCGGAGTTGACGACTCTCACCGAGGCCCTCAGGCAGATCGTGCTACTCGAGTGATTCACTGGTCTATGTCGTCACCGAATACTGCAGGCTGATCGATTACACGAAGACGACTTGCGTCGCCCAAGCCGGCGTGTGTTCGTTTGCCGTTAGTGCTGACGATTCCGAGCGACTACACAACCGGAGCGATGGTCAAGCGCGCGGTGTGGTCACGACGGCGCGCCCCTTGGAGGGACTCGTGGATCTAGGTTGCTTGCTAGACGGACTGCACGACTTGGGAGATCTTGCTGTAACCAGAGCGCGACTGGCTGCCGCACGAATTCCTGCGACCAACGGCCTCACCGCCAAGAAGGAACTGGCCTTTCAGTGTGTGCAGGACCTCGAGTTCTGTCACCGGCTCGACTCCTTTCTGTCCGAGTATTTCTCGCAACCAGGCAGGAAGACGATCGCGTGGCCTGACGGGATCCTGCCACTACTTACGCCACTGTCGTCGACAACCCATCCGCTCGAAGCGCTTGATGCAGTCTCAGCGTCAGTGACCGCCAGATCTAATGACGTTGCATCGGATTTGCTCGGGCGTTCTGACACACCCATGCTCGAGCACTGTCATAGATTTATCGAAAGAGAATTTCCCGCGCATCCGTCAACGAGGACGCCGACAAAATACGATGGCAGCGCGAGCTGGACGGAGCAGGAGGTAAGCAGAGCTTTTCGCGCGCCGCTCGTGCACCATATTGATCCGGTGTTCAAGCCGACGTACTCGCTGCGCTCGGCGCCACAGCCAGGCTTCCGGGACAACCAGATTGGTGCGATTTCATATTGTTGGTATCTGGCGATCAAAGAATGCCTCGCGGCAGAATTGTGTGCTCTCAATGTGTCCGAATACGACGGGCTTCCCCTCGCTTTCTATCGCGACATGGCGAAGCAGTGCTACGACGAGACTCGTCATGCCTGCTACTTTCTGCACACGTCGCTGCGATGGCTGAGCGAGCGAGCCTTCGCGTCGGATGCTCTTTCAACGGCCCTCAGCGAGCTGGACGAAACGGGCACTGGATTGCCGATTCCAGTCGAAGGAAACTTCTTTGAGACGATTCATGTGGCCGATGTTGCCGAGCGTCTGATCCTGATGAACGCGAAGACGGAAACGATCGCTATCGGAAAGCTCAAGGAGCGACTCGCCGGGAAATTGTGCGCAGCAGATCCCGTCCTCAAGTTAGCCACAGAGGTCGACCTTCAAGACGAGATCTCGCATGTCAGAATTGGAATGAAATGGCTTCGATTCCTGATACCAGAGCAACGTGCGCTCAACGAAAAAATCGCCGACACGATGTTGATTCGAGGCGTGCTGATGTTGAACACGTTTGCAGCTGTTCACTCAGACGCTGACGTCGGCACCATGGCGAAGGGGCTCCTATCTCCATTTTGTTGACAACCACAGAAGAGTACGATAACAAGATGCCAGCTCAATTCCAAAGAGAGGCTATTCATGTCTTATCCCGCCAGAAGGCCCGCCGCGCCTGAGAAGTACGGTGAAGTTCGCGCCAATGTCGAGGCGGTTGAAGCGCAGCTCAAGAAACTCCGCGAGACGCTCGATTCCGGAAAAGTGCTGAAGTTCAAGGACGTCGAGGCGATCGGCAGCGCGGTCGCATCGCTGGTGTCGCGCGCAGCAAGCGCCTGTTGGTAAGTCGGCTCATCTTCTCGTACAGGCCCGAGTGTGATGGACGGGTTCGTGTGGGCGACGGAAGCTCAGAATCTGGGCGCCGTGATCCAAGCGTCACCAACCCTGGTTCCCCTGCTCGTCCCCGCGGAGCCTGCACGCGCTGAACGCTGGGCGCGAATTCTGTCATGGTACGGTCTCCATCAAGCAGATACCCCCGCCGTCGGCGGCATCGAGCCGGGCGCGGTTGAAGTTCGAAGTCGCGACCTGATCGTCTGCCTCGCCGACGAGCTGACGGCCCCGGCGTCGGTGCTCGCACGGGCAGACGGGCGTCCACTCCTCTCGCTGCCGGACGTGGTCGCACTCCCGACCAGCGGGTGGCTCTCGCAGGCCAGCTCGGTGCTCGTGATCGGACGTCCTTCGCAGCTGCGAAACCGGATGCTCCTCGATCTCTCGGCTCGCCTGCATCTGCCATGGGGCGTGTTGACGGCTCGAGATGCGCCGGCGCTGAGCTTCGCGATTGCCAAGGTGCTCGCGGCGCGCCGGCCTTCGCGGGCATCGAGCGGCCACCTCGACGCGATCGCGCGCCGGCACTGGGAGCGGGCGCAGGGCGCTATCGACTATACCGAGGCAGAGTTCGACGCGGAGACCACGTGGCCGGTGCTGCACGACGGCGAATGGCAGACCCTGTCGATCCATTGCCACGGCGACGGCGCCCACGCGAACTTCAACTCAGTCGTCCTGTGCGGCGTGGCGGATACCTCCGAGCGCGCGGTCGACGGACACAGCAGCGGCTGCGTGTACGACGGTGAAACGACTCGATGCAAGCGCGTCCACGGTCACGAGCGCCGCCCGTTCCGCTTCGGCGACCTCCAGGCGCGGCGCATGTGCCTGTTTACGTGCAACGGATTCTCCGTCGCCGGAGACGTATATCCATCAGACTCGAGCTTCATGCTGTCCGCCGCGGAAGGGTTCCCGGCCGCCGTGCTGACGACCGATCGCCGGCTGCGTTTCGACCCGTGGCTCTTCCCGGCCGTGCACTCGATGCTGAACCGGGAATCCCTGGCGATGGTCGGCACGCGGCTGAACGATCTGTGCACGTTCACCGACGGCGCACGGCCGTACCTTCTTTATGGCGATCCGTCAGCGCTCGCCGAGCCGCATCCGGGCCGGGTCTCACCTGCGAGTGAGGCACACCGCACTCACGTCGTTCGACTTGGCAGAGTGGCGAACGCCGCCGCCGTCGGGTTCGCCGACGAGAGCGACAGAGCAACGATCGTTCGCGGCGAAACGCTCGCGCTGATTACCGGCGACGGCGCATCGCCGGTTCCTCTGGTCGACCGTTCGGACGCCGTCGATCGTTTTCGGCAATGGCTCATCGACCTGTCGCTCCGCGCCGGCCGCGCGACCCAACTGGAAGCGGCCATTCCCGAGTACGCCGATCTCGGATCGTGCGGAGACGTCTCGTCGTTGACGGCTGCGCGCGACGAACTGTGGAGGATTTCCCGTCGTCTCGAGATCGGGATTACCGAGGGCACGCGATTGCTCGCCGAAATCGGTCGAACCGGTGTCTGGCAACCGGCCGTCCGTACCTGGCAGGCGCATATGCGCCTGCTGATCCATATGTGGGACCATCAGCTCGCGGCGCTGATCCTGGACGACTTGATGGACCGTCACCTCAGCGAGCTCCTGCGCGAAGGGTTTCCGCGAACCGATCGATCGACTGGCCCGCCGTGTCCACGTTGTGGGTGCGCAGTTCTGCAAGGTACGGCTTCGCCACTGCTGCCGCAGCACGTCGTGCACATGTGGATGGATTGCCCCACGTGCGGCCCGCGCGAAGCGTGGGACGACGGCGCGCCGCGCCTGAGTGCGCGACCGCCCGCGGCCATTCGCGCCGGATCGTCGATGGAGATCTGCCTCGAATGGACTCCGACGGCCGACACTCCACCGCTGGATGGATCCGACAACGGTTTTCTAATCGTGCATCTGAAGGACAGCGGGCTGGGCTGCGTCAGTTTCCGGGGCATTCAACGCGCCACACCGCCGCGGCAAGCCCTTACTATTCCGATTGCCGACAACTGTGCACCCGAGATTCACACACTGAGGCTGGCGTTCGTGTCCGGGCTATCGGTGTCATATCTGCGTCTGCGAGCTCCGGCGCCGGCCGAATAGCTCATGCGACCGCATCTCCTCGTTGTGGGCGGGAACGACTCGTCGGCGGTAAAGGCGGCAGAGCTCGGCGTCGACGTGACACTTTTTCAACTGCGGCGTCTGTTGACACAAAACCAGCTCGACGCTGCAAGGCGCACATTCGTCTTCGATTTCGAACAGCTGGACGAAACGATTGCGTGGGCGACCGCAGTACATCGCGTGCAGCCCTTTGACGCGACCGTCTCGTTCTGGGAGCGCGCCCTGCTGCCGGCGGCGGTCGCCGGGGAGTGCCTCGGTGTCGCGACAAACTCCCGGCGGGCGGTCGACGTGACGCGTGACAAGCTGGCGATGCGTACGTTGCTCGCACAGAACGGACTGGAGTCGGTGAAGTTTCAGTTGTGCGAGAGTCCGCAGGATCTCGCTCACTTCTTAGAGAAGGTCGGGAAGCCCGTCATTCTGAAGCCGACACACGGTTCCGGCAGTGCCGGCGTTGCGCTCGTGCCATCCGATCGCGACGTCGAGTCGGCGTGGGAGTGGGGCACAGGCGCTGGTCTGTCGCCGTTGATGGCCGAAGAGTACTTGGACGGCGTGGAATACAGCGTCGAGAGCATCTCGAACCAGGGCCAGCACCGCATCCTCGGCATCACGGAAAAGGTCACGACCGGCCCTCCGCACTTCATCGAGACGGGCCACAGGTTCCCGGCTCGACTTGCGAGAAATGTCGAGCACGAGGTGCACGTTACTGTGTCACGTCTCCTGTCGGCGGTTGGGCACGTGGTCGGGCCCGCGCACACTGAAGTGAGCCTGACCGACCGCGGCCCCGTCGTCATCGAGACGCAAACGCGCTTCGGCGGTGATCAGATCTGGGAAATGGTGGAGATCGTGACAGGGATCGGTCTCACCACGACGACGTGCGCGCAGCTTCTGGGACTCGAGCCGCCGGCCCCGCAGCCCAGGGCGGCTGGTACGGCAATCCAGTTCTTCGCGTACGAGAACTGCGAGATTGCAAGCGTCACTGGGATCGACGCCGCGAGCGGCGAGCCGGGCGTGGTGCGCGTCGAGTGCAAGCTTCGACCCGGCACGACGCTAGGCCCGCTGATCGCGTCGAAGCAGCGGCAGGGCTACGTGCTTTCGTCCGGCGCATCCGCTGCCGACGCGTGGGATACTGCGTCGAGGGTGATGTCGAGAATCACAATCGACACGAAATCCGCCGTCGTGATGAACGGGGATGCTCGATGACGGTGGCGCGCGCCATGGATCCGCCGCCGACGATTTCGGCGTCTCAGGTGCGGTACCTCCTGGCGCGCGTCAGGCAGGACGAAGACACGTGGACCGACACACTCTCACTCACGGCAAATGAGAATCTGCCGTCGCGCCTCAGCCGCTCGCTGCTGACGAGCCCCCTCGCCGATCGGTACCATCTTGGCGCACCGTTCGACCGTCTGCCATCACGCACGCTCATCAAAGGCGGGTTGATGCTCAACGGCCTCCCGGGCGTTTGCGCCCTGGAGCAGGCAGCGCATCAGGCGGCACGCGAGATGTTCACCGCGCAGTTGTCGGATCTGCGTCCGCTGTCCGGCGTCCACACGACTCTGTGTTCCCTCGCGTTGATGTCGCGGCCAGGCGACACGGTGTACTCGATCAGTCCGGACGACGGCGGACACTTCGCGACACGCGTGATACTGAATCGTCTCGGCAGGAAGTCACGCTTCCTGCCCTTGAACCGGCAGACGCTGGCCTGGGACGACGATCAGCTGAAGGCATCCTTCAAAGCCGTGCCCCCGGCGGCTATCTTCGTTGACTCCGGCATGATGCTGGCGCCCCTTCGCGTTGGTCCGCTGCGGCGCGCGGCCGGCCGCCGCCCGCGGATCATCTTCGATGCCTCGCACAGTCTCGGTCTCATCGCTGGCGGGGTATTCCCGAATCCACTGAAGGAAGGGTCTGACCTGCTGCAAGGCAACACGCACAAGACCTTCTTCGGACCACAGAAGGGCTGTCTGCACTTTCGGCACAGGCGAGTCGGCGAGTCCGTGTGTGCCGCATTGTCCCGCGGGTTCGTGTCGAGCCAGCATACTCACCACGCACTCGCGCTGTACGTGGCGATGCTGGAAATGCGCGCCTTCGGCCGCACCTACGCGCGGCAGGCCGTGCGGAACGCCGTCGCGCTGGGAATCGAGCTCGAGAAGCGCGGGTTCGAGCTGGTTCGGGCAGGTAGCGCGCCAACGTGTTCGAACGTGCTGCTGCTGACCCACGCCGGGCGCCTCGATGCCTTCGAGGCTTGTGAGAGGCTCCTGAAGATCGGCGTCATGACGAATGCCCGTCCGCTGTACGGGCACGGCGTGCTGCGGTTGGGTAGCCAGGAGCTGACCCGTCGGGGGATGCGGGAACCGGCGATGCAGTGGATTGCCGACCTCTTCTGCCGGACTCTCATGGGCCGCAAATCCATTGCTGGTCTGCGTGGAGAGGTTGCGGAATTCTCACGCGCCTATCCCAACGTGCACTACTCGTTCGATCGGTCGTTCGGATTCTGGCATGAGGAGCATCGACGATAGGAGGGGCGATGAGCACTCACATCGAGATCGGGTTCTCCAACAACATCTATGACAACCCGGGCGACGTCTATGAATCGGTGTCAATCATTGCCAACACGTTCCGCGCCATCGAAATCGAGCTGGAGGAAAAGGCGCGGCCGGCCGTCTTCGATGCCACCCCCGCCGACTACGAACGCCTGATCTCGTCGCTGCGTGAGCTCGCCAACGCCCGATCGCTGGGCTACTCCGTCCATGCGCCATGGGCCGCCCGGGCGACGGACCTCACCGCCGTCGACGACGACGATCGCCGCGCCTCGATCGACCTCCTCGCGCGCACGGTGCATTTCGCGGCCGACATCGGCGCGAAGGTGGTCACTTGTCACCCCGGCTACAACCACCATCAGAGTCAGCAGCAGCTCGTCGACCGGTTGGTGGATTCTTTGAACCGCGTGCGCGACCTCGCGCCGGACGTCAACCTCGATCTCTGCGTCGAAACGATGGGGGCGCAACGGCCGGCGCAGACGCTTCTCGAGCTGGAATCACAGATGGACGTCTGCCGGCGAGCGGGGACGTGGATATGTGCGGACATCCCGCACGTGGCGTCGGTCTTTCTGGAAATCCCACAGTTGTTCGACGCACTTCGGATCCTCACACCGCTCGTGCGTCAGGTTCACCTCGCGGACATGGTGCCCCCCTCGCACCGCCACCTGCCCATCGGCCAAGGCAGCCTGCCGCTGGAGCAAATCCTCGAACAAATGGAGACGCTTGGATACTTCGGCGATGCCATCGTGGAGGAATTCAACAAGGGCTTTTCACCTGACGACTACCTTTCTGCAGCGACCGCCTTTCGCGATCGCGTCCGCGCCGGATGGTGCACGACCGGAGCATGACGCATGAAGCCGCACATCGTCGCTCTGTGCTCGCCCAATCAGAGTCGCCTCGACCACTTGCGAAAGCTTGCGCTTCTCAGGAACCGGTACGAGATTACGTGCTGCCGGATCGGTCCCGGCAAAGGATGGGAACATCGCTTCGTCGATCATGACGTGGAGATCCCGGAAGGGGACCTCACCTCGTGCACGTCGGGAGCGGCGGAGTTGCTGAAGGCGTGCGGAACTCCCGACGGCATCATCAACCTGTCAGAAGCATACGTGCCGCTGCATGCCGAGCTCTGCAGCTATTACGGACTGATCGGCCCGAGCACGGACGCGGTGCGCGTCGGCCGGAACAAGTATCACATGCGGCAGTTCTGCGAGTGCCTGGGCATCCCGATCCCCATCTTCCGGCTTACGACTAGCCATACTCTTGACACGTGCGCGAGCCTGCGCTACCCGGTTGTCGTCAAACCGGCCATCGGATGCAGCTCGACGCTGGTGCAGCGCGTGGACTCGCACGCCGATCTTCTTGGGCGTTTCCCGGGCATTCTGACCGCCGCACTGTGCGTCTACCGCAAAGAGATCCTGCTGAAGCAGACCATCGAAGAGTTCGGAGACTTTCCGTTTGTCGTCGAAGAGATGGCTGGCGGATCCGTTCAATTCGAGACAGTGCTGCCCTACTCAGTAGGGGAGATCAGCGTCTAGAGCATCGCGTCTGACGGACGAATGACGGTTCTCGCAATTCACGACGCACCCGTCCCGGCAAATGGTCCGTTCTACGAAAAGGTGGTGAACAGCACCCCGACGCGCATTCCGCCGAAGCTGGTGCAACGTGCGCACACGATTGTGTCGCGCCTCCATGAAGCGCTCGGCAGCGGCGTCCACGCACTCCACACGGAAATGCGAACATTCGACGACGATCTGCTCTTGCTCGAGTTCGGCGTGCGGATCGGCGGATCGTCGCTGTACAAATCAGTGCTCCACTCGACCGGCAACGACCTCGTGGAGCTTCTCGTCCAGCTTGCGTTGCGCGAACGTCCTCATCTCAGCGACGCGCCCGCCGTCCCCACCATCACACACTACATCGTTCCCGAATCCGAAGGGCGTATCGCCTGTTTCAAGGGCATATCGAAGGCGTTCACCAGCCCGTACTACCGCGACCTACAACTCTACGACGACGTGGGTGACGCCGTGCGTCGACCCCCGCTGAGGAATCGCGCCAGCGGCTATTTCGTGCTCAGCGATGCTCCGTTCGAGTTGCTGGAGCGCGAAGCGATGCGACTGCTGGATGAGATCGATGTGTGCGTCGACCCGAGTTCAGGTTGAGCGCGCCGCAGTCTCAGGCCGATGCATTCATCGCCAGTGCCTTCTTGACGCCGGGACTGAAGAAGAGCGCTAGTACTTCGTCTTCGAAGAGGCGCCCCAACTCGGTCATTCGCAATCCGGGCTCGCCGCCGTCGCGGTAAGGCTCCAAGACGCCGAGATCGATCAGCTGTGTCGCGAGCGCCTCGTAGTGCGTCGACAGATCATTGTGTCTCTCGCGGATGCTCCGAAGATGATCGTCTTCGAACCGTCCGCCGCGAAGCCCGGTCGCATAGGATGAGGCCAGCACTTCCTGTTCATCGATGACTCGTCCCGTCGCGATAGGGATGCCGCCGCTCAGGACCGAATCGATGTACGCAGGAATCTGCGACTGATTCCGGAACACATAGCCCAGCGACTCGCCGTTCGGTGACCCGGTGTCGAAATGTGAGTAGGACGCGGCGCCCGCACCGAGCAACGTGCTGGACACCGAGGTCCGAACGGCCTTGAATGGATCGGTGTACCGGCACTCGCGGACGAACCGGTTGCCGTCGATCTGCTGATAGCCGAGCGCCGCCATGCCCTGCCAGATCAACATGCGCCCCAGAAGCGTCGCTGACTCATCCTCGAAACTAGCCTGCCTGGCGGCCGTCCTATACCACGCGCCCTGTGGCCGATCGGCGAACCGACCGTGATACCACGTGAGATGCGCGGGGCGCAGGTCCCCGAGGACTTCAAGGTTGTTCCACGCTTCCGAGGGGGAACCCTGGTAGAGCCCCTGAATCAGATCGAGATTCCAGTTGTCGAAGATCTCGTCAGCGATGACCGCGGCGCGAATGGCGACATCGCGTCGGTAGCCTCGAGCCGCGTATTTAAGCACGGTGTCGTCGAAGGACTGCACGCCGAAACTCAGGCGCGTGACACCGTGCTCCTGCAAGAACCGCAGCTTGTCTTCGCCGTCCGGTGCGCTGATGGTCAGTGGACTGCCCTCGACGCACACCTCGGCCTCAGCGCGGATGGTGTAATGGTCTCGGATTGTGCGGAGAATGTCATCGAGGGCCACCGTCCGCAGGACGAGTGGCGTGCCTCCGCCAATGTAAATCGACGACAGCGCCGTCCCAGACGCCGCGAGCTTCGCTGCCCAGAATCGCAGCTCGCGCTTGACGGCGTCGAGATACCGCGCAACCTTACCACTTCCGACCTGAGAGCCGGCGCCCTCGTCGGTGTAGTGATCCACCACGTAATGACAGAATGTGCATCGCGTCTCACAGAACGCGATGTGCACGTAGAGGCTGGCCTGACCGCCGCAAGCGATTGACTCGACGATCGCGCGCGGATCGCATGGTGTGAGCGAATCGATCGGCGGATACACGGCGACGGAATGGCTGCCGCCGAGGACGGTCCGGCTGATGCTGACGCCAGCGCCGTGCAACTTCGGCAGAATCTCCGGAAGACCAAGCCGGCAGAGCGACGAACGCGCTTCGTCGAACGCCACCGATCTCCGTGGCCCTCCCGACCTCGCACCGCACGGACTCGAAACCATCATTGCCGTTGCGCTACAATCGTCAGGTAGACGTCGGCACGGGTGCCCGGAACCTCGTCGGCATCGTACGTCCAGTCGAATGGATCGACGAGCCGCGGCAGATACTGCTTGCGCCAGTGTGTGGCCCGCTCGCCGACGAGCGACGGCACGATCTGCCCCCACACGCGTTCGGCGACGATCGTCAGTTCGGGAATATCGCAGGCGGCGCGCAACCAGGCATAGATGTCGGGGTACTGCACCCATGACGCCGCGAGTGCAGCGAGCGGAAGCTGCACGAGTCGATGCGTCACCGCGACCCGGCCGCCAGGGCGGACCACACGCGCCATCTCCTTGACCATCGCCGGTCCGAGTCCAAGCTCCCAGATCGCTCCGGTCCACTCGTTGACGGCGGCGTCGACGGCGCCGTCGGGGAATGGCAGGCGCTGCGCGAGGCCGACACGGAAATCGAGGTTCGTCAATTGTCGCTGGCAGGCGACCTGACGCCCCCGTTCGCTCAGACAGCGGACCAGCTCGATGGAAATGACGCGTCCGTCCTGACCGACAGCCGGCGCCAGCCGCCGCGCCACGCGACCTAGCCCGCCGCAGACGTCGACCACGACGCTGCCCGGTCGAAGCCGCAGTAGCTGCGGATGATTCGGCAGCAGATCTTCCTCGGCGCGAACGAGCTTGTCTTCTACTTCCGGCACTTGGCTCCAAGTGTTGTCGGCCTCGTGCGACTTGAGAAGCATGATGCGCCGGCAAAGATACGCCCTGCGAAAACGATTCGCGAGAGCGGACACGTGATCCGGAGACGAATCGGACACTGTCATGCCCAGCAGGACGTCGTCGCTTGGCAGGCCGACGATTACCACGTCGCCCAACCTGTCCTCGAGCGCTTGCACGGCGTCGAACAGGTCGACGAATGCCTCTTCACCCGCCGGCCCTGCAGGCCAAAGTGCTTCGGCGTCCAGCTTCAGTCGAAGACCGGACACGAACGCTGACGTGGCCCACGCGATTGCGCGGTCACGAATCGTCTCGTCAAGGATCGACAGATCCGGGACTATCAGCACGTGCACCGCTACACACTCGGCGGTCAGCTCCGCCATGCCGGCGATGGCAGCGTCCGGAGCCGGCCACGGCACGCTGTCCAGGGTCACAGACGCCCCCAGCCGGGTTAACGAACGGCGGAGCGCAGGCTCACACCGTAGGTCCCCCGTGTGGATCACGGTGCGGTGCACGCGCAGCGTTCCACCCTGGCGCTGGCCCGCCAGTTCGCTCAGCGTTGATGATTGATCCGCGAGTCGCGCGCATCGCAACAGCAGGTTCGGAGGCGGCCCTCCTACATTCAACTCGGCACGGAGCCAGTCGAGCGACATCGGCGCGTCCAGATCAATGTCGATGGCGCGCCGCAGCATCTGTCGACGTGTCTCCGCAGTCGCACGTCGCAACTCCGCCAGCCCCTCGGTCGACGGCGTCTCCTGCGACGTCACATGGATGAACCCGTGCAGGCTCAGCGACGCCAGTATCGCGTCGATGAGCTGCTGATCATCGAACTCTTCGCGGAGGGCGCGAACGCGCACTGGATGTTCGAGCGCGCTCACGAACGCGAGCAGGCCTTCTCCGGGGGGCACCACCATCGCGACGTCGAAGTGACCGTGGCACAGGACCCGGTGGTCGCCCATCTCGGCGTCCAGCGTCTCGACAGCCGGATCGAGCATGACGAATGCGTCGTCCGGTGGTGTATGGATGGTCGCGGCCGGCTGGTGGTCGTGCACGCCGACGCCGCAGGCCAGCGGTGCGCGGTCGATGTCGAGATCAGACGGGTTGCTCACGGACGACTACTCCGAGCTCTACGAGCGAGTCGATCACGTCGAGCACATCGGTCGCGGACAGGTCCCCGAAGGCCCGCGACACTTCCGCGCAAGTTTTGGGCACCGACAGGAAGGTGAACACGCCGCCGGCGCGCTGCGACAGCTCCGCATAGGTTTGCGCCGCGTCGGCCGCGGGAAAGTAGATCAGCCACTGGCGCGACGAGACGTCGAGCGGCTCGCCGGCGTCGAAGTCGTACGGGTTCTCGATCCAAGCAGTGAGATCGTGGCACGATGACGCCAGGACCGCTGCCCCGCTGGCGACGAAACGAGCAGGCTCACCTCCCACGGACCGCTCGGCGCCGGATCCGCTGCCGGCCGCACTGTCCGGCCACGCCAAAGGGGCGTGCTCGCCGAGCCGCCGCGCGAGCGCCACCGTTGCGGCATCGAGAGCCAGTACGTCTTGCTGCGGCGGCCCAGCGAATTCCCGCAGCGTACCCAAGTGGGCGACGAAGCCGCCCGCGATGGTCCAGACGTTGGGTCCCTGATCAACGTACCCTGTGGATCGTGCCACGTCCTCGGCTACGGTATCCTGATCGAGCCCGCTCAACTCGAGCAGACGCTGCGTCATCGGCAGGAGAGTGAGCGCGGCCAGACCGTTCCTGACGAGACCGCGGCGGTACATTCCGATATTGGTGTCGGTGGCGTCGCGAGTGCTCATGTAGTCGGCGAGAATGGTCCGTTCGTCGGCGGTGAGGCCCGCCATCTCCTCTGCCTCACTACTCGCGCCGTGAAGTACGCAGGCGACCAGCTGGTCGTTCCTGAGGATCCGCCGCCATGTGTTCCACACGAGCCGTGCGTCCATCACGCCGCTTCCCAGCCCGTCGTGCGCCGGCTCGCCGGGCCGTACGCTCGGTCCCATGCACGCCGCGCCCGCTCGAGGTCGGCGAGAATCAGATCGATGGTACGTTCTCGATCGAGCGTGTTTTCGTTGCAGTAGAGCGCCTGCGTCTCGTATTCGAGTATCACCGCCCCTGGCCGCGCCCGAGACAGCACGTCGTCCAAGAGATCCCAGACCGCCTCGTCCACCTGTGTGTCGTGCAGATCGTGGTACTGATTGTCAATCCAGCGACCGCCGGCCATGTGGATGGAAATCACCCGCTCGAGTGGAATCGTCGCGAGGAAACGGCGGATCGAATAGCCGCGCGCGCCGTGATTCAACTCGTTCGCGTACAGGTTGTGCAGATCCAGATGTATCCAGGTGCCGGAAAGTTCCAGCATCCGCGCAAGGAATTCCTCTTCGGCCATGTCGCTACCGGGACACGCTCGGTAGTAGGCCGCGTTCTCGTGTGCAAGGGGCACTCCGTACAAGTCCTGAAGCGCGCGTGCCCGCGCCGCGATTCGCACGACCTCGGCCTGGGAGAATTGCAGCGGACTGCTCCACACATCGGCCCACGAATCGTCGCCGTAGAAGCAGTGATCAGCAACCCACGGCACGTTGAACTGCTTCGCGAGCGGCACGTGCCGCCGGACAGCCGACGTTGTCGCCAAATCGGCGAAGCCGAAATCGCCGCCGTAGTTCGAGTGCCCGATGATCGGGAACTTTGCGGCAGCGTCGCGGACCGTTTCCATCGCGCCCGGCGATACGAGTCCCGGACCGTCGAGTGGCGCCATGATGGCGTCGAAGAGGATCTCCAGCGCGTCCAAGGACTGGCTGAGAAACGGAAACCATCCAACCAGCGCCGGGTTGAACTGGAGTCCGACACCAAAGGTCGGAACGCTCATTGGAAATTCCAATCTGGAGACCGCGCCTGCGCAGCCGAGGGCGCACCCGCGTACGGGCGCCGAGCCCTCTAGCCGATCGCCTTCGCGTCTGCCGCGCACTTGGCGGCGGTCGCCGCGCACTTGGCGGCGGTCGCCGCGCATTTGGCGGCCTTCGCGGTCGCCGCGCGCTGCGCCGCGGTCGCGGCGCACTTCGCGGCAAGCGCGGCGCATTTGGCGGCTCTCGCCGCGCACTTAGCGGCTGCCGCCCCTGCGGCTTTGCTTACGGCGAGTCTCTTGACATCAACGCTGCTGCGTGCCATGTAACATCCTCCAGTCTACAGACGGTGAAGGGCAGACCCGAGCGGCAGAAGGTCATTGAAATACCACTGGTCGACTTAGTCAAAGAAATAAGTAAGTAGTGCGGGGATGCTGTCCGCAATGCCGAAGCGCGTCTTCGTTTGGGTACTAATGTCCCTCGCCCGACTCGTCCGAACGCTTAGTACTGGTCGTTTTCGAACCAGTCCATGGGAGCGCGCGCGTCCTCCGAGCCGGCGCGACCGATCAGCCGAGTGTAGCGCGCCGCGAACGCCGTGAGACTCTCGCGATCAGCCGCTCGACCTCGGCGACGACCCGCCGCTCCTTCTCGCGTTGATCGCGCAGCGTGCGCGCGAGCGCTGCGACGGCGCCGCCGCAGTGCGGGCACCGCCGCGCCGACGGGCGCATGAACTGACGGCATCCCGGACACGGCACGAGCCGCGGCGGCACTCGTCCGACCGAACCGTTCATTGAAGCACTCGCAGTCGCTTGAGCGCTGGGCGCGCCGGCAGCGGAGCACCCAGGGGCTCGACCACCAGCTCGAACTCGCCATAGTCGAACGGCGCGCCCGGGGCGCTGCGCGTTTGGACGACGCGCTCGCGCAGCCCGCGTGCCGCGAGCTGGAGCGCGCGGTAATGACAGTAGGGGTTGTTGCCGCGACGGCCGAAGAGCGTGTGCGCCATCCAGGTGCAGCCGCTCTGACACGTGTCGGCGTAGTAGCACTCGCGACAGAATCCCCACAGCTCGTCGTTGCGCTGCCGGCGCGTGAACGCGATCACGCCGCTCGCCGACCAGATGTCGGCGAGCCGCTCAGTGCGCACGTTGCCGCCGATGTACTCGCGCGGGAGGCCGGGACACCCTTTGATCGATCCGTCCGCCTCGATGCCGAGCACATTCTGTCCGGCATTGCAGCCGCTGAAATGGACGTTCGGATCGTTCGTGCTGCGCCACATCGACTCGAACGGCCCGAAGTAGCCAATGTTGTTCGACGGCTGCAGGATGACGCCGCCGTCAAGGGCCCGCCGATGCAGTTCGGCCAGGAGCGGCATCATCTCGAGCAACTGGTATGGTTGCAGCAGCAGCTCGGGCCGATCCGCCGCCCGGCCCATCGGCACCGTCAGCGCGAGCTGCCACGACGAGATCCCGGCTTCGATGAGCCGGTCGAGCAATTCCGCCAGCTCCGGGAGGATCCGCGCATTGATTTGTGTGTTGACGCTGGTCGTGATCCCGTGCGCCTTGAGCCGCCGCAGCGCCGTCATCGCAGCACCGAATGATCCGGGGACGCCGCGCAGCTCGTCGTGCAGTGTGGCCAGGCCATCGATAGAGACGCCGCCGCCCTGCAGGCCGGCCGCTGCGGCCGCGGCGATGCGCGACTCAGTGAGGTTCCGCGCACCGGTCTGCAGCGAGCAGTCGATCCCGGCGCCGCGAATCGCCCGAATGATCTCGGCCCAGTCGGATCTGAGATACGCCTCGCCGCCGATCAGGCCGATGTCTCTTGTGCCGAGCTCCGCGAGCTGCGCGATGACGTCGAGACACTCCGCCGTTGTCAGCTCAGCGGCGCGCGGTGCGCCCGCGCGAGAGCCGCAGTGCTTGCACTTCAGGTCGCACGCGAGTGTCAGCTCCCATACGACGTTGACCGGCCGGCAGCTTGCGAGGTCGTCAGCGTCGAGATATCGCCGTGGATGATCCATCGCGGGAGTTCTCTCATCATGAGAAATGTTGCGCCAGCCGATCAGGATTCGCCATCGTGCTTCGCGATGGCCTTCTCGAGGCGTCGCACGGCCGCGCGGAGGCCGCCCTGTTCGTCGAGAATCGCCTTGGCTTGCCGCAGGACTCGCTTCATCTTTGCAAGGTTGCCTTCGCTCATCACCTCCCGAATCGTCGGATCGTAGACCGCTCGCGCCACCCGTGGAGTCGTCTTCGGTGCCATCAGCGCTTCTCCTTCCTGGTTCGCCGACGTTCAGTACGTTCGAGTTGAGTTGCCAGTTTACCGGAGGGCGGAAACCCGCTCAACAGCAGATTGTGATGGCGACGCCGCCTCGTCGGGCCTGCTGCTCACGAGCGACCCTCAAATGGTTCAACGATTTCGCGGCTGAACGCCCTCGTAAAGTAGGCGAAGACTAAGGCGCGAATTTGTCGGCCACGACGGGCGCGAGCCCCGCACGTTCCAATTCCTGCATAGCCCGGATGCGAATTGCTCCTGGGTGGCCACCGATGACCAATGCAACCACATCCTCAGAGAGACCGGCGGCCGTAGCGACGGCGGCCGGGTCATCGCGAAAGCGCTCAAGGGCTGCAGGATCGGCAAGGCCCGCGATGAAATCGGTCAATGGTGTCTGGTTCATCGATCATTCCCCCCGTCGAGGCGTCCAGGCAGTTGCAGACCGAGGCGCCCGCACATTGCGGGGTCCACCATGAGCGGCACGGCGGGCGGTGATACAAGGTCGAGATGCCCGTCAAGTCGTCTTTGGTGATCGTGTCAAGCGTCGACTTGACGATCTTTGGTCGTCCCTGAGGCATCTGCGCCGCTTCGTAGATGACCACTGGATGCGAAGCCGGGTAGAACATCTGAAGCTTCTCGATCAGGATGTGGAAGTTGTGCCGCTTGTAGCCGGAGAAGTTGAACCAGAAGTCTCCGACACACTCCACCTGCCAGAGCAGGAGGTGCGCGCTGACGTCGGGTGTGCGTCCACGAATGAGGAAATCGGTCGCTTCGAGCGAGTGACAGCCCGGCTGATAAGGATCGACACCGAGATCCGCGAACAGCGACGCATCCGCGGAAATGCCGGGATGCATTTCGGCGCGAAAGCCTTCGCCGCGAGCCGTTCGGACGGCTTGATGCGTCGACCACGCGAATACGCCCGGAGGGCCATAGTACACGACACAGACGCGCAATCCGGCGCCATGATCGTTTCGAGCATCTCGAGGTACGTATCCATGCGCGGCTTGTCGTCGCCATAGAGCCCATAGAGCGATTCCGCTGATCGGTTCAACGCGTGCAGTCGCCGCTCCGTCACCGGGTCTGCGACGCCGTACAACACTTTCTGCGCTGCACGAACCTGTGCTTCGGCATCGAGCGTCATGTCTGAAATCGCCTTGATGCCGCCACCGACCACGACGAGTTGTCCGCGCCCCGTAAACGAGCTCGACTCGAAGTAGCGAATGGATTGGTCGATGATATCCGTCAACGTCCCCAGCTGTTTCTGGGGGTCGTTCGTCGAGCTGACGTTGATCTGGTTCGAGTTGATGCTGGCGGTGGTGACATTGTCGGTGGTCACATTTCCATGAATGTCGATGCGTGGTTGTTGTTGGTGACCGTCGTGACCGGCGGCGGCGGCGGCGGATCGGGAGTGAAGAGCGGGCTGCCCCATACACATCCCTGATTCGCGCGACCCGCGACACCTGGCGCCAGCAGCATCACTGTGAATCCGACCCACTCGGGACTGAACTGGCCTCGAATGAACGGATAGACGGCGTTACACCCTGAATCGTCGTCGTAACACTGGACGAATGCGGCGTTGTGCGGGATCGGGTACGAGCCGTCGTTGCCGCCCGACCAGCAGGGTCCATCGGCCCCGTCGGACTGAGCAAACCAGGCAAAATGCAGATTTGGCAAATCGCGCAGGTCTTCGCTAACGACCTCGATGGTGGCACCGGCGGTGGCGGAAAACCAACTGGGAATAGCGGGATTGATTCGGAGGACACGGCTTCTCGACGCAACAGGATGCTCTATGCCGCTGATTTCAGCTCCGGAATCTTGCTGAAACGGCCCTCGCACCACTTCAGAATATCCTTCCGCGCTGATGGATCCAGAAAGCGATCCGGCTTCCCTGCGGCAAGCCTCGGTCTATCCAACACAATGGCATCAAACAACCGATGCGTACGAGTGACGTCGAACTCGGCCGAGAGACGCCAGGGGACCGCGATCGTTCGGGGGAGTTGAGCGTTCCACTTGTAGATGTCGCGCCAGTGGTTAAGCGAGGGCTCGCCGATCTTGCCTTTCCCCGCATTGCCCACGGCGCACTGGGTAAGGAGAATCACCGAGCCCGCGCCGCCATCTCCAAATCGCAGCTGCGCCACAACATTTAGTCCGCGGTCTTCCTCGTTCGGATGCGTCTTGCCGGCCAGGTTCTCCGTTTCCAGCTCAGTCGCTCGGCCAGATGCTTGATGCGGTCGTTGATGCTCGTCGGCCAACCAGGATCCCGCGGCCATCCGAACCGGACGACCTTCCCGTTGATCAGGCCTTGCAGGCTTGCCTCGACGAACTTTTCAAACAGGCGCCCTGTCTTGGAGTCTGCCTTCAACTGCACGTCATCGGCAGCGACACTGTACAGTCTGCCGACATCTGCCAAGAGCGGCATCGAATACGCCGGCACTTGCTTCCAATCAGCCGCCGTTCGACGAAACATCGGGCCATCGACGCGGAAGGGATATCCCCGACGGATCGACTGCTGACGCAAAATGAAGCTCTCGCCAGACCTCCTGTACGAAACGTACGGCGGTGTCGCGCGTTTCGAAACTCTCCTCGGCCCACCCTCCTCCTCGGCATCAATGAAGGCAGGACCTGGCGGATCGCGCTTTAAACCAGCGTCGATCAGCACATCTGCCAAATCGGACTGCGACAGCACGCCAGGCGATGCTGTGAGGCAGGTGAGCTCAACCCAATCCGCCAAGACCTGGACCTGGTCGAGAGCGCTGAACGGCAGATCAAGCATTCTGAAGTTTCAGTCCGTACTCTTTGGCGATTGCGGGGAAGTGTTCGATGACCTGAACAAAGAACCTGGCGCACTGCTGAACGGCGGACGTGACCTCCTCGTTATCCACGTACTCGGATACCAACGGAGCTGATTCCTCAAGCCTGTCGGCCGCTTTATAGAGCGACTCCGCTGGAAGTCCCGTCTGTATTCGACTGACAAATGACTGACAATCGGTAGCGGCTCGCGGCTTTCGGGGGTTGCCCCGAGTTGTGAGATTTCCTAGAAAAACGAAGGGCAGCGGTTTCCCGCTGCCCCCGATTGCCTCCTTTCGGCCCGCTACGAACCAGGAGGTCGCAGGTTCGAGCGCTGCAGGGCGCGCCACCACATCTCCTAGATTCACCGACAACTTGTCGGAGTGAGGCGACGTCTCGTTGCGATGGGTCAGAGGGTCGCAGGACGGGGTCTTGCAACGGGATTGCAAGAATTTCCCGCGACGGGGGAGTTGAGTTGGAAGTGGGATGCAGTTCGTGCTCGCGCCGGATCAGACGCTCGCATGGACCGGTGCAACCCGCGAAGGGTGGCGTTCAGGTAGGTGCTCGTCTGCTGGATGCTGGCGTCTAGCATCTGCTGAACCTCGTGGAGCGGCCATCCGGCCTCGAGCACGCGCGACCCGGCTTCGTGACGCAGATCGTGGAAATGCCGGTCGATCTGCCGGTAGATGGCACGTGACTGCGGGCTCAGCTTTCCGGTGCCCTTCCGGCTGTCCCTTTTTTCCAGACCCAGATCGGGCTGTGGCCGTGCGCCTTCAACACCGTGGTTTCCCAAGCGCGTCGCGTGCTCTTCACCCGATGGCCGGTGCCGTCCGCTCGACAGTACCGTCGATCTCCAGTGCTACGCGTGCAACTGGATTCTCTGCCGCTGCGGCGGGTGCGGCTGCGGCTTCTACGAGTGGGCTGTCGCTATTACTAAAAGGGAAAAAACAAAGCGGGAAGCCGTGAGGCGGCCTCCCGCTGATGAAGATTACGCGGCAGGCTTCGTCTCCGCGCACGCGCGACGCGCCAGCCGCGTCGTGTAGTCGGCGGCGCGCTGCGCGGGTGAGGCCGCGGTGAAGACGGCGCGACTGTCACCTTCCAGCACCTCGAGCCAGTTCGCGATGGAGGACGCGTGGTCCTCGCGCGGCTCGAGCGCGAAATCGAGATTGGCGCCGAGGACCTGCGTGCTGCAGGTTATGTGTGAGAAGAACGGAAGTTTCGACCGCGTCGGTTTGTCGACGGCGATGGCGAACACGACTTGGTATTCGCGGTTGTGGAGCTGGAGCTTACGAGAAATCTTGTGAGAACGTCGAAGCTGCCGAGTGCGCCCGCGCGAAAGTAGGGGGCCAACGTTGGCCCTTTTTCGACAACCTTGGCTAGAGGAAACCGCATCGCGGACCACGAAGGTCTCTGAAGTCAGAGGCTCCTCGCCGTCCCTTATTCGCCGAGCTCGCCTTTGAACGGGTATGCACGTACATGGTCGACTTGCGCGAACTTGATGGAACGCTGGCCGACATTCTTCGCCGCCGTGTCCTCCACCCCGATCAAGCTCCTCCTTTGAGACGCACCCTTCTCGATGAGCAGAGCTGAAATGGCGGCTCGCCATTCCAAGAGGAACGCCACCTGCGCTGGCCGGGCGAACGCGGCATGCAACCCGATCAGACCGCTGGGTTCAGCGACTCCGGTTCCTTACACTCCAGTTCAAATACATGCTCGGCATCGCGCTCTGACCAGGCGAGTACCGAGATGTCCATCTGACCAGGCGCGTTGTGCACTCCCTCGCGAATGACGAGAACTAGTTCTTCGGCGGCCAGGATCTCTTGAAGGCGATCGATTTGTTTCGGATCTGTTAGCGCCACGCGAGCGGTGACTTCCACGCCGACGTCCGCAGTTGAGTCCTCGTGATACTTCCCAGCTTCAGCTGAAGGTCGGCGATGCACAGCATGGTGGCGGCTCGATTCTCGAACTCTTCAATCTCAAATACGTGTTCAGCGACCCGAGAGCCGTTGCGGTAAGAGTGCTGCGGCCATCTGACCACCAGCCAACGGCCCTGGTCGCTCTCAAGCACTTGTCCTGGCAGCGGAGCCATCAAGGCATCATGCTGACGGTCGACGCGAATACAAATCGTTCCGTTCCCGCAACGATCGACCAGTATGCGCCGATACGAGAGGTTCATTTTCCTCCAGATCAACCTCGCCAATCATGCCCTCAACGGTGAGATTCATACTCCGAGTGTACCATCGCCAGGTATCAGTTTCGAACGGCGCAGCGCCAGCGGCAACGCGCCGTCGCAAGACTTTCACCGGCAACCGGCTCCGAGTACCCTGACGCCTTGCACGTCACAGACTCGAGCAGGTGAGAACCCGATTCTTTCGTTTCCGTGTTTGCACAAAATACGAAACCGACGGAACATGTAATTTTCGAGCGCAACCTTCCGATCGCTCATCGATGCTAGAGACTACGCTACACACCTGCGTTCCGGCAGAGCGTAATGAGTAAGCGCCGTCGACCGTTTTCGTCCGAGCGCTGCATCTACTGTGCTCGGGCGAACCGCGGAGGTGCCGCGAACACGTCATCCCGCACGCGCTGGGTACGTTCTCGCAGAACTGGACGCTGACGTGCGTCTGTCAGGCCTGCAATCAGACGTTCGGGCGAGAGCTTGAGACTCTACTCGCGCGTGACAGCTGTGAGGTGTTTCTACGGTTTGAGTACGGCGTCGCGACGCGCGACACCGTCTCGAAGCTTCTGAATCGACGGGTACCCTGGCGCCGTGTTGCATGGCTTTCGGAACTGCGGGAAAGACCAGAACACTGGAAGCTTTGGGAAAGGTGCCTGAGCAGTCGCTCGCGTCAATGTTGTCCGAGCGCCTCGCGAACATGGAGTTGTACCCTCCTCGGTCGTTCTGCTTCCAATGTTCTCGTTCTGACGGCGTTGTGAACGACCTGTTCGCGTTGATGCAGGAAGCAGATCAGCATCCCGGGTTGCTCGAGGAGATGCAGCAGCAGATGCAAAATAATCTCGATCAACGTCTTTCGCTGTGACCGATGCCTCGATTTCAAACTGGCGGGTGCGTCTGGATCTAGACAAAGAGTCGGCCACTACTCGACATGAACGTGGACGCCCGTCAGCCAGATATTCGGAGTCAAAGAATATCGCCGTAACAACGCACAATTCGCCCTACACGATCAAGGTCGGCACGAACGTGGTTCCAATAATCCTTGGGGTCAACCTTTCGGCCGGACCGGAAGACGTGGTAACTACGACGATTCCTTGGATGACCGTAATGCTGTGCATCACGGGTCCACTGCTGATTGTCCTAGGCGCAATTGTGATTGTCAGCGGACGATCCAGACAACGAACCGCTAGCCGCCGGCGATTCAAGGACGACGATTTCGTGGTGTTTCTGCGCATTGTCGCCTCGGGTTTAGAGAGTCTGGAGACCACGCGGTTGGCTAAACGCGATGAGTGAAGCCCGCAATTCAACTGCGCACGCCCACTCCGGCCCCGAGGCGCCGCCGCCGCTCCGTTCTTTCGGCTCAGAGTCCCATTCGATCGCGGCGCATTCCATTTCAACAGACGCGCCGTACCTAGTAGGAGTTGTCGGGTTGCACGATTGTAAACAGTCTGGACGTTGTCAGGTGTCTCGACGCAGATGACATCACCGCCGACGTCGCCAAACTCACGCCAAGTGGAATCAGTCAGCCGTATGTCACGCCCCACGCGTCAGGATTCGCGCACGGCCGCCGAAAAGTGCCACGTGTGTCGTCGTATTAGCGGGGTGGAGTCGGACTGGCGGTAGGCGGTATTAGCGCCTACCGGCCGACCCTAAGGAGACTTATGAAATGGCTCACGCGGATTGCCTTTTGTATCTCAGTCACCGTGCCTCCAAGTTGCGGAGGTGATGCAGGAGTAGGACCCTCGCGACCAAGTACTGATACGATGACGTGGGAGATAACGAATTCGTGTAACAGTACCGTCGATTTGAGGTTTTTCGATAGAACTTACGGAGTCGCTTCCCTTCCAACACTGAGGCCTACCGTCTCGATGCCGGCGACCATCAGTTGTTCAAGCTCAAATGTAACACCAACGCGACGATTGCCTTGGGGCCACACTGTGATCCAATAGCACTTTTTACTGGGGCGTCGCCGTAGACAACAGACAGGCTCCACGCTCAGGAGACTGCCTGGTGTGCACTGGTAGCGATCCGATCGGGATAAACTTAATCTGCTGATCTAATCGGAATGCCGTCGATTGTGTTTGTCCTGAAGGAGCTCTTCGACGCAACGGCATTCCGGCCAATGAGTGATCTCCGGTTCCAGCCCAAGCTAAGCGACATGGGCGACGGGACGCTATCTGCCCGTTCCCCAGATCCACCGAAGGAAGATTCGTGGGTCAAGATAATCCTCGGCGGCGTTCCAGCGGCATGACTCTGCCTGGCATCGAGTGTCCTACGCGACTTGACTCGTAACGGTGATGCAGCCGCCGACTTGGTGGACGGAGACAATCGATCCCAGGGGTGGCTGCAACGTATGTCCTGACACACAACAGATAATCGCTGAGAACTGAACCAGATGGCACAACATCGTCCGTACTCTCACTCGCATATTCATCCAGCCGTCTTAGGTGTGGCTTGTGCTTTTGTTGTGACGGCGATCATCATGGGTAGCCGGTGCAGTGGTAGTAAATGTACTGTCCCTTTTTGATCTCGGCGGTGTACGCGCAGCCACAGCGGCCACAGGTCACAATGCCTGCAAACGCATGCTGCTGCTTGGTATGCCGCGGATGATTCGCGGCGTCGAATGCGTCCTGCACGGCTTTGAACAGGCTGCGGGAGACGAGCGGCTGGTGCTGGCCCTCATCCGTGCGATCGAGCCATTGGAAGTCACCGCAGTAAATCGGATTCTGGAGAAGCTGGTGAATCTTCGCGCGGACGAGCGGCTTGCCGGACGTGCGATTGGTCAGCCCCGCCGCCGTTGCCTTCGCCGTGAGCGCCTTCAGCGAATACTCGCCGGTCGCGTACCACTCGAATAGCTTCGTGATGATCGGTGCACGCTCGCGATCAGGCTCGATTCGGCGCGTAAGGGGACTGTTCACGTAGCCAATCGGTGCCACGCTCGGCCAGTGTCCCTGTCGGGCCTTTTCAAGCATGCCCTTCCGCACTTCTTCGCCGAGGTTGTCGACGTAGTTCCACGTCGCATCCTGAGGCGCTGTGCATGCAGCAGATCGTCCGGACGCTGACGATGGCGGAGGCGGGTGTCGTGAGGCAGGTCTTGATCTGCGATCGGGGCCGGAAATGGAGCCGTGATGTCCGGCCTCGGCTCCGGGACGCGGGCATCCGCGTGGTGCTGATCCCCGAGCGCGCCAAACGCGAACCCCTACGCTGGTGCGAGAACTGGCGCGTGCTGTTCTGGCCGTCCGAGGGTGCCCTTCCGCCAGATTCACGCTCTTCCAGCGCAAGGCGAACAGCTCTCCGCGCCCCACAGGTCGCTTGACGCAAATTCTTCAGGGGACTATTGTCTCGACTCGGCGTCGTTTCGCCATCCGCAATGTTCTAAATCATCGGCTTCGTGCGCGCTGTTCGTGGAGACGAATGCGAGGACTTCGCCGCCTGTCCGGCTTTGCTGTAAAGCGTCTCGCCTCTGCGTCGAGGAGACGACCCGCCGCGGTGTTCGTCGCAAACAATCTCGTTCGGCCGATGGGTAAACGAAACGGTTGCCTCGCGCCACGCGTAGGAGGGGCCCCGTCGCATTTCACGACGACAACCATTGCTCGGTGTCTCGAGACTGGAGCTGCTTATGCTGGACGTGCGAGCGCATTCTGCAGTGCGTGAGGTTCTACGCCTGTTGGCCGGGCTGTTTCTGATTACCCTTGGCAGCGCACGGATACTGGCGGACGATAATGTGCCGCTTGATGCGGTTCGGTCGCACATCGGCTACTCGAAGATGAAAGTCGGCGAGTATCTCCTTGACAAGTTCACCGGCTGGATGAAGGACCGTGCGCTCGAAGTGGCAATGCGGGAAATCCAGAAACAAACAAGCGGTCCAGGAGCACCGTCGGTCGGGGAAGGTAGGCTGTTCGAAGTCATCATCTCAGAGATCGATGGCTCCTACACTGCCGAAGTTCGGCCTCGAGGCTTCGGCCCGACTCCTCGAGACGCCTATACCGATTATTTAGCACGCCCCCACGCTGAGACTGTACCGCAGACCATGTTACCGCCGCCACTGGTGAACCTACCTGGCGCCTCAGTCACTCGCCAATTAGTTTTTGTGCGCGGCGGTTCAGCCGTTGTCCCGACTCTCATGGATCCCTTGTTTTCTGCTGCCCTTAAGGAAGACGTAAAAGCCAGACTCGCTGAGAAGGAAGCGACGGTGAAGCGCGTCGAGGCCGCCCAAGCGGCCGCTCGTTCAAATGGGAGTGGCTCAGGACGCGCCAGCGGCGGCGGCGACAATACCCATCCGAGAGCGGGAGAGGGTAGTAGTGGAACGGTTTCGAGCGGTAGCAGTGGTAGTGGCTCGACAACTGACGGCCCTCGCGGCGCGACCGTCGGAGGTGGTGGATTACCTTTGGTGTTGAATCTGCAGGATGTGCCAACGTTAGAGTTTGGTGCGATCGAAGGTCGCATGTGGGCTGATTTCGACGGCGACGGTATCGACGATTTTTGTAGAATCAGAGTCAATCCGTTTGCAGCCACGTCGGACGTGACCGCAGGGATCATACCGCGTAACATTAATCCGATGGTTTTGACACCGGCGCTCGTTACTCTGAGCACTGGGCGAACATTTGCCGATCGAGCCGCTGGTTCTACGATCGAGACACGGTTAATTGACCCCGGCCTTCCGTCTGGCCGAGCCTGGGTCGACTTCAATCGTGATGGGAAGGCAGATTATGCGCGCGTCGTGCCGATCAATAACGAGTACGTGGTGGCAGTAACTTTGTCGACGGGTGCGAATCTCGGATCGCAGACCTTAGTTTCTAAACGGCTCGACCCTGGCATCGACGGCGATCGTGTATGGGCGGACTGGGACGGCGATGGTTATCCCGATTTCATTCGATTGATAGGTCCGAACAATCTCACTGCTCGACTGGCGGTCACATTTGGCGGTCCCACAGGATTCGTTGAGACTAAAGAAAGCACCGGTCGCTTCGACTGGGGTTACCCAGAGAGCCGAACGTGGATGGATATAGATGGAAATGGTGGAACCGATTTCATTCGCGTCATTGGCAACAATCGCGACATAGTGGCGATCACACTCTCGGCGGGAAGAGCGATTGGAAGAACCATTACGGAAGCGTTGCCGAGCGCTGAAGAAAGTCACGTACTGCGAGGGGCTGTGCCCACGGCACCACGTTTTCGCCCTGCAGGGGCAAGACGATGACTCTCCTCATCGACGCGTTGCGAGGCCGGGTCTTAAGTATGTTTGCGAAGATGGTGGACGAGTTTGGAGCGTGAACAACACGCACATGGGAGGGTGTCGGAATTTTTGTGTGTGGGGCATAGCATGAGGAGTCTGTATGCCCCGCAAGCCGAAACCCGAGAAGCCGAGCGCCGAGGTCCTGGCGCCGATTCCTGCTGACATTCTCGACCAGATCGTCCGCGACGGCCCGCTCACGGCGGCGGACGTGGAAACCGCCACCCGTCGATTCAAGAAGGCCGTGATCGAGCGCGCGCTCGGCGCCGAGCTGAGCCACCATTTGGGGTATGCGCCGGGGACGGCCAAGCCGGAGCTCACCACCAATCATCGCAACGGGACCAGCGGGAAAACGGTGCTCACCGATGACGGCCCCGTGCCGATCGAGGTGCCGCGCGACCGTGAGGGCACGTTCGAGCCACAGCTGATTGGCAAACACGAGCGGCGGTTCACCGGCTTCGACGACAAGGTGATCGCCCTGTATGCCCGCAGCATGACGGCGCGCGAGATCCAGGCCTTTCTCCACGAGATGTATGCGGTCGATGTCTCGCCGGATTTGATCAGCGCGGTCACGGACGCGGTCGTCGCGGAAGTGACGGCGTGGCAGAGCCGGCCGCTCGAGTCGCTGTATCCCGTGGTGTTCTTCGATGCGCTGCGCGTCAAAATTCGCGACGAGGCGGTCGTCCGGAGCAAGGCCGTCTATCTGGCGCTGGCGGTGCTGCCGGATAGGTCGCGCGACATTCTGGGGATCTGGATCGAGCAGACCGAAGGGGCCAAATTCTGGATGAAAGTCTTCACCGACCTGAAGACGCGGGGCTGTCAGGACATTTTGATCGCGGTGACGTCCCGCCACAGCATTCGAGATTTGCCGTGGATGTTGGCGGCCGCACTGTGTCGCTTGGACTGAAGCTACATCCGGACGAAACACTTGCCGCCGCGGAACAGAACTGGGAGGTTCGGATCGAGAAAGATCTCCGCCTGGGCGCGTGCGTGTCGTTGCTGAAAGCCGGCCACCTGACGCTGTTCGAGATGCTCGGCTACCGGTACGCCCTCTCCGCAGGCGGGCACTTCATGGGCTTCGACGTTCTTGGAGAATTCTTTCTCAAATGCCGGACTTGCGACCGCGCGGAAATGATCGAAAACGCAGTCAAGCACTTCGAAGAATTTGCCCATATGGTCCGTCCGATCGAGAGGGGCGGAGAACAGCTCGAAGGGACGGCCCAAGACGGGCTCCTGTACATCTGCACGCGAGGGACCGAATTGCGATGGGCCTTCTTGATATTCGTGAAAACGGGACCTACGGCGCATGCCGTTTTGGTTCCGGTGTTTGAAGATCCGATCGCGATCGACGTGTTTCTGAAATTCCTGCGGAACCGCGACGAAGAAATCGAAGCCGCCCTAGCGAAGTTCGATGGCAAACAGTGGTTTGTCAGCAAAGATCTCAAGCGGTTTCATTGGTCGAAATCAGCGACATTGCTGTGAAGTACTGGGGTAGTCTGTCGCGAGAGTCGTTTAAGCCGTGCCGAGGCGAGTGAGACCCATCGGGTGCGTCGGCTGTCCTTGCTCTACGAAAGAATCAACAGGCACTATTCGACCATGATCGATAGCGACGGATTACAAGCGATATTGCTTAGTCCTGTTGGATCAGCCAGTTGCGAAAATCGTCCAGCGCGGTGAGCCACCTCCTAAACAATTGAGCTACAAGAACTTCCTGCGAAGCCATTTCGCACTATCGAACTTCCACAGGCTAAGTGCTTGATCCTCCGTAACCTCGGCAACCGTACTATGCTTGGGACTCCCTAAATCAGAGCCCCAACTTTCGGAAGCCGGTCACTGCCCCCCACACACCCCGCCGCCACTCGCCATTTCAACAGGAACGACCGGCAAGAGTCTACGAACGCGGAACGGATGCTTTCACATTATTTGTGAGCTTGTCCGCCGACAAGCTTATTGCTACTGCATTCTCGGACGTGAAGAGCTGCGCACGTGATGCGGTTTCCTGACTCTCTGTTCGAGTTCTGAGAAGGAGCTCCAACACTTCGGTAATGTCGTCGGTGACGCTAAGAAGGGTCAGATCCCGTTCCGCGACGGTTCCGGCGACTACCATCTCGTGCATGAGGTACAGCAATGGGGCCCAATACGCGCTGCCGAATAGGACCACTGGCTTGGAAATCATCTTTCGAGTCTGGATTAGCGCCAGCACTTCGAACAGTTCGTCAAGCGTACCGATACCGCCTGGCAGCACGATAAATCCGCATGCTTGTCGACACATCACGACTTTCCGAACGAAAAAGTGACGCACAGTTGAAGATCGGTCGACGTGTTTGTTCATTTTCTGTTCAAACGTGAATGACATCCTGCAGCCAAGGGATCGTGCTCCGGCATCCTGAGCGCCACGGTTGACGGCTTCCATAAGACCGGGACCACCACCGGTCATGATCGCGAACCCCGCGCGGCCGAGCGAGTAGCCGAGATTACGGACAATGTCGTACAACGGCTCCTTTGTGTCTATCCGAGCCGACCCGAAGATCGTCACCGCTGGACCAGATGAGTGAAGCAGACACATACTCTTGACCAGATCCCACATCGACCGCGACAGCAATGGCAAATCGAACATTCTATGGCTCGTATGTGCTAATGTTTTCGAACCGAGGCCAACGCTACAAAGATTACTGAACGTGGCCGAATCGTGTCGCATTCGAATAGTGCGACCGGTAGCGGATGCCATGAATGTATCGGCTTCAGGCTGGCGCGATGCGTCAGTCGCAGCGCTGCCCGTGGTCTTTACGCATAAGCACGTGCATGCGCAGCCGGCATTGTTATTGATCGCATCTCGAGGCCGACAGGGGGGCTACATGCTGGGCGGGAGGCGACCCGTGTGGCGCGAACACGTGGCGAGTCGAGCCGTACTGGCCCTACGAAAGGTGTGACGAGGCTCTCACATCAAGGCGCGCCACAGGTCGACCAGCAAGTCAATATGAGCGTGAATGTCCGATTTCCGTGCCTGCAGAAAAGCGCGCTCCCGTACTTCTTCGGGCACTGGTTTGGAAATAATCGCGGCCGCTTCTTCCAAGGTGTCAAACAGATAACCGGCTCCACCGACGTACTCTTCCACGTCGCGGCGCACGCGCTGGATGCAAACGCCGACACCTGACGCCTGTGCCTCGGCCACTGCCAATGGCCAGCCGACGGTTGGCACCGCCGGATCGGCAGTGTAAACCATCCATTCATGCTTCTTGTACTCGGGAGGCATGGACCTGGGCTCGACCGGCGGAATGATGGCAATCGGCTTTCCCAGTCTATCGTTGAGCTCCTCGAGCTTCCCTTTGCCGTAACCCAACGCATAGAGATTGAATTGCTTTTTCGGCATCGTCGCCCCGAGACGCACGAAATCAGACATCTGCTTTTTCGGGATGCAGGCGCCCACATTCATGACGTCGCGACCGTTTGGCGAGCGATCGTAGAACCAGTCGTACTCGATCACCGGATAGCAGGACACGACCTTCTGCATGTCCCAACCCGCACGGGCAAACAACTCCAGCGTCGGCGGAAAACCCAATACACCGGCGCAGGAACTCCGGTTCACAAAAGTTCGGTATTCGGGCAGCTTGTCGGCCGCCGGTCCGAATACATCGAACGAATGTGAGCGTACGGTGAACGGGACATCAATCGCCGCGGCCACGCGTGCAATGAACCCGAGCTGCGTCACATAGTGGCCATGGATAACATCGGGCTGCACCGCGCGCGCCCTCTCGACCGCCTCGTCGAAGGTCGTCACCCGTGTGTACGGATGATGATATCGATAGGGGAGATTCGGCGTTCCCCTCGTCAGAACATGCACTTCGAACCGACCGTGCAATGCTCGGATCTCCGTTTCCATATAGGTTTCGGAGATCTGCGGGTAGGAGGGGAGCATAAACAGGATCTTCTTCATCGGGCACCGCCGTCCTCGCGTCGGTTCTGAAAGTACTCGCGGACCTCTCCGCCCAGTTCAGGCAGATCCACGATCTGATTGACACCATCCGCGTTCTTTCGCAGGTGCACGCTCGCGTCAAAGCCGTGCTTGGCGGTCATGGCATGTCGTGCTCCGTATTGGCGATCAATCAGGTTGCCGTGGAAGAGATGGTGTATGTCACCGTCGACATGTCCGATGTTCTGTTTAACCGCATCCGCATAATTTCGACACCACGCGTTCACACGTTCCGGATAAGGGCCCATCGAAAAGCTCGTCCACACGTCTCGATCTCGATTGAACAGTGCGGCGGCCATCAAATGATCCGCTCCGCCAACAATCAGGTCTTCGAGCAATCCGTGCGTCGCCTCCAGCACCTCACGGCGCGCCGCCCACGCATAACCTGTATGGCAGCACCGTGCACCGCAGGCGCCGGCGTAACCGTGTTGATGCACTTTCGCGAATGATGAGGCTGGCGCACCGGTCGGCTGTCCGCTCTTATCGACGTTGTAGGCGCTGCTCCAAGGTTGAATCAGCGAATGGTCGTGCAGTACGGCGATCGCCTCGTTCGCCCAGTCGGACCTTCGAAACAGGACGTCTCCGTCAATCCACGCGACATAGGGCGTATCGACACGAGCCCAACCGATATTGAGGAGATTCTCCTTCAGCCAGAGTGGGTGCGCGGCCCGCACCTGGAGGATCGCGTCGCCGCAGCCGAGCTCGAATGGTGTGCCGCCAAATGCGCATTCGACCGTCAACAGACGCACACCGGGAGTCGCTCGCATCTGCTCAGCGAAGACAAGGTAGTTCTCTCTCCGCGATAGCACTCCAACCGGATTAAAGTATGCGGTCAGAACCGTAATAGCTGGCCTCATGCGTCGTACTCGCAACGTCGTCTCAATGCAAGGGGGCGGAGGCGCTGTCATTGAGCTTCACGCTTCCGCCGACTATTTCCTTCTGGAACACGCGGTCTTCCAATACGAGCAAATCGACATCATGGCTGTCGAAGAACCTGAGCGCCTCTTCCGGTGTTTCGACCAGGGGTTCGTCGTTGTCGTTGAGACTTGTGTTCAGAATCACTGGCACACCGGTGATCGCGTCAAACGCCGCAATGAGGTCATAAAGCTTTGGATCGTCGTCGCGCGTCACGGTTTGCAGGCGCGCCGAACCGTCGACATGAGCGACCGCAGGCAGAGCCCGGGGATCGAGGATTGGCACGATGAAGAGCATCAGCTTGCTTTCGAAGTCGATCTCGAACCACTCGCCCGCTTTCTCGGACAACACGATCGGCGCGAAGGGACGAAACCATTCCCGGTGCTTGACGCGCGAATTCAGAATGTCTTTCATCCGTGGATTTCTAGGGTCAGCGAAGATTGACCGGTGGCCGAGAGCTCGCGGCCCAAATTCACTGCCACCGTGGAAAAAGGCAACGATCTTTCCTTGACTGATCTCCCGCGCCACGGCGCGCGCGTGGTAGCGCTCTCCCCGAGGTGCTGCAGTGGTATAGGTGCGACCCGTATACGTGTATTCGCACGGAGCGTACGAGACTCGTGGCAGGCCGAGACGATGATGCGCCAGATACAACGCCGCCCCCACCGCTGTGCCGTCGTCACCGCAGCCCGGAAACAAGTGCAGGCGGTCGAAGTGGCTCTCCTTCTTCAGGAGCGTGTTCGCATTGGCATTGAGAAAGGAGCCACCCGACAGACACAGGTTCCCGCCGTTGAAGTCCTTCGTGCGAGCGTAGAGTTCGACGGCGTTCGCGAGGATCGTTCGCTCGAACACGTATTCCAGGCTGGCCGCGATATCCATCGCCCTCTGCGAATCGCTCTGCTCGCGCGCCAGCACCGTATGTGGGGGCAAGCCTGAGAAATCGGACCACATCAGGTTCGTGAACACATTGTCGGACGGCTGGCAGTACCGAAAGCGTCGGTAGTACGACTGGCCGTAGTACCGCCAGCGCCTGAGTGCGCCGTCAACCGGCCGGCCGTAAGACGCCAGCGCCATCGTTGTCCCAGCCTTGCTCAAACCCGAACCGAGACCCAGCTTACGAGTGAACTCCGAGTAGGCGTTGCCCACCATCACTCCCGGGCACGAGTAATAGTGCAACTTGTTTCCTTCTCCGTATGCAAACAGCGAGCATCCTTCAGGCCGGCCGCGACTGCCGTCCAGGGTAAAACACGCCGACCGATCAAACGGGCTGGTGTAGTAGGCGGCGGCAGCGTGCGCCATGTGGTGGTTGACGAACACCGATTTGAACCGCTTGCCCTCCACTTCCGTGAGCGACTCGATGGTCATACGTTCGCCGATCAATTCTTCCCGTCGAGTGCGCCACTCGGTATTGCTCGTGACTTCAGTGCCAGACGTATCGAGAATCTTCACAACGTTGTCCGGAGAATACGAGAAGCCGGCGAACGCTACGAAGTCGATGTCATCGAGAGTCAATCCGGCCGCATCGAGGACGTATTGAATCATCTCGCGCGTAACGCCGCTTGCCTTCTTCTTCCGTGACAGCCGCTCGTTCGAGATGGCGCACGCCAGCCGACCATCCTTGAGCACGGCCGCCGCTCCGTCATGACCGAAATTCAAGCCGAGGATGTTGTACATATGGTTCTGTCTTACATCTGTGAGTGACCGTCAGACGCGTCGCCAGTCTCTTGTGGAGTCATTGCTGAACAACGCGACACGGAAGAGCGAGCGTGCAGCGGCGAGGCGCCAAGCCAGCCGCGACCGTCTACGCCGTTGTATACCCACCATCGTTGGTGATGAGGGAACCGGAAACCTGATCACTAGCGGCTCGCGCCGCGTACGCGTCGATTACCCAGTGCATTCGGTGCTGCCGTTAACGATCCTTCGCCGCACTCGGCGCGGCGGGTTTCGGCGCGACTATCTGCAGCTGACCGATGCCAGTCAGCGAAGGCAGCTCGATTTCGACGACGCAGCGTACCGGAACGTAATCGAGCGTCAACGCGCCAGACACGGGCATCGGTCCTTCGCCGCTGGCGACATGACTCTTGATCCGCTCGACGTCGGCCGCTTCGAGGCCGAAGGACAGCTCCGTGCCACCGCGAGTGCCTGTGAATCGGACGTGCAAGTACCCCGTCTCAACCTGGCGAAGCAGCGCGTCAAGCGTCCGCTCGGGCCGCAAGACCAACTCGACAGGCTGCGGCCCGCGTGACAATCGGACCGGCAGACTGTCCTCGACAAGCCTTGCTTTCGGGGGCGGATCTTGCGACGTCGATTCCGCCTTGTCTTGTGCCATCGCCACACGAACACTCAACGGACGCATGTCGGTCCAAGCGGATTCAATGTGGGCGAGGCAGTCAGCCTTCGAGCCTGTGATGCCGACGCTCGTCCAGCCATTAGGATTGTCTCGCGTCATCGGCCAGATTGAGTACTGCTCTTCACCGTTGATGACGACCTTGTAGAGGGTCGTATCTTTGCCGTCCTCCTCGTACACGCTCATGTTGACCTCCTCTTTATCGGCGCAGGCTTCTCATGCCGCCGACTGTCCTGGCTAAGTAATCGACGTTACCGGCATCACGTCGTGCATTGCCAAGGCACGATCGCGTGCCGTGGTGATATCGATCGGATAGACGCCAGAAAAGCACGCCGAGCAAAATGCCTGCATTGGCGAAACGGCGTCTGACAGTCCCTGTAGTGAGAGAAACTTGAGCGAGTCGGCCTCTAGTGCGGCGCACATTTGCGACTCAGGCCTGTCATGCGCGAAAAGGTCCTTCTCGTGTGGCGTGTCCACTCCGAAGTGGCATGACGCGATGATCGGGGGACTTGTCACTCTCACGTGCACCTCGCGTGCCCCGATATTCCTGACCATCCGCACCACGTGGGCGCACGTATTGCCGCGCACGATGGAGTCGTCAACCAAGATGACGCGTCTATCCTTGACAAGGCTTCGAATGCCGTTCAGCTTTGCTTCGACTGCGGCTTTTCTTGCTTTGGGAGTAGGCTCGATGAAGCTCCGCCCGACGAAGTCGCTCCTGAACAGCGCCATCGACAGCTCGATTCCGCTCTCGCGCGAGTACCCTATTCCGCCATAGATCGCCGACCCTGGCACCGGCACAACGATGTCGGCCACTACGGCGGCTTCGCGCGCGAGGCGCGCGCCAAGGTCCATTCGGAATTCCGAGACGCTGTGGCCGAAGAGGACACTATCGGGCCGCGCGAAATAGATCAGTTCGAAGATGCACTGCGCCCGACGTGCGGGGGGAACAGCCAACCGCACCGATCGGATGTCACGTCCGTCGGCGAAGACGATCTCACCAGGGTTGACGTCACGCACGAAGTCAGCCCCAATGACGTCGAATGCACAGGTCTCCGAACTCAGAACAACGGCTTGTTCTTTCAGTCCGAGACTGAGTGGTCGCATCCCGAGGACGTCTCGCACGCCACATACGCCGTTCGACGTCAAGACCAGCACGGAGTACGCTGGTGAGACTCCCGCGAATGCATCCTGCACAGCGCGAGCAATATCTGCGGTAAACCGGTGTGCGACTCGGCGCGTCAATAGCGCGCTATCGCTCGTCCCGCGCTCATCCTCGCGTGGGCTTCGCTCGCTGGCAAGAGTGTCCCAGTCGACGATATGTCCGTTGTGAGCGAGAGCGACGCGGCCGCGACGGCCTTGCGCTACGAACGGTTGCGCGTTGTCGATGGTGCTGCCGCCACAGGTTCCGTATCGCACGTGGCCGATTGCCGCATCGGAAGTCACCGCCCCGAGGCGCGGCGAGAGAACGGCCACTGTGCCCATGGCCGTGACGCGCTCGATATCGTTCGCTGTGCGGTAGGCGATGCCTGCACTCTCCTGCCCCCTGTGCTGGAGCGCGGCAAGACCCCGCATGGTGAGCGGAACCGCCTCAGCGTGGCCGTAGACACCGAACAATCCGCATTGATCGTGGAACTTATCGGGCATCGCAGATGTGTGGCAGTCAGTTTCACGCCGCCGGGCAACGATATGAGCTACTCGAAAGATGACATTCTCGACTCCTGCGGAAGCCGAGCGTCTGATGGAGTATGTCGGTTACCGGCAGCATGCGCGTCGCGGTGGTGGCCGCGATGATCGATTTCGTCGGTGGAATCGCGCCTCACGCACGGCGAGGGCGCGGTAATGGGCGTAGGCTCACTGCGACGTCATCGCGACCACGATCTTGCGTGGGCCGCTGAAAGGCATCCGGCCATGGGCGACGAGCATGTTGTCGACCATCAAGAGATCGCCACGCCGCCACGGAAACAAATGCATGCATTTTCGTGTCACGCTCCGAATCGTCTCGAGGTGCTCGAGGGGGATAGGCGCTCCGTCGCCGTAAGTCGCATTCTGAGGAAGGACGTCGTCCCGTTCCTTATAGAGCGCAAGCATCGTCTTGTAGATCTTTTCGGGGTGCGTAGAGGGATGGAACTGATCAGCCTGGTTGAACCAGACGACCTCACGCGTGAGCGGATGCAAAGCGGTGGCCGGCCGTACACTCCACAGGCGAACGTTCGAACCACGCCACTCGACATGCATTCCGGATTCGGATGCGAAACGCTCGACATCAACGGGCTCGATCGTCTCAAAGGCCTTCTGCCACGAAGGTCCGAGACCATTGCCACCGTGAAGATTTCGAATATAGCGAATTTTCCGGGCCTCAAACTCTGCGGTGAGGTCGTTCGGCAGCGCCCGCAGAAGCTCGCGACTGTCGACTAAAGGCGTTTCTCCGCCCTGTTCTGCCGTCTGCAGACAGCAGAAAAACAACCGCGCAGGCCAGCGCGCCGAGTACGAGAGCTCGTTATGCAGTGAGATGAAGTATTCGGCCGGATACTCGGTGGACGTGTACACGCCGTCGCTGATCGCTGTGCGCGGTGAGTTGCCGTCCACATATCTCATCGAATTCAATCCGAGCTCGGAGACCATCTGCTGGAAGGCGCCGACATCGGCTATTTCGAGGCCGCTAAACAATACCGCACCATGATCGTGCAGCAGGTCATCGATCTGCTGACGTTGGCGCTTCCAAAACCGAACGAATCCAGCCACGCCAATGCCTTCAACGTCGGCGCGCTCGATGATGGCGGGCAGTGTGCGCCGGGCGCGCCCCAGCGGAGGTTCAGTGGTGGTCACGTTGTGGCTTGGTTGATCCACGTTGAGGTCCTTTCTCAGCGGCTCGCGTCGCCTTAAGAAGGGGCGGACTGATTTCGAACACCGTCGAATGCCGACTTCTCGTGCCGCCGGCACAACGCCGCGTAACGGGTACCCGACCGCAGCAGGACATCTTGAGGACCGTCTTCGACGATGCGGCCGCGGTCCATGACAATGATCC
>Ga0134127_10000181_pt1 | contig 73408 bp, 70 predicted proteins | sample KB31753_FD_96459 | JGI IMG/M metagenome (GOLD analysis project Ga0134127, IMG submission 96459) | Terrestrial soil microbial communities with excess Nitrogen fertilizer from Kellogg Biological Station, Michigan, USA - KB3-175-3 | ecosystem: Environmental > Terrestrial > Soil > Unclassified ... | reverse complement strand
TTTGCTTGATTTGGTTGCAAGACTGAGGCACAACGTGCGACTGGCCACCGCAGCACAGGTAAACCTGGCTGCGGCAGCCATCCTTGTCGTCCCGGCTTACCTATCGGGACTTCTGGCTTGGAGGTTCGCTCTCGAGGGACAGCGAATAAGAGGTGTTCTGCTGTATCACTTGCTGCTGGCATCAGCTACTACCCTGTTGGTCATCGCAACATGGTGGCTACGATCGCGTCCTCACCTACACCCTAACACTCTGACCCTTCTAGAGCTGTTGGGTGCCGTGTCTATTGTACTTACAGCACACCTTGGCGGATTTCTTAGTGGCGTGAACACCTGAAACAAATTCTTCATCTTTTAACTTGGTTACAAATTTCTTCCAAAGTTTTAGCCTAAACCCGACAAGTATGTGACATTTGCGCCAACTTGACTTCCTAGACTCCTGCCAGGTGGTCGGCACTCAGCCACCAATTCAAGTCAGAGAAGGAAGCTAGTATGAAATCCGATGAAACTCCCCGGTTGCCAGCAGCGGAATCTGTCGCCAGGCAATCCGAGTCCCGACGTAAGTCCGTGAACCGCCGCTCATTTTTGAGGAACACAGCTGTTGCTGGAGCGGGGATCGTCGGCGCCAACGTGCTTACCCTGGAGCCCACGGCCTTCGCCGAAGGAAATCATGGTCACCTCACTCGCGGTGATGCGGCGCTGCTCCGGTTCGCAGCTGCCGCCGAGATCCTGGAGACCGACTTTTGGGTCCAGTACAACGAATTAGCCGGTATTCAGGATAGTGAAGTCCCTGGAGGAAGCGGGAATTCTGCTTACACCGAGGCCCTCGAGGCAATCGATGACGACATGTCGCACTACATTCACGACAACACCGATGATGAGTTTACCCATCAGAACTTTCTGAATGCGTATCTCATGTCGAAAGGAGCGGCTCCGGTAAGCCTCGAAAAGTTTCGGACCCTGCCGGGCAGCACAGCAACAGGCTCCAGCGGGAAACTACGCCTCACCAACCTCATGAAGCTCACGTTGGATACCAGCTGGTGGACCCGGTACCGGAGCAGCGAGCATAATCCTGACCTCGATCCCAACTTTGTGTTCGCACAAGCTGTCCCTGATTTGTTTAGCGGCCAGCACACGGCGATTCCGCGAACCGACGCCGATACGACGGATGCGAACTTCCTTCAAGCAATCGTGAACACTGCGCTATTCCACTTCCCGACGATTGAACAGGGTGGAAACAGCCTATATCCTTCGCTGGCATTGCGAGCTTCCAGCGTCGAGGTCTTGCGAATCCTGATCAGCATTGGACCGACCGAAACCATGCACTTTCAAACCTGGTCTGATCTGGCGGGCGATGCAGTTCCGCTCACCGCGGCGGATCCTGTCACTGGCGTTTCGGTGACTTTCCCCGATCTCGAAGACGCTGGCGAGGACCTAAACAAGAGCCTGATCATGCCCGAACCGTGTCCGTTCCTGAGCCGCCATCTGCCGCCATGTTCGATCATTCGACCGACGGAGACCAAAGGAGTTGCCATGGGTGTGTTGAAATTCCTGACCTCCATGGGGCTGTTCAACGGGCAATCGTCCGACTTCTTCCATTTCATGGCGGAACTTGCGCAGCAAGCGGATAACGCGCGGCGGGGAATCAGCTAGATTCGTTCGTCTGCCCTAGAATCCTGCGCCCGGGGCGGCCCGGGCGCATATCCAGTTCTGTCTACCGGTTACCGTGTGGATCGAATTTGGGTTGTCCAGGTCAGCGGAGGCCATCTACACTCGTTAGATGGAAGTTTCCTTCATTGCGAATTTGCTGCGTCTGGCTGCTGAGGGCGCTCGCGCCACTGGGTCCACGCTGTTCCTAGTCCAAGGTGAGTTTCTTTACCCGTATGTTGTCAACAACTTGCCTGAGGAATACATAGCTGGCATTGGCGCTGTTCGCGTGGGTACTCAATGCTGCGGACGCGCTGTGGAGCATAAGCGTCCCTGGGTCGTAACCGACATGCTCACCGACCCGCTTTTCGCCGAAGGTCGGGCTGCGGCCGAAGCCTCTCCCATTCGCGCGGCATTTTCCGTGCCGGTTTTTGATGGCGACCGCGCTATCGGGGCATTAGCTTGCCACTATCCGAATCCTTACACGCCAACTCCCTGGGACATCGAACGCAACGAAAGTTTTGCCAAGTTGATTGGAATTGCGCTGATTGAACTCCGTGGCCTAGCACCACTCAAAGCGCCGATCGATGACCGAACGCTGAAGCAACCGCTCGCGTCATGATTCCTGGTGGGATCGCGTCAGATTGAGATCGATCTTCGGCGAAATTGACACACTCGTCTCGCCATCCCTACACTGAACGGCGATTCAAACCAAACCAAAATGGCATACACCAAAATTGGGGTTCAATCAGATCTTCCTGCGCCCGGCGAGGCCAAAGAATTCGAGGTCGCCGGCAAGACCATCTGCGTAGCCAATGTCAACGGAACTTGCACGGCCATCGACAATGTGTGTCTCCACATGGGGGGCCCGCTTGGCCAGGGATTCGTAGAAAACGGCAAAGTCGTTTGCCCGTGGCATGGTTGGGAATACGACCCCGCGACTGGGAGCCTCGAAGGCGACCCGGAGACACACCTGGACGTTTACCCCATTAAAGTTGAAAACGGCGACGTGCTGGTGGATGTTTAAGCGTCGCCGCACTTGTCCGCTACTGAGTGGATTCGAAGATCGGTTTTAGCGTCGCGGCCGATACAAATCCGTGCTCGTCCCGAAGAACACTTCCGCCGCCTGCATGACCGTCTCGGAGAGCGTCGGATGCGGATGGATCGTCAGCGCTACGTCCTTCGCCAAGGCCGCCATCTCAATCGCCAGGGCGCCTTCGGCAATCATGTCACCCGCGCCAACCCCAACCAGGCCGACGCCTATGACGCGTTCCGACCCCGGATCGATGATGAGCTTGGTCATGCCTTCGGTGCGATCCAGCGTCATGGCGCGCCCTGATGCTGCCCAGGGAAACTTCGCCACTTTGACCTCACGGCCTTCTTTTTCGGCTTGAGTTTCCGTTACCCCTGCCCACGCAATTTCAGGGTCGGTGAAGACAACGGCAGGGATGGCATTGGGCTCAAATGCGACTTTGTGCCCAGCAATGTGCTCGACGGCGGTGCGTCCCTCATGGGAAGCTTTGTGTGCCAGCATGGGCTCGCCGACCACGTCCCCAATCGCATAGACGGTTGGGTCATCGGTTTGTAGGTATTTGTTCACCTGAATGAATCCTCGTGCTCCAAGGCGAACCCCCGTTTGATCCAGCCCAGCGATCTCCGAGTTCGGTTTGCGTCCAACAGAGACCAGGACTTTATCAAACACTTTCTCGCGGTCCTTCACGTCCTTGCCCTCGAATGAGACACGGATTCCGTTTCCCTCTTCTTTCACCGAGGTAACGGTCGTATTCAACAGAATCGCTTCGAAGGCCTTCTCCAGCCGTTTGTGCAATGGAGCGACCAGATCCCGATCGGCTCCCGGCAACAGCCCGGACGTCATTTCGACCACCGACACCTTTGATCCCAGAGCAGCGTAAACCGTGCCGAGTTCCAGCCCGATGTAACCGCCGCCAACCACTAGCAACGAACCCGGCACATCCGCTAGGTCCAATGCTGAGGTCGAGTCCAGCATCCGGGGCGAGTCCAGCTTGAGGCTTGAAATCACCGCCGGACGGGACCCCGTCGCAAGGATGATACGATCGAAGCTCAACCTCTCTTCGCCGCCCGCTGTCTTTTTCACGCACACGGTATTCGAATTCTCGAAACCGGCTTCGCCACGAATGTAAGTGACCTTGCGCTGCTTCGAAAGCTGTCCCAAGCCGCCGGTGAGTCTCGTCACCACACCTTCTTTGAAAGACCGCAGCCGAGCAACATCGATTTTGGGCTCGCCGAATTCGATTCCCCAGTTTTTCGCATGACGCGATTCGTTGATCAGCGCCGCCACGTGCAGCAGGGCTTTCGAGGGAATACATCCGCGATACAGGCACACGCCACCTGGGTTCTGTTCCCGATCGACCAGCGTGACCTTCATTCCCAGGTCCGCTGCAAGAAATGCAGCCGCGTAACCACCCGGTCCACCGCCGATCACTGCAATGTTCAGATTTGCATTTTCAGTCATGGAGTCCTTAGACCACGAAGGACACCAAGGGACACGAGGGAGTTTAATCTTGATCAATCCTTCGTGTGACTTCGTGTCCTTCGTGGGTTAGAAGATTGCGCGCTATTCCCGAATTTCCATTCGCTCAATCAAACTGCCCGAAATCGAGTACACATGCTGAACCATGCGATCCGTCAGCATGGTTCCTTTCAGATCGCGTACCCTCTGGTGCACGTTCACGATGATGCGGCCATCCTCGGCGGTTTCAATGCCGACCGGTTCGACGTGCGGATCGACCATTCCCCACTGCCGTGTCCAATACGACCTAACACCCTCGCGGCCATGCACCCATCCACCCTCCATGCCGTTGGGCCACTCGACTTGGGGGTGCATTCTCGGAAGAATGGCGTCAATGTCGCGACGGTTGAACGCGGCGTACACCGATTTCAACAGATCGCGTTCTCCTGTGATGTCCTGGACCGTGGGCATTGGCTACCCCTGTACTGAGAGAAGAAACGGCTGCTCGAACGCCTCAGCGATCCACCGCAGGAACCGCGCCGCATCCGCACCATCAATCAACCGGTGATCATAGGAGAGCGCCAGCGGCAATACCTGGCGCGGCTCGAACTTGTCGCTCACCCAAACCGGCTCGATGCTCGAACGAGAAAGCCCCAAGATCGCGACCTCCGGGTGATTCACAATCGGAGAAAACCCGGTTCCGCCAATCCCACCGAGGTTTGTAATTGTGAACGTCCCACCCTCCATGTCGGCGGGCTGCAGTTTCTTTTCGCGGGCTTTCTTCGACAGCTGAGTCAACTCAGCTGCCAACTCAACGATGTTCTTCTTGTCGACGTCATGAATCACGGGAACGAGTAGTCCGCGATCGGTATCGACCGCCACGCCAATATTGATGTACTGCTTGTAAATGATCTCTTCGCTCTCCATATCGAGAGAGGCATTGAACTGAGGAAAAATCTTCAGTGCAGAGGCGCAGACTTTGAGTGCAATGGCCGTTACCGTAAGTTTGCCACCCGCTTCGACGGCTTTGGGTCCAAACTTCGCGCGCAACTGCTCGAGTTCGGTAATGTCGGCTTTGTCTTGCTGCGTGACGTGCGGGATGGTGGTCCAGGCTTCCCACATGTGCTCGGCGGTCTTACGCCGTACACCGCGCATGGAAACGCGCTCAACTTTCCCAAACCGCGCAAAGTCCGGAAGCTTCGGTTGCCGCAGATGGGTCCCAGCAACTCCGGCGCCGGTGGCTGCGCTTGCGATCAGGCTCTTGGCGAAGGCCTTTACGTCATCTTCGCTGATACGTCCGCCCGGGCCATTCCCGGGCACACTGTGGATATCAACCCCGAGTTCGCGCGCCAGACGCCGCGTGTGCGGAGCCGCCGGAACGGGATCGCGATGCTCGGTTCCCGCCGACTTGCCCAGGTGCAACGGCATACTGAATGTAGCCACCGTCTGCTGACGAGGTTGCTCGGGCGGCAAGGCCTGCTCTTCGGTTTTCCCCTCGGCTTGCAGAGCCGCTTGGAAGGCCATGCGAGCGCCTTCGCCATGGCCAGCGTCGGCTCGACTCGGCTGTTGTGGCTGTGCTGCTGCGGTGGCGCCCGCTTGCAGAGTAAAGACGAGCTGGCCAACTTTGATCTTCTCGCCCTGTTTCACTAAGACGTCTTTCACGGTGCCCGTCACCGATGATGGGACCTCAACGACGGCTTTGTCGGTTTCCAGCTCCATCACTGGCTGACCGGCGGAGATATGCGATCCAGGAGCAACCATCAAGCGCACAAGATCGCCCTGATGGATGTTCTCACCCAGCTCGGGCAAGGTGAATTCGGCTGTTGACGAACTCTCCGAAGGAACGCTGACTTCGCTGGTTGGAGCTGCCGGGACCTTTTCGGTTGGAGCGTCTGCTGCGACGGATGCTTGATTGGCGCTCGGTGCTTTTGGGACAGACGGCGAGGCAGGACTGGCTGGCGCCTCGGCCTTGGCGGGCGACGAAGCGCGCCCTCCACCTTTTGCGCCGTTCTCAACCGTAAAAACAACCTGACCGACTTTGACCTTCTCGCCCTGCTTGACGAGAACGTCTTTTACTGTCCCACTGACGCTTGAAGGAACTTCGACGACCGCTTTATCGGTCTCAAGCTCAATGACCGGCTGCCCCTCGGCGACAGTCGCGCCAGGGGTAATCAGCAGCCGCACCAAATCGCCCTGATGTACGTTCTCACCAAGCTCAGGTAGCTTGAATTCAGTCAAATGCATCTCCAGGGTCGGTGGCCGATGCCATGGTCAGTGGGGCCCTTCTCTGGCCCTGACCACGGATCACCACTTCTGTCTAGCTGATTGCCGGATTCGCTTTCTCCGGGTTGACTCCCAACTCTTTGATTGCCTGCTGAACGACTTTGGGTTCGATTTTCTTTTCGCGAGCCAGCGCCGACAAGGTTGCCAGCACAATGTGCTTCGCATCCACTTCGAAGAAATCGCGCAACGAGGTGCGGCCTTCACTTCGTCCGAAACCATCGGTCCCAAGCGCAACCAGCGGACGCGGCGCCCATTGCGAAATCGACTCCGGCAGCACCTTCATGTAGTCGGAAGCCGCGATCAGTACGCCGTCCGTGTTCTTCAGCCGCTGCGTCACAAACGGAACTTTCGGCGTCTCTCCGGGATGCAGCATGTTCCAGCGTTCGCAATCGTTCCCCTCGCGGTAGAGCTCCTTGTAGCTGGTAACGCTCCACACATCCGACGCAACCCCGTACTTCCCTGCCAAAATTTCTTGCGCTTTCAGAACTTCGAACATGATAGCGCCGCTGCCGAAGAGTTGGGCGCGCAGCTTCGCGTCCTTATTTTGGGAAGGCTTGAACAGGTACATGCCTTTCAAAATGCCTTCGCGAACACCTGGTGAGGTGGGCATCTCTGGCATGGGCAGAGGCTCGTTGCCGACGGTGAGGTAATAGAAGATGCTCTCCTGATCGACGTACATCCGCTTGATGCCATCCTGAATGATGATCGCGATCTCGAATGCGAACGCCGGATCATAGGCAAGCAAGTTTGGAACGGGCAGCGCCAACACGTGGCTGTGGCCGTCCTGGTGCTGCAGACCCTCGCCCGCCAGCGTGGTCCGCCCCGCCGTTCCGCCAAGCAGGAACCCGCGGGTGCGCATGTCGGCGGCGGCCCAGATGAGGTCGCCGATTCGCTGAAATCCGAACATCGAGTAGTAGATAAAAAACGGGATGGTATTGATCCCGTGATTGGAGTAAGCGGTGCCGGCAGCTATGAGGGACGAGATGGAACCGGCTTCGGTAATGCCCTCTTCGAGAATCTGCCCATCCTTGGCTTCCTTGTAATAGAGGAGGGTGTCCATATCGACCGGCTCGTAGAGCTGGCCTACGCTCGAATAAATTCCGACCTGCCGGAACAGCGCCTCCATGCCAAAGGTGCGCGCTTCGTCAGGGATGATCGGGACGATCAGCTTTCCAATCTCCGGATCGCGCAGCATCTTCGCCAGCATGCGCACGAATACCATCGTGGTCGAAACTTCGCGGCCATCCGTGCCTTTATAGAACTCTTCAAAGATCGAGTCCGAGACCGGCTGAATCGGCTTGGAGCGGACTTTGCGCTCCGGCATGTAGCCACCGAGTTGCTTACGCCGAGCCTGCATGTACTGAATTTCCGCACTGTCGTCTGACGGGCGGTAGAACGGTGCGTCATGCAGCTGATCGTCGGGAATCGGGATCCCAAAGCGCGAGCGGAACATCCGCAACTCGTCTTCGTTCAGCTTCTTCTGCTGGTGGGTGATGTTCTTGCCTTCACCAGCTTCGCCGAGTCCATACCCCTTGATGGTCTTCGCCAGAACCACCGTCGGCGATCCCGTGTGCTCAGCCGCTGCCTTATAGGCGGCGTGAACTTTGATGGGATCATGGCCACCAAGCCGCATGCGGGAGAGCTGGTCATCCGATAGATGCTCGACCATACGCAGCAGCCGCGGATCGGTTCCAAACAGGTTTTGCCGGAAGTAGGAGCCGCTCTCGACGAAAAACTTCTGAAATTGCCCGTCGGTGATCTCCCCCAGGCGCCGCACCAGCAGGCCATCTCGATCGTTTTGAATGAGGCTGTCCCAATCACTGCCCCAGATTACCTTGATAACATTCCATCCGGCGCCGCGGAAAATCGCTTCGAGTTCCTGAATAATCTTGCCGTTGCCACGCACCGGCCCGTCGAGCCGCTGTAGGTTGCAGTTGATCACCCAGATCAGATTCTCCAGTTTTTCACGAGACGCAAGGGTGATCGATCCCAGCGATTCCGGTTCGTCCATTTCGCCGTCGCCGAGGAATGCCCAAACCTTGCCGCCGGTTGAGGTCTTGAGTCCACGGTTCTCGAGATACTTGATAAACCTGGCGTGATAGATCGACTGCAGTGGGCCCAAGCCCATGCTGACCGTAGGGAACTCCCAAAAGTCCGGCATCAGCCACGGGTGCGGATAAGAAGAAAGACCCCCGCCCGGCTTTAGCTCACGGCGGAAATTCTCCAGCTTTTCCTGCGACAGGCGCCCTTCGAGAAATGCTCGCGAATACATTCCCGGAGCCGCATGTCCCTGGAAGTACACAATATCGCGGTCGCCGGTTTCGGTTTGCGCCCTCAGAAAGTGGTTGAAGGCGACTTCATACAGGGTCGCCGCCGAAGCGTAGGTCGAAATATGACCGCCGATTCCGCTCTCAACGCGGTTCGCACGCACAACCATGGCCATTGCGTTCCAACGCACCAGGCTCTTGATACGCCGCTCCATCTCTTGACTGCCGGGGAACGGAGCCTGCTGACGGGTGGGAATGGTGTTCTGATAAGGAGTGGTAGCGGTGAAGGGAAGGTTGACTCCGGCGGCCCGGCGCGCATGTAGTTGCAGCTCCTGCAGCAGCCGTCCGGCACGTTCTGCACCGCCCTTTGAGAGCACATAGTCCAGGGAATCAAGCCATTCGCGAGTTTCCAGGACCTCGAGGCCGTCGCCGTTACGAGATGCTGCTGCCTGTTGCTGACGGTCTTCCAGTGTGGTCTGTGCCAATTCTGCTTCTCCGCGTGGTGTGGGGAACCTTTCATCATAAAAGATATTTCGATTTTCTGCTGTATTCCGGTCACATCCTACGAAATCGTCTTTGGATTAGAAGCCTATGTGCCAGCTCTGCTCCTGGCTGGCTGCTTGTGATAAATGCGGTTAAACTCCTTGCGCCGCGAACTCCCCCACAAACATCCAAGGCTGTAGTCAGGAGACATGCCATGCCTAAGAAAAACAGCTCCGGAACTCATGGTGTACTCAATGCAGAGCCGCGCGTTCATCAGCGCGCGAGACAAATTCAACCTTATGGCACCGTCACCCATGCCATTCACCTTGACCTTGAAGAGCCTGTCCGCCTGGAAATGACCGAGCAGCTCAACCAGCTACTCGCGGATTCTATGTCTTTGCGCGATCTGTACAAGAAAGCTCACTGGCAAGTTGCCGGCCCGACCTTCTATCAGCTCCACCTTTTGTTCGACAAACACTTCGACGGGCAAGTCGAGATCGTCGACACCATCGCCGAGCGCATTCAACTGCTCGGTGGTCTGGCAATAGCCATGGCAGCCGACGTTGCCGAAACTACACGCATCGAGCGCCCCCCTCGCGGGCGCGAAGAAGTCCCGGTTGTGCTCTCTCGCCTGCTCGACGCTCATCGGGTCATCATTCAGCAGTGCCGCGAGATTGCGGAACGCTCGTCCAAGATCGGCGATCAAGGAACTAACGACATGGTGGTCAGCGATGTGCTTCGCGACAACGAACTGCAGGCCTGGTTCATTAGCGAGCACCTGGTGGAGATGCCTCTGGTGTACGCCACGGAAGCTTCGCTGGCGGCAGACTAGCGGGGTTAGCGGCAGAAGGAGGTTCGGGGCATTCGAGCCTCCTCCCTCGCCACTCCACGGAAAAAGACCCTTTTGTCCCTTATGTTTCGGTCGTGGTGAGCACCTTACCGGCTTCCCGCCCACCTTACCGGCTTCCCGCCTAAGTTCGTCGTAAAACGCCGTCCCCATCTCTGCCATCCAAGAAAGCGGTACTAATAGGGGGAAGAATGGCTGAACCTCTATCTGCCCTTCCGAAGGCCAGGTCGTCGAACACGGCGGTGAAGGCTGAGCCCGTACCGTGGCCGAAGATTCAAGAGCCGCATCCGGAGCTGCCGGAATTCGCCAGCGCCGATCGTTCGACGGAAAAACGCGTCCAGCATCTGCGCTCCGGCTTCGAGCGCTCCTACCGCGAGGTGAGCCGCGCAATCCTAGACACCTGGAACCGCTCCCGGCGCAAGTTCCACCACATTTCGCAGGAACATCCACTGCGGCTGGTCATCGGGGTTGCCGTCGCAGCCTTCATGACTGGGGCAGCCGTTCGTATCTGGAGAAGTAATCATGATTGAGACAACCACGGAAGGAACGCGCCACCGAAATGGCAACGAGCGCAGCCTAGCGACGATCATCGCCGAGATAAAAGAAGAGTTAAAGCAATTCGTCCATACTCGTGTGCAGATGGTTAAAGCTGAATTGCAAGAAACTAAGAGTGTCGCAAAAATTGCAATTCCCCTGGTGCTGATCGCCTTGGTGTTGTTCGCGACCGCGTTTCTGTTGCTCACCATGGCAGTCGTTGTGTTAGTCGCCTCCGTATTCGCGGGAAACCCACTAGCCTGGTTCTACGCGGCAATCATTGTGGGTGTCCTGTGGCTTTGCATTGCAGGAATCTGCGTGTTCTTCGCCTACAACGCCTTTCGAAGCCACAGTATCTTCCCAAGACTTACCATTCAAGTCTTGAAAGCCGACAAGGTCATGCTGCAAACCGAAGCCAGGAGTCACATATGAATGGACTGCCCGCCCGCGACCTCCAAATCAAGGCCGAAGAAGACAGAAGACATCTGCATCAATCAGTCGAGGAGCTACGGCTTCATCTCAGAGAGACGCTCGATGTGACGAAGAACACGAGAGAGCATTTGGGACTCGCATGTTCATTGGCGGCCCTTGTGAGTTTCACTCTGGGTTACGCGTTTACAGGAATTTTCGTCGACTAACGAGAAACCGTTCCATGTCAGCCTTCACCAAAACTGCCGACATCGCCACTCGCCGCCTCCCGAAGGTATTCACCCCTAGTGCCCATCATGCGGCAGACTATTTGCTGGTTGGCTCGTTCGTTGCTGCCGGCGCTTGGTTCTTCCGCAGAAACCGCCGTGCGGCATTGGGGGCATGGATTTCCGGTGCATCTCTGCTTGGGCTCACCCTTCTCACAAGCTATTCTGGCAAGCGCCGCGGCCATCTCTCGTTCCCGCTCCACGGCCAGATCGAAACTGGCATGGCCGCCATGGTTGCCGCCATGCCAGAATTTCTTCGCTTGCAAGATGACAAAGAGCGACATTATTTCACCGTAAAGGCCGGCCTCTTGACGGTGATTTCGAATCTCACGGCGTTTTCGGATAGTAGGAACAGGCTTTAAGCTTCAGTCACTTATGGGCTCCCGGCGTTTGAAAATGGGGAGCGCGGCATCGCTCTATTCACGAGACATTTCCCCCGCGTGGGGATTTAAGTTTCTTCCCGCCTGTCGCGGACTTTGATAAAATTCGCCCCCTTTATAATGATTCACGCTATGATCGATGGCATTCTTTGCGGCGGGGGTCAGTGCTTGTGACGGGAGGATACAATCTTCGCGTATTGCGCGAGAAACTAGGCCTCACGATGCGCGACATCGAGACGGCCAGCGAAGAAATCGCGCGTCGGCGTCACAACGAAGAGTACTCCATTCCAATCAGCCGCCTTTCTGATTTCGAAACCAAAGGTGTAATCCCCAGCATTTATCGTCTCTACTCGCTGTCGGTTATCTACCGCAAAGATTTTCGCGAGTTATTGGCCTGGTACGGGGTTGACCTGAGCTTGCCGGTTTCGGACCTTGAGATCGCGGCGCCTCCTCGTTCGCATCTGTCCACGGCGCTGGTGAACAACAAAGCAGTGCAGATGCCGGTGCGGATGGATCCGGCCTTCGACCCAAGAAAGACGCTCAACTTCGGACGAATGGTCGAACAATGGGGCACGGTACCCTTAGCTTACCTGGAGCAGTTTTCCAAGTTTGATTACACCTACGGATACGTGGGAAGTGAAGATTTCACCATGTACCCCATCCTGCCTCCCGGTAGCTTTATCCAAGTGGATGAATCGCGCAACAAGGTGGTCGAGGGGGTCTGGCGCTCGGAGTACGAGAGGCCGATCTACTTTGTCGAGACCCGGGAGGGCTATACCTGTTGCTGGTGCACGCTGGGGCGGGAAGACCTAATTCTGCAGTCTCATCCTCTATCCCCGGTGCAGCCCAAAGTGGTGCGCACATCGCAAGCGGAAGTGATTGGACAGGTTGTCGGTATCGCTATGAGGCTTGGCGAGTGGCGGGCTTTCCCCGATTCTTCTCGAGCCCCAAGAGAGCGTGCAGCACTGAGCTAAGATGCCGGGTTGATCCCGGCCCGGGATCATTTGGAAGCAGCCGGCTCCCCTTCTGCGACAGATTTCTCAAATAAGTTTCTGTATTCTCCCCTTCCGCTTCGGTTGAGCTCTCGACATCGGACAAGAGCTTTGACAATGGGGTTGAAAGAACGTAAGACACTGCAGATTTATGCGCCTCTTCGAACGCCTTGTTCGCGGCTGACTCGCCGTGTATTTTTTCAAAGCCCCAGTGCGAGTACCCCTCGCCGCGTTCTCGCAAACCGGACAGATACTCGAGCCTCTGCAAACATCCCGAAATGGCTCGCAGCGTACTCCTTGAGAGGTCTTCAAGAGCAGACTTAAGCGTCATAGCGTTTGCACTTCCCTGTTGAAAGCCGACTCCCAGCGCCCCACGGTACCACGCTCAAGGCCCGAGTTCAATAACGCACCTATTAGACACAAAACATTGATGTTGCCTACTCAATCAATTCAGGCGCGGGTCCCATCAGTGGATACGGAATCTTCCAATTCCCAGCCGAATCTCGAAGAGGTTGATTCCGGGATTCAGATCTCCCAACCCAGCGTTCGAAATATGCAAATAGCGAGCCTCGAGAGCCCACGCATTCTTACCCAGGAAATGGGCGCCGAAAGCAGCTCCTGAAGTGAAGTTTACGGCCGAGGTCCTGGCCGGGACTTTGTCGGTCGTGAATAGCGTCCCCCCGCTTAGCTCAAGGTAGGGTGACATATTCCCGTGACGTAAGAAGTTCCACTTCAAATTCAGAGGATTGAGGCCAACTCCGTAAACTGTACTTGAAGGTTGAAAGATCAGGTAAAGCGGCACCGCGTCAACCGCATACTCAAATTTTCCCTTCAGAAAACCAGGAGCGTGCGAACCGGTCAGCACCCACCCATAACGCAGGCCCGCGTTCCAGATCCCGGTATCCCCACGTCCGCCGGAAACCGAGTGTCCTCCCGAGGTCCAAATCTGGATCTCCGTTGCCCCCTTTTCCGGTCCTACTTGCGCGCCTAGAACCGATGCGAATGTCGCCAACATCAAGCACAGCAGCAGGATCTTTGCCTTCATTTCGAGAGCAACCCCCGTTCGCGAAGCCAATTCGTCAGCAGCATCGGCCAAGTTCCAAGCACAGGATCTTCAAGATCCAGGCCCACGCCGTGCGGTCCTTTCTCGAATACGTGCATCTCTGCCGGAACTCCTGCCTTCCTAAGTGCCAGGTAGAACTCAACCGTGTTCTCGGGCGCTACCACCGTGTCCTCACTTGTGCTAAGCAGGAAAGTAGGTGGCGTTTGTGGTGTGACGTTCAGCTGGTTGGAAAGTTGTTTCCGAAGCTCGGTGCTCGCGTTTTTCCCCAGCAGGTTCGAAACCGACTCCTCATGCGCATCCGGGGGCAGCATGGTAATCACCGGATAAGCCAGGATCAGAAAGTCTGGCCTGCAACTTAGGCGGTCAATCGGATCGGTTGCGTTGGATTTGCCGAGGTCAAAGTGCGTAGCCGCCGTCGAGGCAAGATGGCCACCCGCCGAGAACCCAAGCAGTCCGACTCGATCCGGACCGAAGCCATACTGCTCGGAATGCGCCCGCACCCAACGAATAGCGCGCTGCACATCACCCAACTCAATGGGATGGTGATAACGCGGCCCAAGTCGATACTTCAACACGAATGCGGTGACATTCATTCCATTGAAGAAATTCGCAAACTGTCGACCTTCGTGATTGGCAGCCAGCATTCGATAACTGCCGCCCGGAGCAATCAAGATCGCAGTGCCTGTCCGGGTCCCATCGAGTGGCGGATAGACCGTGATCGTGGGAATGTCCTGATCGCCCGATCCAAGCGCTCCCGGCGCACCATGCTCCCATAAGGGGAAGGTCTCGGTCTCCGGCGAGAAGTTCGGCGGCCTCTCGGGCGCCTTCTGGCACCACGCGAAACAGGCCGTTGCCAACAGCACCACCACGAATCGCCCCACAACCATCATGAGCCCCCCCTCCATCGCCAGCCCACCTAGCGAGCCACCGATCCTAGTCTGCTCCCCTCAGTGCGGCAAGATCCAAGCTGAATAGCGGAATGGCAAGCAAGCAAAAAAGACTGACTGGCTACAAACCCAAGCCTCCATCCACCCACAGAATTTGTCCGGTTATAAACTGCGGTGCCGTCGCGAAAAACAACACTGCCGCCGCAACGTCTTCTCCAGTCCCATTTCGCCGCATGGGAGTTTGCTTCTTCATACGCCTCATGAATGCGGCTGCTTTCGGATCCCCGAGATCAATCATTCCTGGTGCAACGCAATTGACCGCAACGTTCGGCGCGAGAGCCTTTGCCATTGCTTTGGTCAGCATGTGCAGCGCAGCCTTCGAGGAAGAATAGTGAGCATGCGTGGCCCAGGCGCGCAGCCCTCCGAGCGAACCCATATTGATAATCTTTCCCTCACGCGCTCCCAGGAATTTCAAATACTCTCGGCTTACTAGAAAAGGTCCGCGCACGTTTGAGGCGAAGATCGCGTCCCACTGCTCGAGCGTAAGTCGATCGAACGCGACGGTCTCATAGTTCCCGGCGTTGTTGACGAGGATGTCAAGGCCGCCAAAGCGTTGGGCAACTGCTCGGACTGAATTGCGAACGCTGGACTCACGCGAGACGTCACACCGCACGGCGAATCCAGAGCCGCCCAAGTCCTGGATTTCCTTCAGCGTCTTCTCTGCTTCGCGCTGAGACCGCAGGTAGGTGATCGCCACGTTTGCTCCCGCCTTAGCCAGTGCGAGTGCAGAAGCTCGGCCTAGGCGCTTGGCACCCCCGGTGATTAGCGCGACTTTGCCCTTCAAAATCTTACGTCCTGACTCCATGTGGAAACAGGATTGTACCTTGTCCCAAGGTAGGCTTCTGGATTCGTTCGGTACCCGATCCAGCATCAACTTTCTCTTGGAAACCGCAAGCGAGGTTTGCTAGACTCCCGTAACTCCTCATGAGCGCGCAAGCTATCGCCAACCCGCGAGAGGTTGTTGTTTACTCCCGTAAGGGATGCCACCTCTGCGAAATCGTCAAGGAGAAGCTCTCAAAACTAGAGCGGCGAGGGGGCTTCAGGTGGCGGGAAGTGGACGTCGACCTGGATGAAGGCTTGCGACGGCAGTTCACCGACGAGGTCCCGGTCGTGTTCATAGACGGTCGCAAAGCCTTTAAATATCGGATGGATGAGCAGGAGTTCCTCCGAAAATTGGCCAGTTAAAGGCGCCGCCGAAGACCTCTCGGGCACGCACGACCGCCCAGCACCCTTGAATGTCAGGTTTCGGGCTCCGCGTCAACGCTTCTCGCCCTCCCGGAGGCGTTCCTCTAGGTCCGGGAGCCAATGCCGCCCGGAATTGCATCCCCTACTCAGCCGTTAGCTAGGTGGTGACTGTCAGAAGTCCCTGGGCTTCTACCACCCACAAAACGCATCATTCCCCCTTCTTCCCGCATCCTAAGAGCAAGAGGTAACTTGTCGATGACCTTTGGTTTGAACAACCGTCTAAGCCTTTGGTTTTTCGCATGTTATACTTCGTGAAATCAGTCTGCTTGGGCACTCCGTCCGCCCGGCCGAAGGAACATCAAAGATGGCCCGTAGTTCTCAACGCAATTCCATTCTGATCGTCGCATTCCTTGCTATTTGTGGGTTCCTGGGGATGCTGTTCGCCGAGAAGAACCCGGTTAACGCTCACGACAGCGATTCCGATGTCAGCGACAGCCTTAAGCAGTTCGCAAACGTCTACGACATCGTGGAACAGAATTATGCCGAACCGGTGAACCCCGATAAGGCCATCTATAACGGTGCGATACCCGGCATGCTGCACGTGCTTGATCCGCACTCAAACTTCTTTGATCCGAAATCCTATTCCCTTCTCCGCGAAGACCAACGTGGCAAGTACTACGGCGTTGGCATGACCGTCGGCCCGCGCAATAACAAGGTTATTGTGATCGCCCCCTTCGTTGGAACGCCAGCCTACCGCGCCGGCATTCACCCGGGGGACATCATCGTAGCGGTTGATGGCAAGCCCACCGACAATATGACGACCGGCGACGTCGCCGATCTATTAAAAGGTCCTAAGGGGACTACCGTCCACATCACCATCCTTCGCGAAGGCGCAGACAAGCCTCTCGACTTCACCGTGGTTCGCGACGAGATTCCGCGTTACAGCGTGGATCTTCACTTCTTGATTCGCCCCGGAATCGGGTACATGCACGTCTCTGGCTTCAACGAGACGACGGAAAAGGAAGTCCAGGACGCGCTCGATGCCTTTGCCCAGCAGGGCGATCTCAAGGGGCTCGTTCTTGATCTTCGTCAGAATCCTGGCGGTCTGCTCAATGAAGGTGTAGGCGTCGCGGATAAGTTTCTGCATAAGGGACAGCTAATCGTCTCGCACCATGGCCGCTCTTCGCCGGAGCGCCGCTATACCGCAGCGCATGGCAATGGCGGGCGCGACTATCCTTTAGTTGTCCTCGTCAATCGCGGCACAGCTTCAGCTGCCGAAATCGTCGCCGGCGCTATCCAGGATCACGACCGCGGACTTATCCTGGGCGAGACCACCTTCGGAAAAGGCCTGGTGCAAACGGTTTATCCGCTGGCCAACGATACCGGTCTGGCACTCACCACCGCAAAGTACTACACACCGAGCGGACGTCTGATTCAGCGCGATTACAGCAATGTTTCGCTCTACGATTACTATTTCGAGCGCGATGACAACAATAGCGTTGCGAACAAGGAAGTGAAGCTCACCGACAGCGGTCGCACGGTTTATGGCGGCGGCGGAATCACTCCCGATGTAAAGTTCGACGCTCCCAAGAGCAATCACTTCCAGGACACGCTCCTGCAGCATTACGGCTTCTTTAACTTCGCCAAGCACTACGTGATCAATCACAAGATCACCAAGAACTTCGAAGTCGACGAAAACGTAATGCAGGACTTCCGCAAGTCGCTTGAAGCCGACAACATTCCATTCACGGAAGCGGATCTCCTGCAGAACAACGACTGGATACGTTCCAACATTAAGAGCGAAGTTTTCGTTGACGCTTTCGGGCAGGAAGAAGGCCTTAAAGTAAAGGCCGAAACCGATCCCGAGGTCTTGAGAGGACTCGATCTCTTGCCGCAGGCGCATCAGCTGGCAGAGAACGCTCGAAAGATTGTCGCCGAACGAAACAGCGCTAACATTAACCGCTAGTCGCGTCGATTTAGAAATCAGGTTTTGCGCGGGAGAGCTCCTCGCTCTCCCGCTTTGTTTTTCGGCGTCCGGTCACAAACGATGGCATTTTCTAGGCCATAGTCTTTTAATAGACCAACAATCTTTTCAACACTCGTGTGCATAATTCTGTGGAAAAGACGGAAACTGAGGTTGTAACTTTCCTCCTGACAACTGCTTGTACAGGTTGCACACCGGAGGGTGCTATATATCGTTTAGGTGAAAAATAATCTGGACAAGGTCAGGCTCGACAAACTCTTGCTGGAGCGCGGACTCGCGGTTTCTCGCGAGCGGGCACAGGCACTCATCCTCGCCGGCAGCGTTTTGGTCGAAAACCAAAAAATTTCCAAAGCGGGGACGCTGGTTTCATCGTCTGCTACAGTGCGCTTACTCAATGAAGACCTCAAATACGTGAGCCGAGGTGGTCTCAAACTTGAAGGCGCGCTTGATCATTGGAGAATCGACGTGACCGGCAGCATGTGCCTGGATATTGGCACTTCGACCGGCGGATTCATGGATTGTCTGTTGCAGCGAGGTGCCGCTCGCGTCATCGGGGTCGATACCGGCCATGGGCAAGTCGCCTTCAGGTTGCGCCAGGACAGCCGAGTTCAGCTGCTCGAGAAGACAAATGCGCGTTACCTCACGCGCGAGCAACTCAGCGGCCAACCTATCGACTTCATCGCCGTGGATGTCTCCTTCATCTCGGCAACGCTTGTGCTTCCAGCTGTCGTTTCCGCAGCATTTCCGGATATCGCGGCGGATCGCGCAGGGCGAAAACTAATCGTGCTCGTGAAACCGCAATTCGAAGCCGGGCGCGAGAATGTTGGCAAAGGTGGCCTCGTCCGAGATCCCGGCGTCCATAGGCAAGTCATCGAAAAAGTTCGCGATTGCATCGTGCAACTTGGCGCCCTGGCAACCGACGTGACTGATTCACCCATCCTCGGAGCTGAGGGAAACCGCGAATTTCTGTTGTTGGCTCGGTTTTAGATCCTGGGCACCGTGCAATGCATTCTATGCTTGCCTGACCGAAGCTCAGCTCGCGTACCGGCGCACGCTCAATGCGATCGGCAACCCGATCAAGAACATGTGAATCAGGATGCCGCGGACGAGGCCAAGGTATTGAAACGGTCCCCTGAAATGAATGGCCGAGAATGGCAGCACGATTAGGTTCATCACCAGAAACACGGCGATTCCGTAGAACAATCCGCACACGACCGGAGATTCAGCGAGGAATTTCAGCTTACGGCTAGCCGCGTAATAAACAGCGGCCGCAGAGATCGCGATGAAGAAGTGCAAAGCGAGTCCGAGAATCCAGGTAGGAGTTCCGCCTCCGAGCGCGCTGCGGCCGAGCAGTCCACTGGCGATTCCGCGTGGCATGCTCCACCCATACAGATAAAAGGCGGTGAGCGCGTCCAGTATTCCGGCAACCACCCCGCCGACCAGGATGGCAGGGACCGGTCTCGCGTTCCGACCCAACGAAACGGCTGTGTCCGTCGACATCTGCATCACTCTGCCATAAACGTCTTTTAGAGGTCGCTCAAATTTCCACTGTCCTGAGCAGGTTCCGCTCAGCCGTTCTCTCTTCGAAGAGGATTCGGACGGGGTCCCACATCGATTACTCCAGGCGGGTCCACCAGCATGCGTACGGCAACTTTCGCAACTTCCATTCGCTATCCTCGCCGCCCGAAAATGGCGATGTGGGATTGTAATTCAATCGGTAGCAATCGGGGCGAGCCCCCTGAGGGCACGATTGGGTGGCTGGGAAACACGTCCTGCTCCGACCTTGTACAATTTCTCTTTCGCTATGGCCAGATCTGCCTCAAAAAAAGCGGTCGGAATCGTCTCCAAGCCGAACAAGCCCGAAGTTGCACAGATACTGCCCGGCCTGATCAAGTGGCTCCCCGCGCGTGGGCATGACTTGCTCGTCGATCCGGAAACCGCGCCCCATGCCGACGGTTGGCGAGCGGTTTCTCGCCGGGAAATGGGAGAGCAGGATCTCGACTATGTCATCGTGCTCGGGGGAGACGGAACATTTCTTTCTGCCGCTCGGGCGGTTGCGAAAGCAGGTATTCCGATTGTCGGCGTAAATCTCGGCGCCCTGGGGTTTCTCACCGAGGTCCCGATCGAAGAGCTCTATCCCACCCTTGAAAGTATCGAAGAGGGGAACTGCGCCATCGATCTGCGCTCCATGGTGCACTGCGAAGTGACTCGCGAGGGAACGAAGATCGCCGACTTCGACGCCCTCAACGACATCGTGGTCGGCAAGTCTTCCATTGCGCGCCTGAACCACTGCGACGTCTTTGTAGATAAGACCTTCGTCTCGCGCTACCAGGCCGATAGCTTAATCGTAGCCACGCCCACCGGATCCACAGCCTATTCCCTGGCAGCCGGTGGCCCCATTCTGATGCCGAACGTAGACGCTTTCGTGATTACCCCGGTCTCGGCGCACTCGCTCACCCACCGTCCGCTGGTGGTGCGCGACACCTCGGAGATTGACATTGCGGTTGTAACCGATAAGGAAGAGGCCTTTCTTAGCGTGGACGGCCAGTCGGGCATGCCATTGAACGATGGCGACCGCATCAGCTGCCGCAAGTCGCAATATCATGTGAAACTCCTGCACACCAAGGGCACGTTTTTCGAGGTCCTGCATTCGAAACTGAAATGGGGGCAGCGGTAGCTTCGCTTCTCTCGGCCCACAGCCTTCGACCTTGTCTCTCCTTCGGTCCCCCCTCTGGGCAACGGGTGCTCTCTGTGGTAAAGGTTTTCAGAATGTCCTTGCCCGCCAAGCGTGAACTGCAGGCGAAGAATTTTCAGGGCCGCGCCATCCTCCTCCACTACGCAGAAGGTCCGCCCAACGGCCCTCCACTCGTGCTGCTCCACGGGATCACGCGCGATTCTTCGTCGTTCTCAGTTCTCTTCCCCGATCTCGTCCCACGCTTCCACATCTTCGCTCTCGATCTCCGGGGACACGGCGGATCCGGACGCGTGAAAAATGGCTACAGCGTACTGGACATGGCCGAGGATGTTAGGGAATTTGTGCGCGCCCAGATTCGGGCGCCGGCTGCAATCTTCGGCCATTCGCTCGGTGCAATGGTTGGCATGTGTGCCGCCGCAGATCGCGTCAATGTTTCAGCTTTGATTGTCGGCGATGCGATGATCACGCCATCGAATCTTTCCACCCTATACGACCCAATCTTTTCCCAGTTGTATCAACTTCTCCTCGCCTGCCACTCGGTGGAAGAATTGGCTCGGGGCATGGGCCGAATTCAGATTCATCTGCCGGGCATCCGAGAGGTGATTCACCTGGACGAGATCCCGGGGAATACTCAGAACAATCTGCTTGCCTGGGCGCGCGCTGCCATCCGCACCGACCCGGACTGCCTGCGAATGACCGTGGATCGCACCGCGCACGCTGATTGGAATCCAGAAAAGATTCTGCCTCGAATCACATGCCCAGTGTTGTTGCTCCAAGCCAATCCCGAGCTCGATGGTTTGCTGAGCGACCATGACCTCGCCCTGGCAAAGCGCCTTCTCCCTCGCGCAACCCACGTCAGCTTCCCGTCTCTTGGCCACGCTCTTTTCCTGCAGCAGGCGAGACCAGTGGTAGACGCCGTGATCCCGTTTCTCACCCAAGTCTCAAAGCAGTGATCGGTGAAAATTCAGATGTTAGGAGAAGCATTCTCGCGCGCGAAGATGAGAAGATGAACGGATCTTTCTGGGTTTGAGGGGGAAATCCGAGAAGTTACTGTTGAGTGTCCCTTTAAGCCAGCTGTGGCAGGCTATCAGCGTAGGTGAAGAATTGCTCGACGCGCGTGCCTTTCAGTATGTTCCGCACCCGTTCGTTCACACCCGCTAGGGTCAGCCTATGCCCGTCCTTGGTATGGCGAACATATGCGCCGACCAGCGCTCCCACTCCCGCCGAATCGATGTAGGGGACCTGCGTCATATCGACCAGCATGCTTCCCGCGCTTGCGCGAACCAGATTCTGGAATTCAAACAGGGTGGAAATTGTCAGGGGTCCGATTAGCCGGAGCGTGTGTTGCCCGTTCTGGGTGCCAAGGTCTTCAATCCGAAGAGGCTCTTCGCGCATAAGACTTGCATTCTAACGGCGGGCTTCGGGTTGTCAACGGCAACGCACGAATTTTAACAATGCATTCGCGGCCCTTGTTTTTGTTCATGTTAGACTGAGTCCAAGGGCTCCCCGCAGAGGACACTCATGAAATTTGGCGTCATCATCTTTCCGGGCTCAAACTGTGATCACGATGCGTACTGGACCGCCGAGCAGGTCCTGAAGCAGGAAGCCACTTTCCTTTGGCATGAATCGCAAGATCTCCAGAACTGCGATGTTGTTGTCGTCCCCGGCGGCTTTTCTTACGGCGACTACCTCCGCACCGGTGCTATAGCGAAGTTCTCTCCGGTCATGGAGTCGGTAAAGAGGTTCGCCGCTCAGGGCGGCCTGGTCATTGGCATCTGTAACGGGTTCCAGATCCTCTGCGAATCCGGATTGCTTCCCGGGGCGCTCATGCGCAACGCGGGGCTGAAGTATGTGTGCAAGCCGGTCTATGTGCGCGTCGAGAATGCCGACACACCTTTCACCAACGCCTGCCGCGAAGGCGAAGTTCTTTGCATTCCGGTTGGCCACATGGACGGCAACTACTTCTGCGACGAGGCTACACTGAACGAACTCCAGCGCGACCAGCGAATCATCTTCCGCTACTCAACTCCCGACGGCGATGTCACCCGCGAGGCTAGTCCCAACGGGTCGCTCGACAATATTGCCGGCATTTGCAGCGCGGGGGGAAACGTGCTCGGCATGATGCCGCATCCCGAACGCGCCAGCGAACCTGCGCTCGGCTGCGTCGACGGCTTTAAGATCTTCGAATCCTTGGCCGGCGTGTTAGCCGCGAAGTAACCAGCCAGCATCTCTGTACCGAAAGTCCGCATCTGACCGGTGTAGTGCCAGGTCTGGAGTGCTCCGGACGCAGTCAATCTGCCTCCGTTGCCCCATTTTGGCGGCGCGGGTTGATGCCCCTTGGCTCTGCTATAGTACTTAATTCACTTTCATTTACAGGAGCTGCGCCGAGCTGATGCGATTCCCGCGCCTGTGCGCTGTGCTGGCGAAACCGGCCATACCTTTAGTCGCGCTTTTGGTATTCGCCGGGTCGTGTTCGGCCCAGGGATTCTTCAAGAAGCCCGAGGTCAACATCTTTGTCGGATACTCCCTCCAGCGATATGACGCCTCCCCGTATGGTTTTGGAGGGACTCAAAATCTGAACGGCGGCAATCTGGAGATCTCGCTGCCGGACCTCTATCGGGGGCTGGGGGTGGTCGGGGATTTTAGCGGTCACTGGAATGACGAGATCAAAACCTTCAACTTTACCGGAGGTCCTCAGTATCGTTTTGAAGTGAAGGGCATCGATTTCTTTGGCCACGCCCTATTTGGAAAATCTCGCTCGCGATTGCTCAAGTTGGGGACATCGCAAATTGAGCCCTCGAGCCTGGGCGGGACCGCGGCGCTCGGTGGAGGCGCCGACATCCCCCTCGGCAAGCGCTTTGCATTCCGTGCAATTCAGGCGGACTACTTGATCAACTCCGCGTTCGGAGTTCGACACTACGATATGCGCTATTCCTCGGGACTGGTCATTGTCTTCGGAAAGAGGTCCGCTCCGCCATCGTTCTAGTGACACTGCACATATGAACTTGCGATACGCGATTCCGGTTCTCTTACTTCTCGCGGCCGCTGCTGCCCTGTCGAGCTGCGGATCATCGAACAGCAGTCATTTGCTCTATGTCAGCACTGGACAGGGCATCTATGGTTACCGCATCGACAACAAGACTGGAGCATCCACCGCGCTTCCCTCGGCTCCATTCATCGTCGGAAACACGCCGTCCGGTATGGTGATTGACTCTTCCGGCCAGCGGGGATATGTAGCCAATCAGAGCGATAATACGGTGTCTCTGCTAACCATCGATTCCACTTCCGGAGTGATCAGCGAGGTGCTTCCGCGAGTGGCCACAGGCGGATTCTCTCCCAGTCAGTTATTGCTTGATGATGCCAGCCATACCCTTTTTGCCACCAACCTTCTCTCCAACAATATCTCGACATTTTCCATCGGCGGCAGCGGTGGTTTAACCCTCGCAACAACGACTTCGCTTCCCGATTCGCCGTCCAATATCGCGTTTGCCGGCGGTCTTCTGTTCGCGGCGACGCCAAACTTTTCGCGTGTCTATATTTTCAGCGTGAGTTCGGGAACGCTCACTGCGCTCACAGGGTCGCCATTGGTGGTAACCGAGGGCGTCGGAACGGTGACCGTCGATCCGTCGGCAAAGTATCTCTATGTGACGAACCCGGGCAACAACACCATTTCGGCATACTCCATCCAGTACGCAAGCGGCTCGAACCAGATCACCTTGACGGTGATCCCCGGGTCACCCTTCCTCTCCTCGCCCAGCGCCACCACGACAGCGATTGCTGCGCCGGTGACCTCGATCCTCGACTCGAATACCACCCATCTTTATGTGGCCAACAGTGCCGCGGGAAACTTGGCAGTGTTTTCGGTGGGGACAAATGGCTCGCTGACGGCTACAACCGGTAGTTTGGCCACGACCGGAACAAACCCGCGCGTTCTGGCGTTTGATCCCATAGGCAACTATCTTCTGGTTGGAAACGTCGGGTCAAAGACGATTACGGAATTCACCATCAAGTCCGATGCGACTCTGAGTTCCACGGGGCAGACGGTGAATCTGGCGAGCGTTCCGCAGGCGATTGCTGTTACGCGATAACGGGTTGCGTCCCCCGAGCGGCGAAAATCAGCGTTGGGGATTGCCTGAGGGTTCGCGCAACACAGGCTCAGCCTGTTGCGCGGTGTTCGACAAGCTTGGTAGGGCACTCAACGGAAGCTGGGCGTCCTGCTTGACGGTTGCTGAGTTCTGAACCGGCGCTGCAGGAGGAACTCCCTTCGCGCCCACCAGCGCCCAATGCCAGTCCGTTGCAGGGCCAAGATCCTGATCGAGAGCTCCCCGAAACACCGTGGTCCCATCCGGCAGCACTATCGCCGCCAGGTGATACAGCATGGTTGTGTCGGGAGGCTTCGGAATCAAAATCCCGTCGGTTGGGCCGAGCAGGCTGGCCGACCTGAACAACGGGCCACGCTCGTTCAGCAAGGTCAGGCCGACAACGACTTCCTTCAGTTCCCAGTCAGTTTTGTTGTGCAATTGCACTTCAATCATGCCATCGCGAACCGACGCGGTTCCGTCGAGACGGTCCAGTTCGTCGAATGGCAGACTGCTGGTCGGATGGCGCGTGGTGATGAGTGCTGCTGCCTTCGCATCAAATGAGAGGCTGCAGCTTCCATCTGGAGATGACATGCGGAATGTCTGGCCCGAAGGATCAATCGAGAAAACGGGCTTGCCATTCAGCCGCTCGGCTTCCGCCTTGTCCATCACCGCCGGCAGATTATCGTTATCGATAACCGTGCGGCCATCGCTTCCGGTTTTTCGGTAGCTGCGGGCTACGTCTCCTAGAGGAACCTCCGCTTCCTGCGCCAGCATCAGCAGAGGGCAGACAAAGAGGATAGCGAAGAGGCCACGCTTCATCAGGGGTAACATGGGGTCGGCGCTCAGGCGCCTCTAACCGCATTCTATGGATTCAACCGTGGAAGGTAACGATTACGAAAGGCATGCCGGGAACACAAGAGCGAAGAGTGCCCCACTTCCCCAAAACTTCGGAGAAGTGGGCAACAGAGAAAGAGAAGAGGACAAGCGAGCTTACAGCAAACCTGAATTCCGCAACCGTGACACTGGATCGATCACAGGCACTGGCTCCCGATTGAACAACCAGCGCGCCACAACAAATCCGAGCGCCGCGTACCAGACATGCATGAGCTTCATAAAAAACCCCCACGAACAGCCTTATTCCTGCTCAGGGGGAGTCGAGCTGGCTTCAACTTATCTCTAGGCAATCGAAAGGTCAATGACCCAAAGGTGGTATCGGCTACCCGTTGGTAATAGCTATCGTTGGGTACTCCCCTGAAGGTCCCAGGGCTAGCTCGCCGCCACACCCCCAATTGCTCATTCGATCCAACGGCACCCTTTGATGCTGGTTTTCTGTCCTTTGCCGCCTGTCACCCGATTTCGTCCCGCAAATGCAGCGATTTGCCCCTTTTTCCGCGGGTTTACTTGACATTGCTCACAAACGGCAAGGACAATCGTCGGTTGTCTTAGGAAATTCCGAGATCATTGCCGAGGTTCATGTGCTTAACTTCCGTCTTCTTCTTACGGCTGCCTCCCTTCTGATTGCCGCTGCTGCCTGGGGGCAAACCACCAGTCAACCCCCGATTTGGGCCTCAAAGCCGGACGTCACCGCCTTTGAAAAAATCGTCAACGACCATCTCGCAGCCGCCGATTCTGCGGTTAAGAACATCACCGCGGTCAAAAGCGCCCATACCATTGCAAACACGCTGACGCCCTTTGACGAGGCTGTGCGTAATATCAACGCCGCTGCGTACCTTTCCGGACTCATGTCCCAGGTGCACCCGGAAACGGCGTTTCGCGATCACGCTGAACAGATGGTCCAGAAGGCGAGCGCCGCCCAGACCGCCCTCAGCTTGAATCACGACGTCTACCAGACGCTCTCCGCCCTGGACGTTTCGAAAGCGGATGCGGCTACCCGCTACTATGTGCAGCGATACTTGCTTGAGTTTCGCCTGGCCGGCGTCGACAAAGACGAGGCCACGCGCACCCAGCTCAAAAAGCTCAACGACGAATTGACCAAGCAACAAGTAGATTTCGACCGCAATATTTCCGATGATCAGCGCAAGATCGAAGTGACCGATGCCAAGGAACTCGACGGCCTTCCTGCCGACTACATCGAACATCACAAGCCGGGTGCCGATGGCAAGATCTATATCAGCACGAACTATCCGGATTACATCCCCGCCATCACCTTTGCCAAGAGTGATTCTTTGCGCCGCCGCCTTTTCGAGACCTTCAGCAATCGCGCTTACCCGAAGAACAAGGAAGTTCTCGAAAACATGATGAAGATCCGCTACCAGATCGCGACGCTGTTGGGTTACCCCTCGTGGGCCGACTATAACGCCGCTGACAAAATGATCAAGAATGGATCCAAGATCGGCGATTTTATCGGGGAGGTCAAAGACGCGGCCGATCCGATCGCGAAGCGGGAGTTCGAAATGCAACTCGCCGAGAAGCACAAGGCCGATCCCAACGCAACCGAAATCGGCGACTACGAAACTGGATTCCTCAGCGAATCGGTCCGGCGGGCGCAATTCAACTTCGACTCACAAAGCGTGCGTCCCTACTTCCCCTATCAAGGGGTGAAGAAGGGCATCCTCGATACTGCAGCCACAATCTTTCACGTGGGCTTCAAGCAAGAGGAAGGCGCGCCAGCTTGGGATCCGGCAGTTGAGACCTGGGATGTCATCGACAAGGGCAAGGTCATTGGTCGCTTTTACCTTGACATGCATCCGCGACCGGGCAAGTTCAGTCATGCCGAAATGGCGCCCGTACTCGACGGGATTCGCGGGAAGCAACTACCCGAAGCCACCCTGGTGTGCAACTTCCCCCAGCCAACCGCCGATGACCCCGGACTCATGGACTATAGCGACGTGGTCACCTTTTTCCACGAGTTCGGCCACCTCGTCCATCACATTCTTGGCGGACAGCAGCAGTGGGCTGGCATCACTGGAATTACCATGGAAGGCGATTTCGTCGAGGCGCCTTCGCAAATGCTGGAAGAATGGATGCACAGTCCGCAGGTGCTTGCGACCTTCGCGAAGCATTACAAGACGGGGGAGCCAATCCCGGCAGAACTGGTGGCGCGCATGAATCGTGCCACGGCATTCGGCCGCGCGATCTGGGTGAGCCGCCAGAATAGCTTTACCGCTTTGTCGTACGACATCTATAAGACCAAGCCTGAAGATGTCGATCTCGACGCCGTCACGCTCGCCGGCCAGAAGAAATACACGCCGTTCACGCCCCTTCCGGGCACCCACATGTACACGGCGTTCGGCCACCTGGCCGGATACTCCTCTGCCTATTACACCTATTTATGGGACAAGGTGATCGCCGAGGATTTCTTTCATCAGTTTAATCAAGCCAATCTTTTAGCAGACCCGACTGCCATGCGCTACCGCCGTACCGTGCTCGAACCCGGCGGGTCGACATCAGCGAATGACCTGGTGCGCAACTTCCTTGGACGGGAACACAACATGGTTGCGTTCCAAAAATGGATGGGTCAGGAGTTCGAATCGAGAGACGGGGCTGGCTCGGAGCGCACCGCCGCGAAATAACGCATCGCGGCATAAGACAATATTCTTTAGGGACATCTGTCAAGGCGAGAACCGAGGTTTGAGCAGAGCCCCGGTTCTATCCTCCCCAAACGCCTAACGGCTCGGAAAGCGCCTGGGATAGACTTCGCACCATTCAAATTGCGTGGCACAATAACCCTTCGCACCCGTGGCGACCGAGACCATCTCCTTCCGACGCATCCTGCGACGCAACCCGCTGGCCGCGATCGGACTGCTCTTCGTGGTGCTCTTTGTGACCTGCGCCATATTCGCATCCTGGCTCGCACCCCAGGATCCCGCGCGCATCGAACTGGCCACACGCCTTGCGCGCCCTTCCTGGTCGCAGCTTTTCGGTTCTGACGAGCTAGGCCGCGACATCTTTTCCCGCGTGATCTATGGTTCGCGCATTTCGATGCTGGTTGGCACCTGCGTGGTCGCCGCTTCCCTCGGCATCGGTCTTATCGTCGGCTCCATCGCCGGCTACTACGGCGGTCCCATCGACCGCTTCGTCAACATCATTCTGATGAACGCCTTTATGTCGTTCCCTGGGATCCTAATCGCTATCGCTTTTGTCGCCTTCCGCGGCCCGGGCATTTTCAACCTGGTGTTTGCGCTTTCGCTCGGAGGTTGGGTCGGATACGCGCGCCTGGTCCGGGCACAGATCTTGGCTGCCAGAGAGAAGGAATACGTTGAAGCCGCCCGTGCCCTCGGAGCCACCGACCGTCGTATCCTGCTCCGCCACATCTTACCGAACATCGTTCAACCTGTGATCGTACAAGCCGCAATCGGCATGGCTGGCGCTATCCTCGCCGAAGCCACGATGAGTTTCCTTGGATTGGGTGTCCCCCCGCCGACGGCATCCTGGGGAACCATGCTCAACGATGGGCGCTCGCATCTGTTCGACGCGCCTCACCTGGTCCTCTTCCCCGCACTGGCAGTGATGCTCGCCGTTCTGTCCTTCAACTTCATCGGCGACGCCCTTCGCGACATGCTCGATCCTCGTTCCCGCATCGAAGCCGGGTTGTAGGTATCACCCAACCGCAGTTTCCTAACGATGTTCATCGCAAGGGTCGAGAGAGCGGTTCCTGCAAATCAAGAAAGCGCCGGCGTTACTCCGGCAATTTCTTCACTCCGTTCACCTGGAACGACCCCGCGACGCCTGGTACACCGGTATTCGGCTGTCCACCTCCGATCGACACTGAATACTTCCCTTCCGCAATGATCGGCTCGCCGGCCTCGGTCACCATGCTTAGGTCGCGATCCTTCAATTCGAACCGCACCCTTTGCGATTCCCCCGGCTTCAGGTGTACACGCCTGAATCCACGCAGGGCTCGTAGGGGAGCTCCCGCCAGCTTCGGAAACGACAAGTACAGCTGCGCGACCTCATCGCCTTCCAGCTTGCCTGTATTGGTAACTGTGACTTCTGCCGTCAACAGATCGCCGGCATTGATTGCGCTCTTCGGCAAAGACAGTTCCTTGTAGGCAAACGTCGTGTAGCTGAGTCCATACCCAAAGGGATAGAGGGGCGTGCCTGCAAAATACCGATAGGTACGTCCCTTCATCGCGTAGTCTTCAAAGGGCGGCAACTGACCCACTCCTGTGTAGAATGTCACCGGCAACCGTCCTGCCGGATTGTTCTTTCCCGAAAGGGTCTGCGCGATCGCCGTGCCGCCTTCTTCGCCGGGGTACCACGAGTCGAGGATGGCATTCACATGTTTGTCGGCCCAATTGACCGCCAGGGCGCTTCCATTGCTGAGCACCAACACAATCGGCTTGCCGGCGCTCGCGAGAGCTTCGAGCAGATCCTGCTCCGGCTTAGGCAGATCTAGGCTGGTGCGGTCGCCGCCCTTAAAGCCTTCCTCGCTGACCGCCATCTCTTCCCCTTCTAGCTCGCTCGTGATGCCAAGAACGGCAACCACAACATCGGCATTGCGTGCGGAGGAAACCGCTTCGGGCGAAGGGGTGCGGTCTGACCTAGACCAGATCAATTGCAAGTGAACCGGGCCAGGTTCAGTCCGGGCATAGCCGACCTGGATCGAAATTTTCTTCCCTTGTTCCAGGTGAACTCGCCCTACCTTCGCTTGCATCCCGGTCATCATGAATTCCTGTGCAACCGGTTTTCCATCAACCGTGACGTTGGCAGCCATTCCTTGCGCGCGAACACCCAGATTGTAGTCACCAGTTTCGGTCGGAACGAGGAAACCGTCCATTTGCACCAGCAATGGATACTTGTCGGTTGCTTCCTGCGGAACGTCTTCCGGTTTCAACTCCACGCCCGAGACCTGCTTGGTTCCGAGCACGGTTCCAGGCGGACCAAACAAATCTCCGGTCGAAAACTTTGCCGTCAGTCCCGGCTGTCCCTGGGGAGTTTTTAGCATCGCCGCGGGCAGCGGTTCTCCGTCGTTGCGCAGAAACTGTGTCCCTGGCACAAAGGCGATTTGCGCATCGGGAAATTCCGCCTTCAGTCCCTCAAGTACCGAGACGGTGTGCGAAGGAATGCCGGTGTAATTGCCAAGCAGGTACCTCCACTGGTCCGCCAGCGGGCCCACTACCGCAATCTTGATTGCGCTCTTCTTCAACGGCAGGATGCCATCGTTCTTTAGCAAAATCATGGACTTATTAGCAAGATCAAGCGCCATAGCGCGATGCTCCGCGCTATCTAGTTCCTTCTCATCGATCTTCGAATAGGAAACCATCTCCGGGGGATCAAACATGCCGAGCTTCATGCGCGCCGTGAACAGCCGGACAAGTGCCGTATCGATGTCATCTTCTTTGAGGATGCCTTGCTTGTAGGCATCGTAGTAGGGTTTGTAGTCATGGTCGTCGTTTACCTTGGCTAAAAAGTCCACACACTCGTTATCCATCCCGCGTTCGAGAGATAACGCGGAGGCCTCCGGCTGGGTTTTCGTGAACTTGTGGCCTTTGAAAATGTCAATCACGGCTCCGCAGTCCGATACCACATAACCCTGGAAGTTCCACTTCCCCCGCAGCTGGTCTTGCAGAAGGAATTGGTTGGCGCATGCCGGTTGGCCATTGAGGCTGTTGTATGCGCACATCACCGATCCTGCCTTGGCCTCGGTCACGGTTGCGCGAAATGCCGGCAGATAAGTGTCCAGCTCGTCATGCTTGCTGACCTTTACGTCCGCGTTGTGTCGGGTGGGTTCCGGGCCACTATGCACCGCGTAATGCTTGGGAGTCGATATTACGCGGTAGTACTTGGGATCTTCTCCCTGCATTCCCGTGACGAAGGCAACGCCCATGCGCGCCGTGAGGAAAGGGTCTTCCCCATAGGTCTCCTGCCCACGTCCCCATCGCGGATCACGGAAGATGTTGATGTTTGGCGCCCAGAAGTCTAGTCCCTCAAAAATATTGCTGTGGTCGGCGCGCACGGCCTGAACATGTTTGATTCGCCCTTCGGTTCCTATCACGACGGCCATTCGGTGAATGGCATCGGTATCAAAGGTGGCCGCAAGCCCAATCGGTTCGGGAAATTCGGTGGTGCCGTTCGTGGCCACCCCGTGGAGCGACTCACTCCACCAGTCGTAGGCAGGCACGTTCAAGCGCGGGATGGCGCGGGCCTGGTTCACCAGTTGTGTGACTTTTTCTTCCACCGTCATGCGGTGCACTAGATCGGCGGCGCGCTGCTCCGCCGTTAACGACGTGTTCAGGTATGCCGGTTGTTCCGAGCTTTGGGACCACAAAAGTCCTGCGCCGAGGAAAGCGATCGTGACGACGAAAACTCGAGAGCTGGCTTTCTGCATTTCCCTCCCCCAGATCATTTCAATTGGTGGAACAAACCGATTATCTTACTCCGCCCCCGGTCGGGTCGCATTGAACACGAGAGCTTTTGGCGCAGCCTCCATGGGGGCGTGATTCATGAGGCAGGACTGAACAAAGCACACCGAATACCACGGAAGCCCGTCAACACTCGTCTATACCGACACGATGGACATGGACAAGGGCTCAAATCATCGGCACGGTGGAAGTGCAGCCGGTGTCTGTCAATGCGACTTTACCGCGACACCTTCGAATTATCACGGGGGATTTCGTGAAAAAAGCTGCGCACCGTGCGGAGGTTTGGCCCGATGGTGACTCCACAGCCAAGCTTCACGGCAACTTCGCCGTTTCGCAGTAGAAAACTCCCGCTATCAAACGCTCTGCAGATTCCGCGGAGCGTTTTATTATTTGGACGCGAAAGCGGAGGCCATGCGCGTCATGCTGAAATTGCGGTTTACTGTGTCGTTGATGCTTATCGGTCTTGCGGTCCCGACGCCGACCCTTGGCGCGACCAGCAGTTCGTCCAAGCCCGTTCATCTCACCTGCGAATCGCTTGTCACCCCTCTCGGCATGGACGAGCCTTCTCCAGCTCTTTCCTGGCGCTTAGAGGACTCGCGCCCGGGCGCTGCCCAAAGCGCCTATGAAATCCAGGTCGCGACTACAAGTACTCTGCTTTCCTCCGACCACCCGGACGTCTGGGACTCGGGTCGCCTGCCATCGAACCAATCGCTCAATTTGCGCTACGCAGGTCCTGCTCTTGTGCCCTTCAAGCGGTATTACTGGCGCGTCAAAGCGTGGGATCACCAGGGAAAGCCAACTCAGCCCAGTGAACCGACCTGGTGGGAAACGGGTCTGCTCAATCCCTCGAACTGGCATGCCAGCTGGATCAGCTACGAAGATGACGAGCATCGGAGTGTCCGGGCTGCAAATGCCGCGTGGATCACCGCTCCAACCCCTAGAGACTCTGCCCCGAGCGAGAGCAAGGAGACACACCTCTACTTCCGCTTCAAGTTCGACTTACCCGCTGAGGCCCGAGTTTCGAAGCTGCATATTACCGGCAAAGATACGGTTGCAACCTGGGTGAACGGCAAACAAGAGTCCCAGCTCCAGCCCTGGCCGAAGTGGAATAACCTTCCCTGGCGTACCTATTCGATTTACGACATCACCAACGTCGTCCATCCCGGCAGCAATACTCTCGCTGCGGAAGTGCTGAGTTACGACGGGCCGCGAACCTCGGCGACGATCTTCAGCGCCACTGTCTTTGTTCAACTGACAGACGGAAAAATCGTCACTTACAAGACCAATCCTGAAGGCTGGAAGACTTCGAGCACCCCCGCCGACGGCTGGAATACCTCCGAGTTCGACGACAGCTCATGGCCTGCTGCCGAAGTCTACTCGGGGAAGACCGGCCTCGGCAGCGAAGTCGCGGGCCATCCCTGGGCGCCGGGCCCGGTTTCGGCTCTTCGCAAGAGCTTTACGGTCTCGAAGCAGATCACTTCCGCGAGGCTCTACGCCACCGCGCTAGGAGCCTACAAGTTTCACATCAATGGAAAGGTTGTCGGTGATCAGATCCTCGCTCCCGGTTGGATGGATTTCCGCCATCACGTACCGTATCAGGCCTACGATGTGACCTCGCTGCTGCAATCCGGTCGCAACGGGATCGCGGCGCTACTCGCGCCTGGCTGGTATTCGACTCCGCTCACCTGGGTCGCGCAGTCCAACAACTATGGCCTTGCCCCCCCGTCTGTTCGGGCGCAACTCCGCATCGAGTATGGCGACGGCTCCATCGATTGGATCAACACCGACGAATCCTGGAAAGCCAGCGACTCCGCCACCACCTCCGCCGAAATCTACGATGGCGAAACCTTCGACGCCCGGCGCGTACAAGCAGGATGGGACACGGGAACTTTTGACGATAGCTCCTGGCAGCAAGGGCAGCTTCCGACGGTTCCCGACATCGCGATTGAATGGCAATCCTTTCCGCCTATTCGCGTCGAAAAGGAGCTCACCGCTAGAAGCATGGCAGCTCCCAAGCCTGGAACCTATGTGTTCGACTTCGGCCAGAACCTGGCCGGCGTTGCCCACATCCGGGTACAAGGCCCTGCCGGAACCGCCGTTCAGCTTCGTTTTGCGGAGCTAGCCAACTCCGATGGCAGCATCTACACCGAGAATCTGCGCAATGCCAAAGCCACCGATCGCATTACCCTCGCGGGAACTGGCATAGAGGAATTTCAGCCGAACTTCACATTTCACGGCTTCCGCTATGTGGAGATCACTGGTCTTGACCATAAGCCTGCACTCGATTCGGTAAGAGCCGTCGCCTTCCACACCGACGCTCCCTTTACTACGCAACTCGAGACCGGCAACCATATGCTCAACCAGCTCTGGAGCAACATTCTCTGGGGTCAGCGCTCGAATTTCGTGGGTGTTCCCACCGACTGCCCCCAGCGCGATGAGCGCCTAGGATGGACGGGCGACGCACAGGTGTTCTGGCGGGCCGCGGTCTTCAACATGGGCATCGATGCATTTTCGCGAAAGTTCGCCGGCGATCTTCGTGGCACGCAGACCGATGCCACGCCGATGTATGCCCATTTCGCCCCCGGCGTCTTCTCCGAAAATGACGGCTTTGCCGCCGGCTGGGCCGACGCCGGCATCATTGTTCCATGGACCGCCTGGGTGCAATTTGGTGACAAGCGCATCCTCGAGCAAAACTGGGACGCAATGCGGAGATACCTCGCGGCCATCGAGGCGGCAAACCCGGACTATCTCTGGAAAAACAAGTCCGGCATTCCTTACGGCGATTGGCTCTCACCGGAAGGTGTGACGGCAGAAGACTTGCTCGCGACTGCCTATTGGGCATATGACACCGCGTTGATGGCGCAGATGGCACATGCACTCGATCGCACCCAAGAAGAACAGCAATACCGCGACAATCTCGAAAAAATCAAAGCGGCATTCATCAAGGCATACGTTCACGACGATGGCAGCGTTACTCCCAGCGCATCCTCGTTTGCCTCAATCCCGGCTCCGGGCGACCCCAGCGGAAAGATCCTGAAAGAAAGCCAGACGGGCTATGTGCTGGCGATCCACATGAATCTTCTCCCTGAAGCATTGCGCGCCAAAGCTGCCGAGCACCTGCTCAAGTTGCTTGAGGCCAATAACTGGCGTCTAGGCACTGGCTTCTTGGGCACACCCTATCTTTTAGCCGCACTCAGCGAAACCGGTCACAGCGATATCGCGTATCGACTGCTTCTCACCACGGCTTATCCCTCTTGGGGATACCTGGTGGAACACGGCGCCACCACCATGTGGGAACGTTGGAACGGCGATGAGAAGAAAAGCGACCCCAGCATGAACTCCTACAATCACTACGCTTATGGCGCGGTGGCAGACTGGATCTATCGCTACGCCGCGGGGATCGATACGACCTCTTCCGATCCCGGCTTCCATACGATCTATCTGCATCCCAACTTCAATCCTGAGCTCGGGCGGATTGATTTCTCCTACGACTCCACCTACGGCCGCATTCATTCCTCTTGGAAAGTAGATGGCAGAACTGTCGTGTGGCATTTGACCGTACCGCCCAATACAACCGCGGAACTTCCTCTCAGCGCCGATCAAGGAAAGCGGTATTCGATCAATGGAAGACAGCTGTCCGAGAGTAGCGAGATACGCACTTCGTCCAACGGAGGGCAGAATGTCTATCGTTTCCCCGCCGGTATCTACACCCTGACCGTGCAATTAGACTGAGGGGATGAGCCGAGTATAGGAAGCACAGCGATAGACCTTTGGGAGCCTGGCTACCCCAAAACGTCGCGGCCTCATTCGACTCTCCGCGTAGGCTCTTGTTTAAGATGGACTCATGTCCGATGTTCGTCTCGACAAATGGCTTTGGGCGGCACGCTTCTTCAAGACTCGCAACCTGGCGACACGGGCGTGTGAGTTAGGAAGGATCGAGTCGAGGGGGCAGCCGGTGAAGCCTGCGCGCGAGGTTCACCCGGGGGACATTCTGCAAATTCGAACGGAAGGTGGCGACTTTGAGGTCGAAGTCCTTCAACTCAGCAGCATCCGCGGTCCCGCGCCGGTCGCCCGGTCTCTCTATAAAGAGACCGACGCCAGCCGTGAAGCCCGGCAGCGAGTCTCCGCCGAGCGCAAAGCCATGATGCACTTCAACCCGGCCCCTCTTGCCCGTCCATCCAAACGCGATCGCCGCCGCATCCGGCGCTTTCGCGATGAAAGGGACACGTAGCGGGTAAAACCCAAGATCAACTGCCGAGCAGAAATTTGTACTGGCCTTCGGTCAGCTGCACCACGCTGAGCCGCCCTTGACGCACTAACGGGGAATCGACGAACAGGCTATTGGCTTTGATCTCGGCCAATGAGCGCTGTTTTGGCAAGGCCTTTCCAACCTTGATTCTAGCTCGAGGATTCCTTGCATCCGAGTTATCCACCGCGACGACGCTCGCTGTCCCGACTGCACTCTTTTCATTGCCCGTGTGGTAAATGATCAGCTGATCTTTCGGGTGCATTCCGCGCAGGTTCTTCAATGCGACGGGATTGGTCACCCCATCCCAGATGGTTTCTTTGTCTCGTTCTAAGTCAGCAAACGAGTATTCCGAAGGCTCCGTCTTGAGTAAGTAGTTCATATGCTGCTCCTCTCAGACTCAAGCCGCGTTCGCGGCCGTACCAATCAACCCAGCACGCAAGGCCTTGGCCGAGAGGCCAAGACATCTCGAGTGTCTTCCGGGATGAATCCGTTGAGCGACCTTCAGGGCGTCGAAGCCTTATATCCTTTCCACAAATACTGCAACGCCTCCGGCAGGGTCTGCCGCACTGTCGGACGATCCACGTGCACTGCATTTCGCGCAAACACAAACTGATAGTGGTACTTCTTGGCCTTCAGTACCTTCGCCATGTTCTCGTTGGCGAGCACCCAATCGTGCATGCCATCACGCATTACATTGGGATTCAGCAAGTCCTTGTCGCCGACCTCCATCCATATCCGTATCGGCTTCGGCGGACCCTGCGGAATCAGATGCTCGTGAAATTCCCAGGCGCCGTGGGGCGCCTGCGGATTGTACGGCCACTGCTGATTGATAAACGTCCCGGAATACGCCAGCACGCGGTGATAAAGTTCCGGGTGGTACCAGGCCATACTCAGCGCACAGGCGCCGCCCGAACTGTAGCCCATCGTTGCCCGCCCATCCGGATCCTTCGTGAGCTTCACGTGTGCTTCGGCTTCCACACGGGGCAAGACTTCCTGCTCGACGAACTCTGCGTACTTGCCTGACATGGTGTCGTACTCAAGGCCGCGCTCGCTTCCCTGCGCATCCCCCGTTCCATTCGCGATTGAAACCGCAACGATCGCGGGGAGTTTCTTCTTCGCCATCCATGAGTCCAAGGTCGCAAACAGGTAGCGGTCCGGCCCATCGGCGCTCACCAGCAACGGTGCCGTTGTTCCCGGCACATAGCTCTTCGGCACGTAGACCGCAACCTTGCGTGTGTAGGGAGCCGGGTGGCTGGTGGTCACGATCAACTTCGCCGGATCTTTCGGGTCAGGTGTTCCAAACGTATTCGGGTCGCGAGCGATCCCGGGATAAAACTTGCTGTCGGCAGAGTTCATGGTGAACTCGACCACGGTTCCATCCACGATCTTGCCCTCGGGATCAACTTCAGGCGAAGGACTGTGTGTCGGTCCGATGATGAAGTTGCCATCCAAATCCGCCGAGGGAAGCTCGCCATCCGGCAACTCCTTCGCCTTGACGTAACCGGGTGTATGCGGGTCGCGCGCGGGCGGCGTCGGTCGCTCAGTCTTCTGCGCTGCAAGCATCCACGCGCATGACACCAAAAGCACTTGGATTGAGGCAAACAGTTGGGATACCACGGTTCGATTTATAGGCAGGATCATCGGCTCTTTCGGAACTTGGCAGGAAGATCAAAACGACGCAATTACCCAATTTCGCAATGGCCCGGCTCACCTCAGGAGGATGCGAAATTGAGATTCACTTTTTCTCCGGTACGTCCTTGTTCTCTTCCGGATGTTCTTCGTAAATCGAATACTGTTTCCCTGGGCGCTTTAGCTTGATCGTGATGTCCATGCTCGGCTCGTGAATGTCATAGTCATAGCCGTAGGTTTGGAACCCCGATGCCAGCACCTGCACCCTGATCTTTCCATACGGGACCCCCTCATAGCTTGCCTTGCCCTCGGGGTTCGTCTTCAACTCGAGCCCTTGCGGAGTTTGCCGACCATCCTCGTCGACCGGATGCATAACCACCGCCGCGTTGCGTACAGGCTTGCCATTCTCATCGCGCACGATGACGAAATTGAGCGTCGCCAGGGGATCCTCCCTTTTCTTCTTCCCCACGCCCGGCAGCGCTACTGCTAGAACCAGCAACCCAATCAGTCCGACACGGTTTCCTCGACTCATCGCGTAACCTTCCCCTCTCGGGCGATTCTAAACTCGGACCGAAGCTCTGTCATCCCAGGACTCAGTCCGGGCTTTCGCGCCTTCCGGCGGATGCCCGTTTCCAGCACGCTTTTAGCCTCATGGGTGAGTAATCACCTAGGCCTACTCCCGATCGCGCTGTAAGATCGAGTCCACTGGCCCCCCATGAAAGCTGCGGTCTTCACCAAAACCAGTTCGGGAAAGATCCTTGGCATTCACGACCTGCCTTTACCTGTTCCCAAAGCTAAGCAGGTCTTGATCGAAGTCCGCGCAGCATCCGTCAACCCCCTCGACTGGCGCCTGAAGCTCCGCCGTCCCGGCGTTGATCTGTCAGGGATCGTGAAATCGGTCGGCGAAAGCGTGACCCGTTTCAAACCGGGGGACGCGGTCTTCGGCACCGGCCGAGGTGCTTTCGCCGAATATGCCTGCGCTCCCGAGAGCAAATTAATCGGCAAACCGGAGAGCATTAGCTTTTCAGGGGCAGCATCGATACCCATTGCGGGACTCACCGCCTTGCTGGCGCTTCGCGACAAAGGTCATCTGCGTCCTGGGCAAAAGGTTCTAATCAACGGGGCTGCCGGTGGCGTGGGTACCTTCGCCGTGCAAATGGCAAAGGCCATGGGCGCCGTCGTTACGGGTGTCTGCCGTACACAGAACGTCGAGATGGTCCGCTCGCTCGGCGCGGACCGCGTGTTTGACTACAGCCGCGAAGACTTCACCGAGGACGGATCGTGCTATGACTTAATTCTGGACAACGCCGCTCATCGCCCGCTATCAGACCTCCGGCGTGTCATGGCTTCGGCCGCTACTTGCGTCCTCGTCGGAGCCCCGAAAAGCATCTGGCCAACGATCACGGGGCTTGTGGAATTGCTCGTCAGGCGAGTCGTGCTGCGCCAAAGGATCACCACTTTTATCACGAAAGTCACTTCCGAGGACCTGACGTCGATATTGAACCTGATCGTGAGCGGCAAAATCACACCGATGATCGACACGGTCTATCCTCTCAACCAGGCAGCTGACGCCATCACCTACGTCGAAACTGGACACGCCCGTGCGAAAGTCATAATCAGTATGAACACACCTTGAGCTCTCGAGCTTGCGTCCGGCGGCCCTACCTTCGACCCAACAAACGCGCTAAACTTACAATGTTTTCTAAGCTGGCTTCCCCGGGGAGGTTGTGATGGAATCGAACGAGAAAGCACGCGTCCAGGCGCTGCGCAAATACCAGATTCTCGACACCGACCCGGAAAAAGCCTTCGATGACCTGACCATCCTTGCTTCCAGCATTTGCAACACTCCGATGGCGCTGATCTCTGTGATTGATTCCGACCGCCAATGGTTCAAATCCAAAGTTGGCGTGGATCTCAGTGAAACTCCGCTGGACGTTTCTTTCTGTGCTGTTGCCATCCAGCAACCAAACCTCTTCGTCGTGCCTGACGCCAGTAAAGATCCGCGGTTCAGTTCGAATCCGTTCGTGGTATCTGATCCCAAAGTTCGGTTTTATGCGGGGGCACCCTATACCAGTTCTGACGGTCATCCGCTGGGCACATTGTGCGTGATAGACATAGTTCCGCGCGAACTCACTCCCGGCCAGGAAGCTGCGTTGCTCGCCTTAAGCCGACAAGTACAGGCGCAGTTCGAGCTCAGAAAGAACCTGATCGAATTGCGCGCCGCTCTTGAAGAAAGGGACCAGGCTGAAGCTGAGCGCGATCGCACCATCGTCGATCTGCAAAATGCGCTCGACCACGTACAGCGTCTCAGCGGACTTCTGCCCGCGTGTTCCGCGTGTAAGTTGGATGTAACCATCCCTGCTAATCCCAACGGCATTTCCGGTGTCGTCGACGGAGTTATGCAGATCGCCCGCGAGATGAAGTGCGCCGAAGGGAACGAATATCAGATCGAGCTGGCCTTGCGCGAAGCCCTGGCCAATGCCATCGTGCACGGCTGCGATAACGACCCCAATAAGAAAGTGGAATGTTGCGTGGCCTGCACGGAATCCTCTGATGTCATGATCATCGTACGCGACCCCGGTCAGGGATTTGACCTGAAGACCGTGCCTGATCCGCTGGCAGCCGAAAATCTTAGCTCCACGCACGGGCGCGGGATTTACCTCATCAATCAGCTGATGGACGAAGTTTCTTTCGAACGCAATGGCGCTGAAATCCGCATGCGCAAAGTGGTCGCAGCCACGCCCGCTCCGGCGGTCTCAGCCACGACAACGGGAGATTAAGCGGCTCAAACCTGCTCTACAGTCGCCTTCTGTCAGGTCGGCTTTTGGCATCGTCAAGATACGTAAGAGTCTCCTCCGGTGACCACCATCTCATAGCCGCTTTCCGCCAACCTGAACCTAATGTTCGACGGCTGGAACCGTTTCCGCCTTTCCTGCGTACCTTTTATCGACAGATACGTCTAACTGTCGAGCGCCCATGAACCTGCGCGAAATCGCTAAACAGACGCTGGGCACACTCCGCGCCCACAAAATGCGCTCATTCCTGACGATGTTCGGCATCGTTTGGGGCATTGCCTCGGTCATCATCCTGGTCGGCCTCGGTTTGGGCTTCAGCAAAGACCAGAAAAAGCGCATGGAAACGCTCGGTAAGGACCTCGTAATCATGTGGGGTGGCCGCACCAGCGCGCAGATCGGAGGTCTTGCTGCGGGCCGCAAGATTACCCTCACCATCGACGATGCGCGCCTCATCCGGAACGAGTGCTATCTCGTGAAACTGGTGAGCCCGGAGCTGCAGCGCAACGTGCCCGAGGTGAGTCCCTACAACTCTGCTGCCCGCCAGGTCTCCGGTGTCTGGCCCTCGTTTCAGAGTTTCCGATCTCTCATTCTCTCCGAAGGCCGGCTCATGACCAAGGAGGACGAAGACAATCAAAACCGCGTCGTGATCCTGGGCTGGAACGCCGCCCGCCAGCTCTATCCCGGCCAGCCCGCGATTGGTACGACCCTCATCATCGCCCGCTATCCCTATACCGTGATCGGCGTACTCGCGGAGAAGAAGCAGAACTCGAATTACAGCGGCCCCGACAACGATATGTTGTACGTGCCCTACTCCTCGATGGCGCGCGACTTTCCGCCCCCGCCGGCGAAAGGCGAGCCCATTATCAAGGGCTATCTGTCAGACATCGTGATGGGAGTCAGCAATCCCGAAGAGCACGAAAAAGCCGTCATGCAGGTCCGGCGTACGCTCGGCCGTCTGCACCACTTCGAGCCGACGGATAAAGACGCGCTGTTTATTTGGGACACCATGCAAGGCTCCAAAATCCTCGCCCGCATCTTTGGCGTGATCACCATTTTCTTCGGCTGCGTTGCGGTTGTGACGCTGGGGCTTGGCGGCATCGGCGTAATGAACATCATGCTGGTCGCGGTGACCGAACGCACTCGCGAGATCGGTATTTTGCGCGCGGTGGGCGCCACCAAGGCAGACATTCTTAACCAATTCTTCGCCGAATCTGCGGTCATCACTGTTCTAAGCGGGCTGCTCGGTTACCTCTTCGGAGTAGGCATCTGTGTGGTTATGGCTCACGTGCCGCTACCCGACATCGTTCCTGCGCCAATCGTCTCTCCGGCAGCGGTGATCACATCGCTCATCACGCTGTCCTTCATCACCGTGAGCGCGGGGATGTATCCCGCGCGGCGGGCGGCAGAAATGGATCCTGTCGAATGTCTACGATACGAATGAGCCGAGGTGCACAATGCGTCTGAAGGAACTGATCCAGCAGAGTTGGACTGCACTTCGGCGCAATCCCATGCGATCTTCGCTCACCGCGCTGGGAATCACTTGGGGCGTGATCTCGGTTGTCCTTCTTCTGGCCTTCGGACGCGGCCTGGGCGGCAGCGTCGTTTCCGCTATGGGAAATATGGGCAACAATGTCGTTGTTATCTGGCCTGGGCAAACCAGTATGCAAGCCGGAGGTCAGCGCGCCGGGCGCTCCGTCCATTTTGAATATGCCGACGTCGAGGCCATCCGGGCCGACGTTCCTTTGGTTCGTGCGGTCAGCGCGGAGTCGTGCAGCGATTTCGGATTCAAGATCGGCACTCGGGTCGTGTCTCTTAGCACGCGCGGCGTCGAACTTGCCTATGGCTCGATGCGCCGCCTGCTGAGTTTGGAAGACGGCCGCTATTTCGAAGAAGGAGACTTCATCAATCATCGCGGTGTCGTGATTCTCGGCTACAACGCCGCCAAGCGAGCCTTCCAGGGAGCGCCTGCCGTCGGGCAGACGGTTTTAGTGCAGGGACGGAGTCTTGAAGTCATCGGCGTGCTCAACAACAAAATTCAGGACTCGATGTACATGGGCCCCGACAACGAGCAGGCCTTCATTCCGTTCGATCTTTACAACCAACTAAAGAACCAGCGCGATCCCAGCATGATTGTTATTCAACCGCTGTCCGCGGATCTTCACACCGAGGCTCTGGTCGCCGCCCGGCGTGTCATTGCCATGCGACATCACTTTGATCCGCGCGATGAGAAGGCGACTCCCGTGTGGGACACCGTCGAAACCGCAAAGATCCTGCAATACTTCTCGCTCGGGCTCGAAGTCATGATGGGGATCATCGGGGCATTGACTCTCGGCGTTGGTGGCGTGGGTGTGATGAACATCATGCTGGTGAGCGTTACCGAACGCACTCGCGAGATCGGCTTGCTTAAAGCCCTGGGCGCGCGCCAGCGCAACATTCTGGGTCAATTTCTGGTCGAAGCGCTGGTGCTGACATTCGTCGGGGGAGCCGCCGGCATTGTGGGCTCGTGGTTGCTTACTGCCGTGATTCCGCCCATGCCGCTCTACAGCGAGTTCTACAAGACCGCCAACCACGAGGGCGACATCTTCCTGCGCGCTTCCCTGAATGTCATGCTAACGTCGGGCATTATTCTCACGCTGGTCGGAATGGTCAGCGGATTCTGGCCTGCGCTCAAGGCCTCTCGCCTCGAACCCATTGAAGCGCTACGGCAGGAGTAAGTGATCAAGTAAAGGGCTCGAAATCCGGGATTGATCGCTTTAGGCGAGCCGGCGGAAAGATCAAACTACACACGTCTACCTCGCTCCGGCACAAAGCTGGGCGTCCTACGTGATTCCGTCTCCGTTAGGCAGCCCTGTCCCTCACGTCTGAGCCGGTCACCGTCTTCGCACAATGCGCGCAGCAGAAGAATCGCCCGCTGACCTCTACGCCATGCCCGATCACCCTGCAACCGCAGTGCTCGCAAACCGGCGCCAAGGCCTGAATTGCACACTCAAAGCTGTCGAAGGTATGCTGCGCACCCGCCGCCCTGACCTCAAAGCTCTTGTCATACTCGTTCCCGCAAACTTCGCACTTGGCCATAGCGAATTCTCCTGATAAGAAGTCGGCTGATCAGGACTAGATGACGGTCGCTCGGGAGTCGTTGTCTGATGAAGCGGAAACTGAGAGTAGGCGCGCGGAGGGGCTTATTCCTGCCGCGAATCTAGCGAGATGCTGGTCGAGAGACCGCTGCTGGTTCACCCATCTGAACACTCGGGGCTTGGCCCAAAGCAGCAGAGCTATGCTTCTTGGCCAAGGATCGGTGCTTCACGCCGATGCTGAAGCACGAGAACACTCCGCCAAGCACAAACCAGCTGAACGTAAACAGAAAGAGGAAGGCATACAATCCCGCAAATGCAAATAACTCTACAGCTGACATTCGCAGCATAGACGGCCGGGCGTACTGCATCCGGCCTTGAATCCCATTTGTGCTAAGGATGGCCCGAAACAAAAACAAATTGCGCAGGTGACGAACGTGGATCGCCAGTTCACTTAAGATCATCGAGCCAAGTACGAATTGATAGAGACGCGCGTCGAAAATCCCGGCCAACCACCAGATCGCCGCCAAATACCCACACCCCAGCACCATGGCCGCTACGAAACGCGGGCTCACGACCCGCAAGGAATCGATGTCGGACTGGAAGTAGGGGGTGATCTCAAAACTGCCCTCAAACGCAATCTTATCTTTCACACCACTCTGGTAGAGGCGGGCACAGGTCAAGGTGAATACGTAGTCAGACACGTAAAGGGCACCCCAGACCGCTAGGCCGGACCAAAGACTAGTGAAGAAAAGGTAATTCACGCTCATGGCTCACGTGGGAAGAACCTAATGTATGCCGCAAGGGGAAGGCAGCTCACAGTCGGCTTATGCCAAATTGGACTCTGGCGCAGAATGGTTCGCAAGTAACCATAGGCCGAGCACCTTGCGCTTAGGAAGCTCCAGGTTTCGTCGAGAAGACGAGCAACCCCACCATCAACAATAAGGTCAGCGTTTCTACGATCAGAGCGTACACGGTCAACCGCTTGGCCCGGTCAAACCGCGCCAGCAGTCTACTGAAGGCCAGACCTGCAAGCACCAGAGGAGATGCAAACATCCGGTCGACGCATATTTGTCCGAGCAGTGATGTTCCCTGGCTCACGGCAGGAATCATGAACAGCGCGAGCGAAACCGGTGCAGTGATACTCACACCCAGCAACACCTTGGCATAGCGCGTGTAGAGCTCGTCGGAGTTGCGGAGCACAATCACCAGGACCCCCGTCGGCAGCAGAATCATGCAGCCGATGAATACCTCCAGAATGAGGTCGCCACCCGCGTACATTCCGCTCGATGCCATCGCCTCTTGCGGATTCCTGACATACTGCATGTGACGTTCGTAAATCAGCACAGCGGCGGTAACGAGCACAGCAGTATATGCCGCGGCCACTAAGCCGAGCTGCGTTCGCATTGGGATCGCCTTCATAGGGTGCATTGTATTTCTGATCTCCGGACGTTCCTGTTAACTGATCTTGGGCTGGCTTGACGGGGAGGTCGATGGCGCCCCGGGCGCATCGGGGGACAGCCGGCAGATTTTTCCGTTACCCTAATCATGAATGCTCATTCGCCGCATCCTTGTCGCCGTTCTTTGCCTGCCATTGGTTGCCGCCAGCCCTTCCCAAGTTCCCGTTGACGGTTACAAAATTGTCCATACCTATCCTCACGACCCGAATTCGTTTACTCAGGGCCTGGTGTTTGTTGATGGACACCTCTATGAGAGTACCGGCCGGAACGGCCACTCCTCGCTTCGCATGGTCGACCTTTCCACCGGTTGGGTTCTCAAGGAATACGACTTGCCAGAAGAGTATTTTGGCGAGGGCGTCACCGACTGGCGGGACACTCTCATCCAGCTCACCTGGATCTCGGGTGTTGCGTTCGTCTACGATCGTTCCACTTTCACCGTACGTCGCACGCTGCACTATACCGGCGAGGGCTGGGGACTGACGCACGATTCCTCCGCTCTCATCCTGAGCGACGGCACTCCAACCCTTCGCTTCCTCGATCCCAACTCATTCCGTGAGATCAAAAAGATCAATGTTCGTGATGGTTCCAATCAGCCCGTCAGAAATCTCAACGAACTCGAATACATTCATGGCGAAATCTACGCTAATATCTGGCACGAGAATCGCATCGCCCGTATCTCACCCAGCACTGGACGTGTCCTCGGCTGGATCGACCTCACCGGCCTGCTGAAGCCGGGCGAGGTTTCAGATCCCGAGGCCGTCCTCAACGGCATCGCCTACGACGCAAAGGCCGACGGGCTCTTCGTCACCGGCAAACTCTGGCCCAAGCTTTTCGAGATCAAGATCGTGCCAAAAAAATGAGAGTTCCTCTCCCGCGGTTGTCCCCATACCCCGACGAGGCGGCCCACGTAAGCTCGCTCTTAGCTTGCGGGCATCGATTGGGGGCCGACTGATCGGGCCTGCGCAGGCTTTGACTCGTGCCGCGACGGCCGGTTTCATCGCATCTTAGCCGCAAGGAAAAACTGCGGTCGCTAAGGAGCAGTACAATACAGCCTCGGACCATCTCGAGGGTCCACGCACACAAACCCAAAGACCTGTTGGGACGAAGGAAGCAAAACTTTCCAGTAGTATCGGCGACCCTGCTTTCCGGAATCTCTGCGCGGAGCCAACATGCGAATCCTGATCTTCCTTTTCGCCCTCGCGACCCTCACCTACGCGCAAACCAATCAACCCCTACATCTGGAGAAAACTATTAACCTGCCCGACGTCGAGGGTCGCATCGATCACATGTCCATCGACACCAGCACCGGCCGGCTGTTCGTCTCCGCCCTTGGCAACGAAACCGTTGAGGTGATCGACATAAAGGCGGGCAAGCGGGTGAAGACGATCCCCAACCTCCCGGAACCGCAAGGCGTCCTTTTCGTCGCTGAAACCAATCGCTTATATGTCGCGAATGAGAAAGACGGTACGGTCAAGATTTTTGACGCGAAATCCTACGCGCCACTCAAGACTCTGAACTTTGGCGACGACGCCGACAACCTCCGGTACGACCCTGTCCACAAGCATATCTTTGTTGGCTACGGAAGCGGCGCCCTTGGGGAGATCGACGCCGGAGGCAACGAGGTCGCTGACGTGAGGCTCGACGCACATCCCGAATCATTCCAGATCGAGAAGAGCGGCCCTCGGGTTTACGTAAACCTGCCCAACTCTCGAAAGATCGCCGTCATTGATCGAGAGAAGCACAGTGTCATCACCACCTGGAAAACTGACAACGCCTTTGCCAATTTCCCATTGGCGCTCAATGAGCCAGATCACCGCCTTTTCGTCGTAACCCGCGCACCGGCACGCCTGCTCGTCTTCGACACGCACAACGGCACGATCATTCAGGAGCTCCCCGCGGTTGGGGATTGCGACGATGTTTTCTTTGATCAGCGGCGCAAGCGTATTTACGCCAGCGGTGGCGACGGCGAAATCTTCGTTTTCGAGCAACAAGACCCCGACCACTACGCCCAGGTCGCCCGCATTCCGACCGTGAAGGGTGCGCGGACAAGCTTCTTCTCACCAGACTTGGATCGTCTATTTCTCGCCACCCGTCGGCAAGGCTCCCGGTCGGCCGCAATTCAAGTCTTCGCCCCGGCGCAATAAGCTGGCCCAGTTCGCACCCACGAGTCTCGAGCCTTATCGCGTTCGTTGACAACACGGTTCGAATGGCCAGCGGTAGGATCCCCTGCCCTTAGGATCAGGCAAGATATTCATCGGAACCGGCAAGCCTCGCATCCAAAGGCTATGCTTACGATGGAGGGCTCAACACCTAGCCCCTCCCGCTAGGAGCAACTATGGAAATCCGCAAACTCGGAAAATCCAACCTGCAGGTCTCCGCCATCGGATTCGGCTGCATGGGCTTGAGCTTCGGCTACGGTCCTCCCGTCGACAAACAGCAAGGCATTGAGGTTATCCGTGCGGCCGTCGAGCGTGGCGTCACGTTCTTTGATACCGCCGAGGTCTACGGCCCCTTCACCAACGAAGAATTGGTTGGCGAAGCACTTGCTCCATTTCGCAATCAGGTTGCAATTGCGACCAAGTTCGGTTTCAAGATCGTCGAAGGCAAGCAATCCGGTCTCGACAGTCGTCCCGAGCACATCAAGGAAGTCGCCCATCAGTCACTCAAGCGACTGAAGACCGAAGTCATCGATCTCTTCTACCAGCATCGCGTGGACCCCGACGTTCCCATCGAAGATGTTGCAGGAGCCGTCAAGGACCTTATCCAGGAGGGCAAGGTGAAACACTTCGGCCTTTCCGAAGCGGGAGTGCAAATGATCCGCCGCGCCCATAAGGTTCAGCCGATCACTGCCCTCCAAAGCGAGTACTCCCTATGGTGGAGAGAACCCGAGGCAGAGATTCTGCCCACGCTCGAAGAACTTGGCATCGGATTCGTTCCCTTCAGCCCTCTCGGTAAAGGCTTCCTCACCGGCGTGATCAACCAGGATACGCGATTCGACAAGAGTGACTTCCGCAATGTCGTCCCTCGTTTCTCGCCCGAAAATCGCAAAGCGAACCAAACCCTGGTTGACATTGTCAGCACCTTTGCGCAAAACAAGCAGGCCACGCCTGCTCAAGTAGCACTTGCGTGGGTGCTGGCGCAAAAACCGTGGATGGTTCCGATTCCTGGCACCACCAAGGTCCATCGTCTGGCGGAGAATCTCGGCGCTGCCCACATTGAGCTTTCGTCCGACGACCTCCGGCAGATCGACTTGGCTGCGTCAAGAATCCAGGTCCAAGGCGAACGTTACCCGGAAAGCGCGCAACGCATGATCAACCGCTAGCGGAAGACGATTGAGACAGCATGCGGCTTGGAGTTGCCCCCAGCCAGGCTGGGTTCCGGGCTTAGCCTAGTGCTTCGGTGCCGGGCAGAGCCACAGCTGCCATCCAAGATTAATTCGTAGAGAGGTAACCCATGTCATCCAAGAACGAATCCCTTCAAGACCGTCTTTCCCACTGTCGCGAGATCAATCTGACCGTCGTCGGACGTAAGTCCGGACGCACGATCACGAATCCGATCTGGTTCGTGTTCGAAGGCAACAAGCTTTACATGCTGCCGGTCAAGGGTTCGGACACTCAGTGGTACACGAACGTGCTCAAGAATCCGCAGATCCACATCGACGCCCGAGGCGCAGAGGCCGACCTTCAGGCGGTTCAGATCACGGAAGAAAAAGAAGTGTTGTCAGTAATCGAGAAATTTCGCACTAAGTACGCTGGCGACGTGAAGAAGTACTACTCGAAGTTCGACGTTGCCGTTGTAGCCGACCTCGGATGAGATCATGGTGAACCAGGCTCAGGCAGCCACTGCCATCCGGGGGTACCTGAGAAGGCGACTTTAGAGGGCCTGAAGTTCTGCGCATCCCCAGCGAAGCGCCTCGGTCTTCACTTTGGGGTTTTGTGTAGGTGAGTGCGGGGGTGGGTCGGACGGTTTGCAGGTGAGAAAAGCGTCCCCGCAGGACGTTGCGAACACAGGTCAAACAGGCTTACATTTATTTCACCGGATCCCCGTGCACTTCTATCTCGCGATCGCCGACTCCGGCCATCACAGGTTTTGGCAGGCGTCCCGTCCAGTTCGCCCATCCCCAGAAGATAGCAGTCGATGAGCTCAGCACGCCCGCAACCGTGCCGATCGTACGCGCTCCGTGGTGTATCGATGCAATCCCCGCGCCCATCATCGAAATCATCATCATCGTCCAGGTCAGCGCCTCGATGGTGGCGAAGACGCGTCCGCGATACTGATTTTCTACGGTCCGCAAGAGGTAAGAATAGTTGACCACCGAGTTGATCGCGATCGCAAGGCGGGATAGGCAGATAAAGATAAGCGCCAGTTCGATACGTGGCATTCGGCTGAAGAGAATGTACGCACCACCATGCACGATGTAGTTAATGAAGACAGCTAACTTGTATTCCTGGAACGACAATCTCTTACCCAACCAGTTCCCGATTAAGCCGCCGATGAGCAAACCCACACCCGCGCAACCCCAAATCACTCCGATTCCAGTAGCCCCGGCTTTGAAGACAACTTCTCCAAAAAGCGTGAACAAGATTTGAGCAGCGCCCCCTCCCGTCGCCCAACCAACCGCCAGTAGCGCAATCGCAAGCACCAGCGGGATCGATCGCATGTAGCGTAGCCCCTCGCGATACTCGTGCCAGGGCCGTGCAACTTCGACCTCGGTCAGGCTCATCCGTTCTGCGCGGAAGCTCTGGCCCTTTGGAGGCCTCAGCTGCCAGATCGCCCACGCCGAAAACACGAATGACAATCCATTGAAGACGAACGCCCATAGGTAACTGACGGCGACCACCGTGGCACCCAGAAATGCCCCTATGGTCAACGTGGTCCACTGCGTGGTCTGGGTCAGCGAGTTTGCGGTGTGCAGTTCCTCTTCGCTAGTGATGGTCGGGAGAATCGCCGATCTTCCTGCCGTGAAGAAGGGAGAGGCAACCATCAGCAGCGCGCTGAACAGGTACAACAGCCACACGCGATGGCCACGAAGCACCAATAGGAAACCGAGTGCGACGACTGCTCGTACTAAGTCGCTCGCGATCATGATTCGTCGCCGGTCGAAACGGTCGAGCAGAACTCCCGCCAGAGGCCCAATGGTCACCGCGGGAATTGCCCGCGCCAGCATGATCCCGGTGACTACCAGCCCGGATCCAGTGAGCGCCATGGCCAGCCCAAACACCGCGATGTTATTGAAATGGTCCCCGACTTCGCTTACGACTTGCCCGATCCAGGTGTACCTGTAATTTCGATTTATCCGGAGCAACAGCAGAAATTCGCGCATGATCGAAGGAGACCCGATGACGAAAATCTTATCCGATTGCAGTCTCTCGCGGGGCGGTCTCCCCTCCTGAACCCTCTCTCGTCGCCATCCCGCGCGAAACGGAGTGCATCAGAGTCTGGGAGGAGAGAGGCGACGACCTTTGCCCACCGAGACCAAGTCGGGGCGGAGAGCTACCAAGCGTCATCACGATGACGTGCTTAAGAAGGAGTTCGACAGGCATGAGGCCCTGCGCATCATCGCCTTGATTGCGATTCTCGCTTTCGCCTCCCTGATCGTCGCGGGATTGTTTGCTCCCGGACTGAAGTATTCACTTGCAATCCAGCCAAAGTTTGCGGTCGACGCTCCCCAATTTCTCGATGAGCTTGAGCCGGTGGTGAACTCCAAGGTCACGCGCAATAACAGCGTTGATGTGCTGGAAAACGGTGAAAACTTCTACGCTGCCGAACTAGACGCCATGCGCCAGGCGCAGCGCAGTATCAACATCGAAGCCTACATTTTTCACAAAGGCCAGATCGCCAAGGAAGTTATTGATGTACTTACCGAGCGCGCGAAGGCAGGTGTGCACGTCAACCTTGTGATCGACTCCCTTGGCAGCCTCTCAACTCTCAAGGCTAGTTTCAAGCAGCTGAAACAGGCTGGTGGAAAAGTGGAGTGGTATCACCGCCTGCGTCTTCACAATTGGTTCCGGAGCAATAATCGGACTCACCGCGAGCTCACCATCGTTGACGGCGCGACGGCATTTGTTGGTGGGGCGGGTTACGCAGACTGGTGGAGATACGACTCCGGGGACACGCCCCGCTGGCGCGACGCGATGGTACGGGTCCGTGGCGACGCCGTTCGCGGCATTCAGGGCTCATTCCTGGAAAACTGGCTGGAGACGTCGGGCCAAATCCTCGATGGGCCCGACTATTTCCCGCCGTTGCCGAATGACGCCGGCCACACCATCGCTCTGGTCGTGACCAGCACGCCATCTTCCGGCGGTTCTACTCGCGCTCGGGTTCTCTACCAGATCATGTTTGCCGCGGCGCGGAAATCTATCCTGATCAACACTCCCTACTTTCTTCCGGACCGCAGCATGCGTGCCGCTCTTGCAGACGCTAAGAAACGCGGAGTTGAGGTGAAAATTGTTGTTCCTGGCAAACACGCCGACCATACCCTGACCCGCAGTTCCGGGCGCAGCGCCTATGGTGACCTGCTGAAAGCCGGAGTCGAACTCTACGAATATGAGCCCACCATGATCCACGCCAAGATTGCCATCATCGACGGCCAGTGGAGCATCGTCGGGTCGACCAACCTCGACTACCGATCTTTCGGAATCAACGATGAAGTCAACTTGGCCGTGCTCGATTCTGAGGTCGCCGACCGCCTGACGCGGAGTTTCGAGGACGACGTCGCCCATTCGCGCCAAGTCACGCTCACCCAATGGAACAGTCGCAGTCTCATTGAGCGTGGCTTAGAGGACATCGGCTGGATCTTTGAACGGCAACAATGAGCCTGCAAATCCGCATCGCCACTTACAACGTTCATAAATGCCGGGGACTCGACCGGCGAACCCGGCCCGAACGCATCGCCCAGGTCATTTCTCAGCTAGGGGCTGATGTCGTCGCGATTCAAGAAATTCTGGATGTCCGCAACGGCCGGTCCGAATTCGACCAAGCGTGCCGAATTCACTCCGCACTTCCGGATTACGAACTCTGCTTTGGAGAGAATCGCATGCTATACGGAGGCCGCTATGGGAACCTCACTCTGAGCCGCTTTCCCGTGAAGGTCTGTGCTAACTACGACATCACCTGGCGACATCGAGAGCGTCGTGGATGTCTGCGTTCCGACTTACTCCTCCCAAGCGGAGTTCTACTTCACCTCTTTAATGTCCATCTTGGAACCAGCTTCGTGGAACGCCGTCATCAGGCGCGAGTGCTTTTGAGCGACGAGGTACTCCATCGACAGGAGTACGCTGGCCCTAAGATCGTGGTCGGCGACTTCAACGAATGGACCCACGGCCTTGCTTCCCGCCTCATGGTGGAGGCCTTCGAGGCTGCCCACCCCCGCAGACGTCTCTGGTTTCCCCGCACTTACCCAGGGGTCTTCCCCGTCCTTCACCTCGACCATTTCTATTACGATCGCAACCTCCGTCTAACGAGCTTCCGCGTCCACCGCACCCCCACCGCTTTGCTCGCCTCGGACCATCTTCCTCTGGTCGCCTCCTTTGACCTAGCGCTACCCAAGGCTCCTCTCGCTTAACTCGAGTCTGCCTCCCCCGACGACCCAGCCGTTCCACACACAGTCCCGCCTTGCGATCAAGGCGCATCCAGGCCAAGGCAGGCTTCGCTCTCTGTCCCCGAATCGAACGAAGATAGACCGAGCCCAAATCAGGCTCAGCGGAGGGGGCAGCCACCAACGCTTAGACGGGGGGATCGAACCACCTCTGAAAAATCTCTTGTTGATTCTAAGTACATGAAATAAAATACCTTATGTGGAAAGTGGTGGGGCGTGGCGAGGCTACCCACAGCCCGATCACTTGACAACAAATTCGTTCACTTTTTAGAATTAGCACTCGAAAACAAGGAGTGCTAACAATCAGCTCTCCTGATTCCAGCTATCAAGAAAACAGATTCTGAAGTATCCAAACAGCACCCCAAATTCTGAAAGGAGTAGGAACAATGGCTACGAAATTCACTCCGCTGCACGACCGCATCCTGGTTCGTCGGGTCGAAGAGTCGGAAACCACGCGCGGTGGAATCATTATCCCGGACAGCGCCAAAGACAAGCCGCAGGAGGGTGAAGTCATCTCCGCTGGCAAGGGCAAGATCAGCGAAGAAGGTAAGGTGCGTCCTCTTGATGTGAAGGATGGCGACCGCATCCTGTTCGGCAAGTACGCCGGGACTGAAATCAAGCTGGATGGTGAAGAGTTCGTCATCATGCGCGAAGAGGAAGTTCTGGGCATCCTGACCGGTGCCGCGAAGCGTGAGACCGTAGGTTCGAAGCGGTAGTTGACCCTTTGCGGTCCGGTGTCTTCGGAAACGTCAAAGGTTTTGGGTTTGGCTAACAGTAAGAGCTAAGAGCTGGTTGCTCACAGCTCCTGGCTCGCAGCCGGCAACATGATTGAGAAGAACGAATTCTTAAGGAGATTCACAAATGGCAAAACAAATCGTACACGGAGAAGAGTCTCGTCAGGCGATTCTTCGCGGCGTCAACGTACTTGCTGACGCCGTTAAGGTTACGCTCGGTCCCAAAGGTCGCAACGTCGTCATCGACAAGAAATTCGGTTCGCCGACCATTACCAAGGACGGCGTCACCGTCGCAAAGGAAATCGAGCTGAAAGACACGCTCGAGAATATGGGCGCACAGATGGTGAAGGAAGTCGCTTCGAAGACCTCCGACGTCGCCGGCGACGGCACCACCACGGCCACCGTTCTCGCGCAGGCCATCTACCGCGAAGGTGTCAAGACGGTTGCTGCAGGCGCCAATCCCATGGCTTTGAAGCGCGGCATCGAGCAGGCAATCAACCTGGTCGCTGGCAAGGTCAACAAGGACGGCGAGCGCGAGAAGGGCGACCTCGACAAGCTGTCAAAGCCGGTCTCCGGCGAAATGATCGCGCAGGTGGGAACGATCTCGGCGAATAATGACGAGACCATCGGCCGGATCATTGCAGAAGCGATGAAGAAGGTCGGCAAAGATGGCGTCATCACTGTCGAAGAGTCCAAGACGCTCGAGACCCAGCTGGACGTGGTCGAAGGCATGCAGTTCGACCGCGGCTATCTGTCTCCCTACTTTGTTACCGATCCCGAGCGCATGGAAGCCGTGCTCGAGAACGCCTACATCCTGATCCATGAAAAGAAGATCTCCTCGATGAAAGACCTGCTCCCTCTACTCGAGCAGATCGCAAAGAGCGGCAAGCCGCTTGTAATCATTGCGGAAGATGTTGAGGGCGAGGCACTGGCGACGCTCGTGGTCAACAAACTGCGCGGCACGCTGCACGTGGCTGCCGTTAAAGCCCCGGGCTTCGGAGACCGTCGTAAAGCCATGCTGCAGGACATCGCTATCCTCACCGGCGGCAAGGCCATCACCGAAGACCTCGGCATCAAGCTGGAGAACGTTCAAGTAAGCGACCTTGGTCAAGCCAAGAAGGTCACCATCGACAAGGACAACACCACCATCGTCGAAGGCAAGGGCAAGCATGGCGAGATCGAAGGCCGCGTGAAAGAAATTCGCAGCCAGGTCGACAAGACCACCAGCGACTACGACCGCGAGAAACTGCAGGAACGCCTGGCAAAGCTTGTCGGCGGGGTGGCGGTTATCAAGGTTGGTGCCGCGACCGAAACCGAAATGAAGGAAAAGAAAGCTCGCGTTGAGGATGCGATGCACGCCACCCGCGCGGCCGTCGAAGAGGGCATCGTCCCTGGCGGCGGAGTTGCGTTGGCCCGCACCGCTCAGTCGCTCGAAAAGCTGAAGCTCGACGGCGACGAGCAGATTGGCGTCAACATCGTGAAGCGCGCCATGCAGGAACCGCTGCGCCAGATCGCCGAGAACGCCGGCGAAGAGGGCGCGGTGGTGCTCGGCAAGGTGCTCGACGCGAAGGATGCGAACTTCGGTTACAACGCCTTCTCGAACGAGTACGAGGACCTGGTTAAGGCCGGCGTGCTCGATCCGACAAAGGTGGTCCGCACCGCGTTACAAAACGCCGGCTCGATCGCAGCCCTCATGCTGACGACCGAAGCACTGGTCTCGGAGCTGCCGGAAGAAAAGAAAGCCCCGGCGGCACCAGGCGGCCACGGTATGGGCGGGGATATGTACTAAAAAGCTCTGAGCTGCCAATCACTAGTTGACAGCGAAGACCAAGAAACGGCGCTCTGATCTTCAGGGCGCCGTTTTGTTTTTGGCTAGACAATTCCCTATCTCGAAGGGTGGCGGAGCCTCCCATAGACCTCGCCAGCCTGCAGCTCGCTGAGTGTAGTTCCACAGCAACTTCCTTCGCCGAGCGGGGTTTCGGTCAAAAGTAGCTTTGCCCTGCTCAGAGCTTCACCTTAGTCGGGGGAGATGGGCTTCTGAACATCGCCAAACGTTGATCCCGGCGCATATTGGTCCGCGCCTAGACAAACCGGGCGGATGCTCTGCTGACCCATGCCCAGGAGGCGGAACTATGAAGAGATTGGCGATCGTCCTTGGTCTTGGAACGCTGATGGCTGCATGCGCAACCGATCACACATCCATTAATGGGACCTGGAGGGCGACCTTGTCGAGCAGCAACGGCGCGGAAGAGTTCGATTTCACGACCGGCCTGGTCGCAATCAGCAATAACGGCCTGAATGTAACTAACTTAACCTTCAACTCACAAAACCCATGTTTTCCCGGCACCTCCACAGCCAGCGGAGCATTTGCATCTTCAGGAGACTTCAACGGGAATGCGAGTGGAGGGTTTCAGCTGACGGTGAATTCCACGACCGGTGGAAATCAGCTGACGCTGATCGGGATGCTGAATCAGAACTCCCTCGCAGGAACGTGGACGCTCACGGGGCAAACCTCAGGTTGTACGGGCTCGGGAACGTTCATCATGAACCGGGGATAAATGGAAGACCGAAATCCCTCGGATGGCCCTTTCTGCCCTTGGATATAGCCCGCCACAATCAGGTTTGCGATGGGGATGATACTTAGCCCCCCAACAATAGGGCTTGTGACGAGCTTCCGCGAGGCCCACCCAGACCAAGATCACCATCACGATGTTCAGTGATTCCCCTATGTTCGGAAAGTAACATCAATCATTCCCTTATGTTCGAAAAGTAACATTTGTTGCGGCCTTCCATGAAAGTGTTTGGGAGCGGGCGAAACTTCTTCCGAGATCCGGGGTTCTGAAACGGAGGTCGAATGTAGGTCACCTCCCAGGAAGGAGTAACTCCATGTCTTCCCCTTTAAGGCTTCTCGCATTTGCCCCTCTCGTGGTTCTCGCGGGTTGCAGCAATGCCTTGAATCCATTTTGCGGTAGCGCCAGACCGGCGCCTCTGATTGGTTCCCTGTCTCCAAGCTCGGTAACCTTTACAAGTGTTCAGCAGGGCGTGCTGCTCAAAGTTAATGGAAATCATTTCGTTTCCGCGTCGGAGATTCTGGTGAACGGCAAAGCGCTTGGCCCAACGGTAGTATCGAATCAGCAACTACAAATAACGCTCACCACGGGCGTGATTTCCGGGCCTGGACAATACAACGTCAAAGTGATGACGCCGAGCGGCAATGTCGGGGACGTAGGTTGTTCGAGCGGAGGCACCAGTAGTGGCCTCACGTTGACCGTACAGTAGTGGTCTAGAAGCGTTCGCGATGTGGTGGGCGACCAGGGCGTCTGCGACGTTACTGTGCGCGGGGAACGAAGTCGAGCTTAACTTCAAAGGTGTCGGTATTTTCGCCGGGAGCGTATTTCCACTGCTTCACCGCATCGCTGGCGGCATCGACCAAGATCGGGTTGCCACCGACCGGGGTTATGCTCTTCACATTTCCGGCTGGTGAGACGACGATTGTCAGTCGTACAACTCCGCCGATCTCGTGGGTTTTGAGATATTCGGGATACTTCGGCGAAACGCGAGTGATCAGTCTTCGTGGTACTGGATCTTCAGCACGGACGCGCGGCGCCAGGATCGCAGCGGTTGCTGCGAGAGAAATGGTTAGGATTGCGCGAGCAGAGCTGCGCAAGAAAAGAGACGAACTCCAGGAAATTCTTGTGGCCAAGGCACACGCCCCAATTCGGAGAATCTGGGGCTGACTTTAGCAAAATGGGGTAATCACAGAAACGTCACTAAAGTCATCAGGCCTGGACCTTATCCAGGGTAAGACGCCGAAGGACAACTCCTAACGTACTGCCCGCGGGAAGGAGAACGTGGGATCGATGTCAACCGGGATGCTGTCCGCCCTGGCGAGGGATTCGCGCAATTCGGGCGAGATCACATCGTACTTCTTGAACCACGCCTCGACGCGGGCTCGGTCGCCTGAGGCTTCCATTACAAGGAGTTCCTTGGCGAGGGCCTCGATCTGGACGGGCATTTTGTCGTAGTCCACCTCATACTTACCCGAAGGCAGACGACGAACCGCCCCGTGCTCAACGTAGTAGTTGAACTCCATCATTTCGGCCTGACCATGGGCTTCTGCCGCGCCGAAGCGGAGGGTGCGGAAATTTCCCGCGAGATAGGAAGCGTAGTATTCGCGAAGCTTATTCTTGGGGAGAACCCCGTGGTCCACGAGCCATTTAAGGGCGAACATTCCGACCACATCGGCTTTCGCCTCTTCCAGTCCGCCGTAACTTGGGCCAATCGCCTGGCGAATGTCGATTTTGTCCCCGAAGCTCGTATGCGCAAACGCTGGCCCGAGGCCGTGGCATATCTCATGCAGAATTGTGCTCAGAAGATAGCCGTCCCCGGAGACGTAATCCACCTGCTCGGCGGGCATCATGTATTTGGCGAGCGGGAGGATGACGTAGTTAACGCGGGCGTCCATGAAGTTCTTGAAGAACATCTTCTTGCTGCCCTTAAGTTCGTGGACGTGCGGATCGTTAGGAAGATTGTCGGCCACCGCCTGATAGCCGTGCCCGAGGTCGGCGGTGCGAAAAGGCACGTCGACGACCTCCATGGGAGTTTCCAGTCCGCGCTTGGAAGGCCGGTCGCCCTCCGGAATGGGGAGCGCGTCCTGAATGTCGGCCACGTACTTCTGAAAGGTTTCCATGCGTCGGCTTTCGGCTTCGTCGCGGATCATGACTGAGCCGCCATAAGTGGCTTTCACCCCAAGCAGGTCGTCATTGTAAGTCTCGTAGGGGGCAAAAATGATGTCCACTTTTGGGCGCTTTAGCTCGAGCCAGGCAACGTCACTTTCGAAATATTTGTCCGTAAGCAGCGCGTCGGCGCGAAGGCGCAGAAATTTGGCAAACGCCTCGTCGGAGGACAGGTCTGCTGCATCGCGGAGGGCTTGGGCAGCGGGCTCAAGAAACTCGCGAAAAGAGATGTGGTACGGGATACCCTCGAGATCAGTTCCCTTCCGACGAACGATGGTGGTGCTGCTGTAGATTTCAGCGCGCTTTTCGGGATGAGCTTTGACGTAAGCCTCGATCTCGTCGCGCGTGATCCCTTGCGGGTAGAATCCGCCCCAGGGAGAAGGTTCGAGACCGGCTACGAAAGGCTTGTCACCGTTGAGGAGATCGAAGCGGGAGCCGTTGATCCAGAGGAAGCGCCGGAGAGTGACGTCCTGGGGGTTGTTGCTGCCCTCGAGAGAGTTGTAAAGGGAAAGCGCTCCAGGATCGACTTGGCGCCAATAGATGTCTTCCAGGTAGCGGCAGGCCTCGACTAATTTGAGGACCATCCCCTTTTCCCGTGCGGACAAGCCTTCGAAACGGAAGGGCATCTCCACTTGGCGGAACCTGGCGACACGTTGCTGAAGATCGGGAACCACCTGCACCTGCACGCTGCGGGGTGCGGGGTCCGCGGACTTCTTCGGTTGAGACTTTGCTGGACCTGATACGATCAGGCACACCAATAGGAGCGTTGCAGCTTCCCCCCTGCTGACCATTCCTTTAGATTTTATCAGCAAAATGATTACGGTCCGTTTCAACGATGATTCCTTTATTGATACGAAGGTACATTTATGATGGTTCCGTGCCGCGCGTTCCTCCTCCCCAGACCCTTCTGATCGATGCCGATGACACGCTCTGGGAAAACAACATCTATTTCGAGCGGGCGATCGCGGATTTCATTTCATTCCTCAATCATCGAGAACGGACTCCGGAGGAAGTACGACAAATTCTGAACGATGTGGAGCGTGATTGCATCGTGAGTCATGGATATGGACTGAAGAGTTTCGCTCAGGCACTGGTGAAGACATTCACGCGAATTTCGGTGGAACCGATTACCCCGGAACTTCACCAGACAATTCATGGATTCGCGCACACGATTGCGAGGCAACCGATACAGCTTTTGGCTGGGGTTGAGAACACGCTGGAGTATCTCGCGGGCCGCCACCGACTGGTGGTGGTCACAAAAGGTGACCCAAAAGAGCAGTCCGGCAAAGTTGAACGTTCAGGCCTCAAGAAATTTTTCTCCGCGGTGGAAGTTGTGCCGGAAAAGGACGAGGACACCTATGCCGGCGTGATCGCGAAGCATGAGCTCGTTCTCGAGAGTACATGGATGGTGGGAAATAGTCCAAAATCCGACATCAATCCGGCTCTGCGGGCAGGGATCAATGCCGTGTTCGTTCCGCACGACGACACGTGGGTTCTCGAGCACGAAGAAGTGATTTCGTGTGAACCGCCGAAACAGTTGCTGGTGCTGAGAGCTTTCCGGGAGTTGGCGGAGTATTTCTGACAGTGAAGCTTAACTTGAGTGCCGGCAAGCAAGTCTAGTGAGTCGGGAGTCTGCAAGAAGGTCTTTGTGGGCCGAAAACTGGTTACTTATTGGCTGCCGACTTCAAGCGATCGAGCGACTTTCGCGCATCAGCGGCGAAGGGTCCATTCGGCAGAATCTTCAAATAAGCCTCGTAGTGTTGGATGGCGTCTGAAGCACTACCCACTTTCTCTTCGCATTCGGCAAGTCGAAAGTTAGCGAGTGCATCGTTGGGTTTGTAAACAAGTGCGTCTTTGTAGCGTTCCAGAGCGCCTTTGTAGTTTTTACGCTTGAAGTAGTAGTCGCCGACTTCGATGTCCTTCGCGGCCTTGTGCGGGTCCCAGGGATGCATCTCGTCCACGTCAGAAGGGGTTTCGTCGTCATCGGTAATGATGACGCTATTGGGGTGATTCTTGGCATCGTCTTTCGGCGGACTTAAATCGATGCGCGTGTCCTTGCTGGAGCTCATTTCGGTTTCGCGCGCAGAGTCCCGCGAATCGTCGCGTTGGGGTTGGCTGGCGGCGCCAGAGCCAGGGTCGCTTTCCGCCTGACCCAGGCAGATCGAACACGACAAGAGCAACGCAATGACCAGGCAGGAAAGAAGCCTTCCCATGCGAAGATTTTAAATGAGAAGTAAGATTTTCGGCGATCTCGGGAACCTTGGTTATGGAGCAACAACCTGCTCTTCCCCGATCGTCCGCTTGCAGCTCTACGGGACCTGCCTGAAGTCACAAGAGAGGTCAATCTCGAGCAAGCTGAATAGCAAGAAAAAAAGGCCACTTGCTCATAGCAGAGTGGCCTTTGGCGAAGTCCTCCGGGGAGGAGGGAAAAATAGACTTACATCGATGGCGGCGTGGTCGGCGCCGAACCGGTGTTGGCGGGCTGTCCCTGGCCTTCGGTGGTATTCGTCATCAGGCGGATATCCACTCGGCGGTTAGCGGCCCGACCTTCACGAGTTTTGTTCTCTTGCGCCGGCTTGTCCTTGCCCAGGCCGATCAGGTAGATCTTGTGCGCCGGAATGTTGTACTTAGATCCGAGATATTGGATCACGGAGTTGGCCCGGCGTTCGCTGAGGCTATAGTTGTAGTCCGCAGGCCCTACCGAATCCGTGCCACCTTCGACGGTGATGATATAGCCCTTGGTATTGGGGACACTGGCAGCCAACTTATCCAGCTCTTCCTTGGCTTGGCTGGTCAGGAAATCCCTGTCGAATCCGAAGTGAACGGCGGTCTCGCTGACCACACGATAGTTGTCGAGATTGGCGACGGCGTTGGAAAGCGCGTCAACGCGGTGAACAGCGTTGTCGGCGAGCTGCTGCGCCTGCGAGGCCTGCTGACCGGCGGCTTGCGCCTTCTGATCGGCAGCCGCTGCGGCCTGCGTCACCTGCTGAATCCCCTGCTGCGCGCGAGTGTCAACGTCTTTGATCGCCTTGGTATTCTGGGCGGTCAAGTCGTCTAATTCGTTGGTCTTGTTGATAAGAGGCGTGGTCTGTTGCTTGACGTAGTTTTTGCTGGTGCAGCCGACCGACGCCGCCATGCTAGCTGCCAGTGCGATGACTAAAGAAGCGCGATTCATGTTTGGAGGACTCCTTCCTCACTGATGATTTAGAAACCTGGGCAACAGGAGTTTTGACTCTGTTCCCTGGGGAAATGCGCAAACAGCGCATTTAACAAATCCGAAAACCTGGGTCGCATGTCCCTCATTCAAGGAGCTCTGCGAATGCTGCTTACCCTCCGTTCGCTTCCCGCGAAGGTTGAGCTTACAGCCACTCTCGACTAAAGCACGGTCATTGCCATCCTTCCCAACCGAATGTGCATGCCGTACATGATTCAAAACACATGGCTTAGATGCCGGGCCATGGTAAAGCCGATGCTTTCCGGATCCCAAGTTGAGGAAAAATTTATACGGTTCAGGCAAGCAAGGCATCGTTTTTCGTCGTCCAGGGTTCGATTGGCTCCCCAGGCTGGCCCAGAACGCCAACCGATATATTCTGTCTCACCCAAGGAGCAAGCGCGCCTTCCCGATGTAACCGACCGGGTATGACGAAGGAATTCCGAAATCGCCTCAAATTACAGATGTTTCGACCCGCCGGGGTCCAAGGCAGCGATACCCGATCCCTGGTAGAGCTGGGGCGGACTGGGTTAGAAGCTTCTTCTTCTAGAATAGAGGTACACTCCCCGTGGATCTACAACAGAAAATTCGCACCATTCCGGCTTCACCGGGCGTGTACCTGTACAAGAACGCCACTGGAGAGGTGATTTATGTCGGCAAGGCGAAGAACCTACGCCACCGGGTAAGTTCGTATTTTCACGAGGGCCGGGTAGCAGATGCCAAGACCGGAACGTTGCTGCGTGAGGCGGTTGATGTCGATTACATTGTCGTCGCCAATAATAAAGAGGCGCTGGCGCTTGAAAACCACCTCATTAAGCAGAAGAAACCTCGCTTCAACATCCTGCTTCGGGATGACAAGACCTACCCATATGTGAAGCTCACGCTGGGAGAGCAATACCCGCGAGTCTATGTCACGAGGCGACTGAAAAAAGATGGAAGCGCTTACTACGGGCCTTACTTTCCTGCCAATCTGGCGTACCGGATCGTCGACCTGATCCACCGCAGCTTTCTCGTGCCCTCGTGCAACGTGGATTTGAGCCGAACCCATCCCCGGCCGTGTCTGCAGTACTACATTGGACGCTGCCTGGGGCCCTGTGTGGAGGGTCTGACGACGCCCGGGATATACCAGGAAGCGGTGCGCGATGTGAAGTGGTTCCTCGATGGCCGCCAGGGCGAGTTGGCGAAGTCGCTGCGCGAGCGCATGGCGAAGGCGGCGGAAGCCCAGGAGTTCGAGCGTGCCGCCAAATATCGAGACTTGATTTCTACCGTGGAACAGTTGCAGGAAAAGCAGCGAATTGCGGCGGTTGAGGGCGATGACGCCGACGTGTTTGGATACCACTACGAAAATGGCATGCTCGCCGTAAATCTGTTTCACATGCGAGGCGGGCGGGTGCTGGACCGACGTGAATTCTTCTGGGAGGATTTGCCGGAGTTGGAGGAAGCCGGCGGGGACGGTTCTGGGCAAACGGCGTCTCGCGGATTCGACCCTTCCTACTTCTTCTCCCAGTTGCTCACCCAGCTATACATTGGACAGCCCTATGTCCCGCGCAACATCTATGTTCCTGTGGACTTCGAGGACCGGGAAATGCTGGAGGAAGGGTTATCGGAACAGACCGCGGGCGAAACTGCCCGGGGGACACGAATCCGCATTTTGGTGCCGCAGCGTGGGGATAAGCGGTCGCTGATCGATTTGGCTTCCAATAATGCCAAGCAACTTTATGACCAGCGTTTCCGAGTGATGAAACCGAATGCAAAAACAATCCAGGAAGCACTGCAGGATGCGCTGGCGTTGCCGGAATTACCGAAACGGATCGAGTGCTTCGATATTTCCCACATCCAAGGCGCGGAGACGGTGGCATCGATGGTGGTTTGGGAAGAGGGAAAGATGAAGAAGTCCGACTATCGCAAGTTCATCATTCGGACGGTCGAAGGTGTGGACGATTTTGCGTCCATGCGCGAAGTGGTAAGCCGCCGTTACAAGCGGGTTCAAGAAGAGAAGAAAACAATGCCCAGCCTGATTCTGATCGATGGGGGACTCGGCCAGTTGCATGCGGCCGCGGAAGGATTGGCTTCACTCGAGATCATCAATCAGCCGCTGGCTTCCATCGCAAAGCGCGAGGAGATCATTTACGTGTGTGGTCAGGAGGATGACCCAATCGCATTGGACCACCACAATCCAGTATTGCATTTAGTGCAATTGATTCGCGACGAGGCGCACCGGTTTGCCGTGACCTTCCATCGCAAGCGGCGGCAGATTCGCGACCGTGCCACCGAGCTGCGGGAGATTCCGGGAGTGGGTGAACGAACCACTCGGCGTCTACTGGAACACTTCGGTAGCTTGCAAGCGGTAAAGCAGGCGGATGTGGCGGCACTGTCGGCGGTGGTCACGCGGAGCCAGGCGGAAGCCATACTCGAGCATTTTCAGAAATAATTCGCGATCACTGCCCGACATTTCCCATGTCGAGGACGACTTTCCAGCTTCCATCGCTCTGCTTTCGCCAGATGGTAGCGTACTTGCCATAAGTCGAGCCTAGTTTGCCGTCTTCGTCTCGGGAGCGGAATTCGTAGGTGCCGTAGGTGTAACCGAGATCTCCTGAGGCCGAGACGCCGCCGCCAAGCGGAGTCCACAGGAGATGGTTGTGGGGATTGTCGAGGAAGCCCATGGTCTTCGCCACTTCCGCTTTACCCCGCAAAAGCGCGTGCCCGTTAGGGAGTTCTACGGCGTCCTCGGCGTAGTAGGAGAGATACCCTTGCGAGCCATGGTCGGCCGTGGCTTGCATGAATTCGCGCTCAAGTTTCATCAGTGCGGTTGTGCCATCGCTCGATTGTGAGCTTGCCAGCGCGCCCAACATGAAAGCTGCCAGCAAGAGAAGGAGCCATTGTTTTGTTGTCATCCGGTTTCTCCCGATTCCAAATCGAGGTCAATTGAGGGGGAAAAGCTTGAACAGGGGTTGGCGAGCGGTAAGAGCTCCTCGCGCCGCGCAATGGGAACGGCGTCGCGCAGAATCGATTCTGAAAAATGGGATGCAAACTGCATGGCCTTGTCGATCGGCGTATTTTCGCTTCGCAGTAAGGCGAGTTGGACTTCTGGACGTAGGCACCAGTTGCGGTGTCCGCTCACCAGCGCGAAAAGGAATGCCCGGGCACGGGGTTTCATGAGGGCCTGAATCACCAGAGATTCCGTGAGCTGTGCGTTATCGAGAGCGGGTGTGACTACACGATCATCTTCATCTTGCAGAAGCGCGGCGGCCACGCGGCCTGAGGCACGCTTGGCGAGTGTGGTTTTCTCTCCCGCCGAGAGTTTTTCGACGCGTTGCAGAATTTGATCTTCGGCAGCGCGCTTAATATCGGCCGCGATAGAGGGAGTCAGCGCAACCTGCATTAGATCGAAAACGAACACGCGGCGGAGCAGCGGAATGGAGACATGACGCGGCGTGCGAGGATGTGCAATGAGCGCCAGCAGCACCTTGCGGCTCCTCATTGCCTCGAGGTTTCGCGCAAGGGAGGTTAGCATTTCCGCAGTGAGGTCTCTTCGCTGCAAGAACGCGAGGGCCTGGTCTTCATTGAAGGGCGTTGAGTTCATGTCTTAGGCGACCTCAACCGGCGTGTGATCTCATTTCGCCTTCCTGTGCCAAATACCGAATTCGCGGCGAGCGCGACTCAGGGCGCCGAGAGCCGGGTCAACCGCAACCTCCAGTACTTGAGCACGCGGGCAGGTTGCTCGTAAGGTCTCGACAAATGCGGTTTTGACCGCCGTGCTGGCGGCAAAAACTCCGCCGTGAGTTGCCAGGGAGATCTCGGATGCGTCGTTGAACAACCGGTCGGAGAGCGTACTCGCGAGTCCGGCAAGTTCGACGCCCGCGCTGCGCAGGACGGCACAGGCAATCTCGTCGTCCCGTTCGGCGGCGGCAAGTACCTCGGAGAAAAGATGAGCGAACTCGGGAGTGGGCGTCCCCCCGGCATACGCGGCCAGGTCGGTTGCGGTGCGCAAGTCGAGGACCTTCAACAACTCTCGGAGGAGAGCAGGTTCGCTGCCTCGATCCAATTCATGCAATGCGGAGTCGATCGCCTGAATGACAATCCAGTGAGCAGAGCCTTCATCGCAGAGAATGCGGCCCCAGCCTCCGGCGCGTGCGGTGTCACCCTGCTCGTTTCTTCCAAAGGCAATCGAGCCTGTTCCGGCAACGACTACGATTCCCGGACCTCCGTCGAACGCACTCTCTAAAGCGACTTCCATGTCACCGATGACTTCGATGGCGCCACTCAGGATTTCGATGAGCAGGCGCTGCAGGCGACTGGCAACGCCGTCGTCCCCTGCCCCGGCAATCCCCGCGCAAGTACGCGAAATCTGGTGGGGAGAGACCCCTGCAGACACGCACGCTTCATGAATTGCTCCCGCCAGCGAATCTCGCGCACAGGCCTCGCCAACGCGGAGGATGCTACAGCCCGAACCGATGCCGGTGCCGAGAACGGAAGTTTGATCGCCGAGGACACAGCGGGTCTTCGTGCCCCCGCCATCAATGCCGAGGAAAAATGTCACGGGAGAATTCTATATGCAGGACTCAGCGCTCGGCATTTGGTCCTTACCGTTCAGCGCTTGTCGGGTTCCTCGCGGTGGGGCGCATCGCGACCTCCAGCGCTCGATCCATGAAGGGCGGTTCAAATGTCAGGCGGATGACTGCCGACCGGGGCTTATCAAAGAGGCCTTGCCGCCTACATTGTCCTGATCACTAGCGTGCCGGCGATCATATCGTGCAAGCCCTGTTTGTAGCGGGTGAAGCCCACCATGATGAACCCGACGCAAAGCAACAACCCGGAAAGGATTTTTGCAAAATGGCGTCCCGTAGCGCGGACAAACGAGATGCGGTGGCCTCCCAGGTCTGTCACCTTAAGACCCAGAGCCATTTTTCCAAGGGTTGCTTGATACGAGGAACTTTCGAGCAACGACGCATAAAGCCAGTTCACGAACGTGCTGAATGAGCCCGTGATCAGAAAACTCGCGACATCCACCCCCGGTTTGGGCATCGCCACCGCGTGTCCGGCGACTCCAGTTATCACGCCGATGAGCAAGGAAATTGGCCCAGTCACGATCCCCACAGCAATGGCATCGATCAGGGCGGCTACGACGCGGATCCAAAAGCCTCCAAAACGGCTAGTACCAGCCGGTGCGATGTACATTGGCGGCGGAGCGGGGGCGGCATACTGGGAGAGCGGAGCGACTGGAGGCTGAGCCGGTCCCTGCGGACTGGGCGTAACACCTTCGGGCGATGCAGGAGCACTCGCGGGATCCATGCTAAAAGGGGTTCCACAATTGGAACAAAACCTCGCGAGCGCAGAATTCTGTGCTCCGCAACGATTGCAGTAAATGACTCCGTTCGTCATGGCCGCGAATATAAATGTCGAGAGGGGAAGGTGTAAAGGCGACTTCACTCAGCCCGAACAAAGAGTTTTGGAAAAATCAGTCTGGGTTGCTGCCGGAGGTTAGAAATTTGCTAGTTCAGGACGAGTGTTCAATGCCAATGGTGAAGCGCTATTTTGGGGTCCAGATTGGGTGCGCACTGAATAGACCGCTGGTGACGCAGATTTGATACGCGATCACCAGGCCGAACGAGAGGCTGAGCAGACCTGAGGCAAGAGCGATACGCTGAAAGAACTTCTGTCCTCCGCGAACAAGATGAAAGGCCGACGCCAGGGTGAAGGTGATCAGCATCATTCCAATGATTGTGCCCAGGCCGAAGACCAGCAGATACGCGACCGACCACTTCGGATCACGAATAATCGGGACCACGAGAAGCGCTACTGCGGCTGAACCGGACAATCCGTGCACGATGCCGATGACTAGAGGCCGAAACAGGCTGTAGGTTCGAAAACGTTGAAGTATTTTGTCGAGCTTCGCCAGAGGAGTTTTGTCGGGTGCATGGGGGTGCGATTCCGGCGCATGGGTGTGGGGATGGGAATGGACATAGTCGCCATGAGAGTGGGAGTGGGAGTGCACAACCGCGGCTTCGCCTAGCGATGGGACCCAGCGCGAGAAACGGCGAAGATTCATGATTCCGAGAACAATCAGCATGACCGCCACGGCAAGATCCATGAGCAGTCCGAATCGGGGACTGATGTGAAATTGTGCCGTTCTGCTTCCCGGTTGCGGAACGACGAAATCCAAGAGAATCAAGGCAGTCCCGACGAGGAAAATGGTAAGCGTGTGACCAACCCCCCAGACCGCCCCCACCCAAGCCGATTTCGCGACGTTGCGCTCGCGACTGACAATCGTGCTCACGGCGATCACGTGATCGGGATCGGTGGCGTGGCGCATTCCAAGGAAGAAACCCAGCGCGACGATGGAGATCAGGTTAATCATTCATTCTGCGAGTTCACAAGCGCAACCGGCAATCCCATGCGAATCTACATTCGCATGTTCACCTTTCGAGAGCACGCGTTTTCACTATTATGCCGTGGACAAGGACGTGTGTCGAAGGCGAGTAAACCACGAAGTTCGAGCAGTTTTTAGGTCGCCGAGGCCGTCCGCGGATTTTAGGCAGCAAGGAGAAACCTATCGCAATCTACAAAACTCGCGAAGGAGAGCAGCCGACGGGCTCAGGCTGCGTCCACGCGACTTGGGGTTGCGCCGGGAACTTCGTTTGCGACGTCCCCTGAATCGCCTTCGCCCAGAATACGATTGATCTCTTGGATCAATTCCATCAGACGAGTCGGATCTTGTTCGAGCTGGACTTGTTCGCAAAGGCTTTTCAAACGTTCATCATTGCAACCACGCAAGGTTCACCTCGAGATTTTTCTAGCCACCGCGGAGGAAATACCTAAGGTTCGGATTTCGGAGTCAGTTTTCAAGCCCAGGTCGGAATTCGAGATCGAGACGGCCGTCTTCGTTCCCAGACGATGCTCAACCTCTTTCAGGGAAACTTGTTTGAAATGCAGTTTCGGCGTTTTCTTCTTCAAGCCAAAGCTCCTGGACGCAACCTAACAGGCTTGGCTGGATACGGGTCGCCTCTTTAAGCGCACGCTAAATTTCCAGCCCGCAAATACGGCTACGAACGAAGGCTCTTAATCCTTTGTTCCTAAGGACTTAGCAGTCATTGTAGATTACTTATACTTTAACATAACTAACCTTGACGACAACAACTTGTTTGTTTTAGCATACTTTTATGTTAGCTTTACGCTTTCGCAAGGACAAAGGTTATGAAGGCGAAGAAGATTGCGCTTCCCATGAACTTTGACACCATGGAACAGGGCGACGTCCCGCAGGGGCGTAATGGCAAACACAAAGAGATCGTGACCAGGATTCTGAACGATTTGGACCAGCTTCCGGTCGGCCGCGCACTCAAAGTGCCGCTCGCAGAATTGGCTTCGAGCAAAGAAAAGGTAAGGTCTGCCTTGAACCGTGCTATCCACAAGTCGGGACGCGAAGTTGCCACCGCCACCGATCGCGACTACCTCTACATCTGGAACCAGCCCCGATAGGGGTGGAAAGCGATCCCCTCCCCGGCGAGACGGGCTCGCCAGACTCCACTTCTCGCTTGGTCAGAGCGCGTGCCCTGGGGATCAGGGATCGATTGAGAATCAGTGCCCGCCTGTGAGTTCTTTCACGATGTTGCTCACGAAAACCTTGGCATCGCCGAATAACATCAGCGTTTGGTCCATGTAATAGAGAGGATTGTCGATTCCGGCAAACCCGGGATTCATACTGCGCTTAATCACCATCACAGTGTGCGACTTCTCCACGTCGAGTACGGGCATCCCATAGATCGGGCTGGCCTTGTCGGTCTTGGCAGCGGGGTTGGTTACGTCGTTTGCGCCGATGATCAACGACACGTCCACTTGCGGAAAGTCTCCGTTGATATCATCCATTTCTTTCAGGTGATCGTAGGGCACGTCAGCTTCGGCGAGGAGCACGTTCATGTGTCCGGGCATTCGTCCGGCAACGGGATGAATCGCAAACTCCACATCGATTCCGCGCTTACTGAGTGCGTCATAGAGCTCTCGAACTTTGTGCTGCGCCTGAGCAACGGCCATGCCGTATCCCGGAACGACAACCACGCGGCTGGCAGCGGCAAGAATTCCTGCAGCCTCTTCGGGAGAGGCGCTCTTGACGGGGCGCTGTTCCTGCGCCGCTGCCGCCGAAGTCTGCACTTGGCCGAAGGCTCCGAACAGCACGTTGGTAAACGAACGGTTCATCGCCTTCGACATGATCACCGAGAGGATAAAGCCAGAGGAGCCGTCGAGGGCACCGGCGATGATCAACAGCTTATTGTTGAGCACGAATCCCATGGCTGCGGCCGATAAGCCAGCGTACGAGTTCAAAAGGGAGATGACGGTCGGCATATCTGCGCCGCCGATGGGAATCACCAGCATCACCCCGAACACAACCGCGATTGCGACCATAATCAAGAAAAGATGGGGCGCCATCGGATTGTGCACGAGGTAGGCTGCAATGCCGATCGCCACCACCAGCAGTCCGAGGTTGACGACGTTTTGTCCTTTGTAAGTGATGGGCCGCTGCGGCAGGACCTCTTGCAATTTTCCGGCGGCCATCAAGCTGCCGGTTACGGTCAGTCCGCCCAGGATCACTTCGCAAGACAAGATCGCCATTTTGAATCCCGGGATGCCATTGCCATGAACACCTAGGTAGTACTCGGCGGTGCCGACCAGCGTGACGCAAAATGCGCCGAAAGCGTGGCTGAGTGCGGTCCGCTGTGGGACCGCCGTCATCTGGACGAGGCCGAGCGGAACACCGATAGCAGCGCCAATACCCAGGGCAATGAAGATCCAGGTGTAATTGATGGCGATGTGCTCGAGGCGGCCTTCCCCGCCAAGCTGGAGAATAGTGCCTCCAATGGCAAGGACCATGCCGACTTCGCCAGCCAAGATCCCGCGGCGTGCGGTCGGAGGCGCGTTCATCCATTTGAGGGCCAGGATGAAGAGCGCGCTAGCTACAAGGTAGATGAATCCAATAAATACCTGACTGCCTAAGATCGTCGTCATGATTTTGTTGGACGCGTCGATTTGAACATCTTCAGCATGCGATCGGTGATGAGGAATCCGCCAACGATATTGCTGGTTGCAGCGATGACTGCAAAGATTCCCAGAATGAATGCCAGCCGGCTTTCGTGCCTACCGACGAGCACGAGTGCGCCCACTACGGCGATCGCGTCAAGAGCGTTGGTGATAGACATCAGCGGGGTGTGAAGCAGAGGCGAAATTCGCTTAATGACTTCAAACCCGATAAATCCCGCCAACATGAAAACGAACAGACTATCGATGAGGATGGTGCCCATGGTCCTCTTCCTGGTGCATGAACTAGTGTTGCGTGCTAATGGCCGATTTTCAGTTGACGACCCCGGTACAAGCCATGCGTTTCGGAACCGAGAACTCCTAACTGACCATTCGTAACCCAGCTACTGTGCCACTAATGCCGGTAACCCTAACATCTCCCTTACGCGGGCGTTGACCACTTCCCCGCCCTGAGTCAAGAGTGTGTCGCGAATGATGTCATCGCTCTCCGGCGGGCGGACTTTGCCATCCTTCACTAGATTCTGAAGGAAAGCCGTCAAGTTGCGCGCATATACCTGGCTGGAATGATAGGGCGCTCCACCGGCGAGATTGATCGGCCCGATGATCGTTACACCGTACTGCACGGTTTTTTCGCCGGGGCGGGTCAGCTCGCAATTGCCGCCCCGCTCCGCAGCTAAGTCCAGAATCACAGACCCGGGCGCCATGCCTTTGACCATGGCTTCTGTGACCAGGATGGGGGCTTTCTTGCCGGGAACGGCTGCTGTCGTAATTACGGCGTGGCTCTCGGCGATCACGTTGCCGAGCAACTCACGCTGCTTCGCGTAGAAGGCTTCATCCTGCGCCGTGGCGTACCCACCGGCGTCTTGCGCATCTTTGGTCTCGAGCGGCAATTCTACGAAACGACCACCGAGGCTTTGAACCTGCTCCTTCACGGCTGGGCGCACGTCATAGGCAGAAACCACGGCACCAAGACGTTTGGCCGTGGCAATCGCCTGGAGACCCGCAACACCGGCGCCAATCACGAGTACCCGCGAGGGGGTGAGGGTGCCGGCTGCGGTCGTCATCATGGGGAAGATGCGCGGTAGTTGGTCAGCCACGACCACGACCGCTTTGTATCCGGCAATGGAGGCCATCGCGGAGAGAGCATCCATGCTCTGCGCGCGGGTCGTACGCGGCATCAGTTCTACAGCATAGGCGCTCACCCCGGTTTGGGCGATCTCTTGCGCGCTCTCGGGCGAAGCGAGGGGACGCAGAAAGCCGACAAGAACCTGGCCTTTGCGCATCAACTGCAGATCGCTTACGCCGTTCTTGTCATTCGCGCCATGGCAAAGCACCTGCGCCACAATGTCCGACTGTGCAAAAACCGCATTTCGGTCGGAAAGGATCTTCGCACCCTTGTCCTCGTACTGCGCGTCGGGATAGCCGGCCGTTTCGCCTGCGCCAGATTGAACTACAACCTCCAGGCCAGCCTTCCCAAGCATGGGAACCACAACCGGGGTCAGCGCCACGCGCCGCTCACCGGGATAAATTTCCTTCGGAACGCCAACGATCACGAGGTTTGTCCCTCCCCCCGGGCATAAAACCTTTATGCGGCGGGTTGGTAAGAAAGCGAGATTCTACCCGTAATCGGAAACGAAGAAAAGTGATCCTGATCACACATCCATACCCCTGCTCAGAACTCATCGGCCCCCCATTGAAATGGGGATCTGGTTTAGAAAATCGTCGGCCCACCTGGGCCGGACTATTTCAATCCGGCGTCTCGGGCGGCGATCTGCGAAATGGCGGACCAGTCAAGCGATTCCCCGCCGTTCGCCAGCAAGGTAAGGAGACGGTTGCGGACAATGTCCCCGAGAGGGAGCGCAACCCGCAGGGACTCGGCCGCTTCTAGCGCCAGGCGGACATCCTTCAAGGCCAGTGGAGCGACGAATCCAGCCGGATGAAACCTCTTTTCAATCAGAAGGTTGCCATAAGTCTTGTAAACCGGCGCATTAAATAAGGTCGTGGTCAGGAATTCAAAGTATTCACGGGTATCAATTCCGCCTTTGCCGATCAGCGCAAAGGCCTCGCTGAGTGATTCGATCACCGACATGATCAGAAAGTTCCCGCTGAGCTTGACTAAGTTTGCGTTGGTTGACTTGTCGCCGAAACGGAAGGTGCGCTGCCCGATGGCATCAAAAATCGGCTGGCACTTGTCGAGTACATCAGGGGCGCCGGAAGCAACCACATAGAGCTTGGCGGCGACGGCCGCCTCGGGGCGTCCGAAGACCGGCGCCGAGACGAAACGTTGGCCCCGTTGGTTATGGGCGGAGTTGAGTTTGTCGGCGAGTGCGACACTAATTGTGCTGCAAGACAAATGGATGGAGCCCACGGGAAGCGATTCGAGGATTCCCTTCTCTTGGTAGGCAACGCTCTCGAGGGCCTGATCGTCGGCAAGCATGGTGATCACCAGGTCGCCGGCGCAACTGTCCATAATGCTCCGAGCGCAGCGAGCGCCTTGGGCAATGAGCGGCTTTGCCTTTTCGGCGGTGCGGTTGTAGACGGTGAGGTCGTTTCCAGCTTTGAGCAGATTGGCGGCCATGGCGATGCCCATGTTTCCTAGGCCAATGAATCCGATTTTCATGCGATCGTCCTTGCGATGAGAAATTTCTCGATTGGATGCACGGTGGATCGATTCGGAAGAGGTATCGTGAATGTGTAACGAATTGCTGCTTTGAATCACTAATCGGAAAGCTGTCTCGAATGCCGCCCACCTCAGCCCCCCTGAAGGGCGGCATGTGGTAACGATCACCCGTATCTCTCAGACCAGAGATACGGGTGGATCGAATAGCTCTTGCCGGCGAAAAACCTTCCATTTCGTCATCGATTGTGAAATATCAACCACTTCATCCGCCAGTCCAAGACAGTTGCCGCAAGGGGTTGAGTTGGTGCAAGAATAACCGGCTTTAAAAGCCCTCGACCTTTTCCCAATCGCTCGTTCAAACCTGCGGTTTTGGGGGTCGGGC
>Ga0134127_10000179_pt1 | contig 74078 bp, 61 predicted proteins | sample KB31753_FD_96459 | JGI IMG/M metagenome (GOLD analysis project Ga0134127, IMG submission 96459) | Terrestrial soil microbial communities with excess Nitrogen fertilizer from Kellogg Biological Station, Michigan, USA - KB3-175-3 | ecosystem: Environmental > Terrestrial > Soil > Unclassified ... | reverse complement strand
TCGAGCTTGAGGAAGTAGTTGGTCGCGTTCAGCTTCGCGTCCTGGAGGAAATAGAACCCGCGGCCGTGAAACTGGTTCGTCCCGCTCTTGGTGATGGCGTTGACGATGACGCCGGACGCGCCGCCGTATTCCGCGCCGTACTCGTGCGTCAGGATCTGGAACTCCGACATGGAGTCGACCGTGACGCGCGACTGCGGGAACGTGCCGGTGCGGTCGTCCTTGTTGTACTGGCCGTCCACCAGGTACAGGTTGCTGCCGCTCTCGCGCCCGTTGGCGTTATACGCCGAGCCCTCGAACGACCCGGGCTGCAGCGCCGGCGTCAGTCCCGGCACCAGCTGCATCAGCGCGAACTGCTCGCGTCCCTGCATCGGCAGGTTCTCGATGTCGGTCTGCGACATGTTGGTGCCGATCTGCGTCTGCGTCGGCTCGATGAGCGGCGCCTCGCCGGTGACGACGACCTGGTCGGTCAGCGCGCCGACCGGCATCGTGAAATTGATCGTCAGCGCCTGTCCGACGGCGACCACGACCGCGGAACGTGTCTGCGTCTGAAAGCCGGCCAGCTCCGCCTTCAGGGTGTAGCGCCCGGGCGTCACCGCAATCGCGACGAAACGTCCGCGATCGTTCGACACCACGGAGCGCGTCAGGCCGGTTGTCTCCTCGACCAGTGTGACGGTCACACCTGGAAGGAGGGCCTGCGACGAGTCGAGGACGTTTCCGTTCACTTCGGAAACGGCGCCTTGTGCGTGGGCGCCGGCGGCAACGAGGAGTGAGAGAAGGGTCCCGACTGTGGCGCGCACGCAGCGACGGTCCATGTCTGCCTCTCTTTCCGGAGCCGATACTATGGGTGGGTTTGTGCGAGGCGCTCAAAGTAGCACTTCGTAACGGCGAATCAACGCGAAATCGGGGTGGCTTGCACGCAACGCGTGTCGGGTCGCCGGGGGATAATCGAGGGGGTCGGCAGGGGGTCGGCCAGCATGCTCAGAAGCGATCAGAACGCTCTGCTGACACAAACCGGGCCGGAAACGCCGCTGGGGCGCATGTTCCGCTGTTACTGGATGCCAGCTCTGCTGTCGGAGGAATTGCCGGCCAACGACTGCCCGCCGGTCCGCGTCAAGCTGCTCTCCGAGCGGCTGATTGCCTTCCGTGACAGCGAGGGGCGTTACGGGCTGATGGACGAGTTCTGCGCGCACCGCGGCATCTCGCTCTGGTTCGGCCGCAACGAGGAATGCGGCCTGCGCTGCCCGTACCACGGCTGGAAGTACGACGTCACCGGCCAGTGCGTGGACATGCCGAACGAGCCGGAGCATTCGGCGTTCGCGAAGAAGGTGCAGCTGCAGTCGTATCCGCTGGTCGAGCGCGGCGGCGTGCTGTGGACCTACATGGGCCCGCCCGACACGCAGCCGCCGCTCGCGGAATACGAGTTCGCCACCGTGCCCGCGCCGCGGACCTATACCTCGAAGCGCCTGCAGGAGTGCAACTGGCTGCAGGCGATGGAAGGCGGCATCGACTCGAGCCACGTCTCGTTCCTGCATCGCGGCGACATCAACACCGACCCGCTGTTCAAGGGGGCGCGCGGCAATCAATACAACATGGGCGACCTGCGCCCCGTGTTCGAGGTCGTCGAAAGCCCCGGCGGCCTCTACATCGGCGCGCGGCGCAACGCCGAGAACGGCCACTACTACTGGCGCATCACGCAATGGGTGATGCCGTCGTTCACGCTCATCCCGCCGCGCGGCAACCATTCGGTGCACGGCCACTTCTGGATCCCGATCGACGACGAGAACTGCTGGGCGTGGAGCTTCGACTACCACCCGACGCGCGACTTGACGGACGCGGAGCTCGCCGCCATGCGCGCCGGCAAGGGCATCCACGCGAAGGTGGACGCCAACTACCGCCCGCTCGCGAACAAGGACAACGACTACTTGATGGACCGGGCCGCGCAGAAGGCGGGGCGGACCTACAGCGGCATCGAGGGCTTCGCCATGCAGGACCAGTCGCTGCAGGAGAGCATGGGCCCCATCGTCGATCGCGCCAAGGAGACGCTCGTCTCGACCGACAGCGGCATCATCATGGCGCGGCAGCGGCTGCTGCGCGCGATCAAGGCGTTCACCGAGCAGGGCGTCACGCCCCCCGGCGTGTCGCTCGAGCACCAGCGCGTGCGATCGGCGGCCGTCGTCCTGCCGCCCGACCAGCCGTTCAAGGACGCCGCGCGCGAGGCGCTCATCGCGCACCCGGGCGTCGCGCCGGCTTCTGTATGAACTGCGTGTCTTCGGCCCGCGTGGAGACGCTCGGCCGCGCGTTCACTCGCGGCCGCGGGGTTCGACGACGCGGAAAACGCTGGCCGGGCGTCTGACACCTCGACTCGACGGATTGAGTACCAGCAAAACTCCGTGGCTCCGTCTCTCCGTGGCTCGTGGTCCGTGTGAGGCGCCGGTATGGTGAGCGACTCCGCGCGCATGAACACCGCCGCGGAAGCGCGCTACCGCATCCAGTCGCCGCCGCCCACGAACCGGGCGGTGAAGGTGATCGATCTCGATGCGGCCACCGATGCCGAGATCACGCGACTCATCGCGGACATCAATGACGCCGACCTCGTGCTGATGCTCGTGAGCGCCGGCGGCAATGCGGACGCGGCGGCGACCATCGGCGCGGCGTGCAGCGCGCGGCGGGTGATGACGCACACCGTCGTCGTGCGTGCGGCGGCAGCCACCGACGAAGCGATCGCCAACACGCTCGCGCAGGTGCGCCCGTGGTCGCTGATGGTCGTGGTCGTCAACGATGACGACTACGTGGACGATATCCTCAGGTCCTTCCGGTAATCGTCCGGCACGCATCGAGCCCGGCGAAGGTGCGCGCGGGCGCGGCCATCAGGAACCGGTAGCCCTCGTCAATCACGCGCTGCGCGTTCTGCGTCTCCACGTGCGGGTGGCCGCACACCACGCCGTGCTCGCCGCAGATGCGGCGGATCGCCGTCATCGCCTCGACGACGGCCGGGTGATCGTACTGGCGCGGGTAGCCGAGGTTCTGCGAGAGGTCGCCCTCGCCGATCAGCACGACGCCGATCCCCTTCACCTCTTTCAGGATCCGCGGCAGGTTGTCGACCGCGTCCACGTCCTCGCACATGACGATGACGAGGATCTCGCCGTGCGGCGCCAGCGGCCAGACGTCGGCCTTGGCGTAGTACTCCTGCGGCGTGATGCCCCAGTAGCGCGCCGCGTGCACCGGTTGATCGCCGCGCAGCCCCGCCGGTTCGTACGCCGCCGCGGTCTGCGGACGCGGGTAGCGGCACGATGCCACGGCGTTGTAGGCCTGCTCCACGGTGCTGACGCGCGGCCAGACGATCCCGTAAGCGCCGATGTCGAGCGCCTGCTTGGCCATCCACTGGTTCATCTCGCCGCCGTTGGCGGGGATGCGGATGATCGGCGTCACCGCGGGCGAGAGCGATTGGCGCTCGAACAGCTGGCGCCGGTTGAGCATGTACTGCAGGCAGTCGCGCAGCCCGCGGATGTCGTACGGATTGTGCTCGGCCTCGAACACCACGCCGTCGTACTTCGCCGTCGCCAGCTCGATGGCGCTTTCGATCGCCGGCGGCGAGAAGACGGTGATGGGGATCTGTTGCTGTTCGAGCAGGCGGATGATGCTGTTCAGGCGCGGCGTGTCGGGCATCGCGGCATAGTATGTCCTGAATGGATCGGATCACGGTCGCGGCACTGCAGCAGATGAAACGGGAGCGCCGCCAGATCGTCGGCGTCGTCGTCTACGACGTGCAGATGGCGCGCATCGCCGACCGGGCAGGCGTCGACATCGTCTCGGTGGGCGATTCGGTCGGCGTGAACATGTGGGGCCATCAGAGCGAGCGCGACGTCACGCTCGAAGAGATGCTGCTCGCGTGCAGGGCAGTGCGCCGAGGGGTGTCGCGCGCCGTCGTCAGCTGCGATCTGCCCGCGGCGGTCGATGATGTCGTCGCGGCAGCGCGGCTGCTCGCGACCGAGGGCGGCGCCGGCATGGTGAAGGTGGAGACGGATGCAGACACCGTGCAGGCGATCGTCGGAGCGGGGATCGCGGTGTGGGCGCAAATCAGCGGGCAGCACGCAGCGGGCAGCAGGCAGCCGGCAGTCGGCAGTGGGCAGGAAATCGCGGGTCTTGTCGAAGCGGCGAAGGCGCTCGAAGCCGCTGGCGCGTCGATGCTCGACTTTCGCCACTCGGGACCGGTGGCGGGTCCTGCCGTCGCCGCCGCCGTGTCGATTCCCGTGATTGGCGGGCTCGGGGGCGGACCATGGCTCGACGGACGCGTGCGCGCGATCGTCAACGCGATCGGTTACACCGCCGCCGCGCTCGACGACCATGCGGATCGGTACGCCAACGTGGCGCGCGTGGCGCTCGATGCGATCACGGCGTACGCGGACGACGTACGTGGCGGCCGTCAAGTGAGAGGAAAGTAGGGCGGGTTCCGCGGAGCGGACCGGCCACGCGAACGCGGACCCGCCGCGTCCGCCTAACGCGCGAACAGCTCGTCGACGGCGACGGGCCGCGGGATGATCCCCTGCTCGACCGCGTGGTCCACCACCGCTTCGAGCATCTTCCGGTTCGGCTCGATGCCGTACGGCAGCGGATCGCCGGTCACGTCCATCACGCTCTTGAAGAACGCGTCATCCGCGTCCTCGAGCTCGCCGGCCGCAAGGCGCGTCACGTACGGACGTTTCGCCTCGTCGAACGCGTTGAACAGGTCGGCCGCCAGTCCGGGGTGCGCGGCGAGGACGTCGTTCCTGACGACGACGGTGTGGTTGATCGGGTAGAGGCCGCGGTCGCGCAACGCCGCGAAGCCGGCGTCGCGCGGGTTGGCGATGAGCGGCTTGACGTCCGGCGCATCGACCTGGACGCCGATCGCGGCCGGAATCTCGCCGGAAACCAGCAGGTCCTCCATCTTCTTGTCTTTTTCGATGGGGATGACGTTGGCGGGCGGCCGGTATTCGGCGACGTGCTCGTCTCCGGACAATACCCAGGTGACCCGATTGAGATCCACGCCGTATTGATGCTGAAGTATGCTGCGCGCCCAGAGACCCGTGGTCACGGTATACCCCCGGTTCACACCCACCCTCCTGCCCTCGAGATCCCGGGGACCCCTGATGCCGGCCTTCGTGTTGTGCAGGATGGCCCCGTGATGGAACGCGCGCATCGGGAAGACGGGAATCGCGGTGAGCGCCTTGCCGTACGCGCGCGCGCACAGGTAGGTGGTGATGGCCATCTCCGAGATGTCGAACTCGAGGCCGCGCACCATGCGGCGGAACGCCTGGATGATTTGCGGCACCTCTTCGAACGCGAAGTCGAAGCCGCGCGGTCGCACCGTCCCGTCCTTGAGCGCCTTCGTGTGGCCGCGCGTGAGGAGGGCAGTCTTGAGCGCCGGTCGGTCCATGAGTTCCTATGATAGTGGGCGTACGTAGGGCCGGCTTTAGCAGTACGTAGGGGCCGGCTTTAGCAGTACGTAGGGGCCGGCTTTAGCCGGCCCGGAGTAAACAGGTGGCAGCCGATAAGAAGCACACGCTCGAGGATCACCTGCTCGGCCTCGATCCGATGCACTCGCACGAGGACGGCGAGGCGGATCACGACCACGATCACGACGATCCTGGCGGCGAGTACGACCCGACAACTTCGAGCCTCTGGGCACAGGACAACATCTCCCTGCTCTCGGTCGGCATCGACATCGGGTCGGCGGGGACGCAGGTGATTTTCTCGCGGGTCCAGCTGCGCCGCCTGTCGGAGGACCTCACCAGCCGCTACTTCGTCGTCAACCGCGAGACGGTTTATCAGTCGCCGGTCGCGTTGACGCCGTACGTCAGCGAGGAGCGCATCGACGACCAGGCGGTCGGCGGCATCATCGACGCGGCGTACGAGGCCGCGGGCGTGCATCCCGACGACATCGATACCGGCGCGGTCATCCTGACCGGCGAGGCGCTCCGCCGCGAGAACGCCAAGGCGATCGCGGAGGTGCTGGCCGAGGTCGGCGGAGAATTCGTCTGTGCCGCCGCCGGACACCACATGGAATCGATGTTGGCGGCCTACGGGTCGGGCGCCGCGAAGGCCTCGCACGACGGCGGCACCCCGATCCTCAACATCGACATCGGCGGCGGCACCACGAAGCTGGCGCTCGTCGAAGGCGGCACCGTCGCGCACACGGCGGCCATCCACATCGGCGGCCGCCTCGCGGTCTTCGACTCGGAGCGGCGGCTCACCCGGCTCGATCCCGCGGGGAAGCGGCTCGCGGCGCTGGCGGGGTGCAGGTGGACGCTCGGCGAGCAGGTGAGCGAGGCCGACATCGAGCGCGTCACGTCGTGGATGGCCGACGCGCTGGTCGAGGCGCTGACGCAGCCGTCGCCGCGCGCCGACGTCCAGGGACTCTGGCTCACCGAGCCCCTTGGCGTGATTGGCGGCGTGGAAGGGGCGATGGTCTCCGGCGGCGTCGGCGAGTACGTCTACGAACGCGAGACGCGTGACTTCGGCGACCTCGGGCTGCGCCTGGGGCACGCGATTCGCGCGCGGCTCGAGGCCGGACGCCTGCCGTTCCGCCTGCTGCCCGCGGGCGAGTGCATCCGCGCCACCGCGCTTGGCGCGTCCGAGTACAGCGTGCAGCTGTCGGGCAACACGATCCATCTCTCCAACCCGGGCGCGTTGCTGCCGCGCAAGAACCTGCAGGTGCTGCAGCCGCCGATCCGGTTTGGCGACGCCGTCGACCCGGCGGCGGTCGCGGAGGCGATTCGCGCGCACTTCGAGCGCTTCGACGTCGTGGAGGGCGATGCCGAGGTCGCGCTCGCGTTCCGCTGGCGCGGGGCGCCGGCCTATCCGCGCCTGGCGGGCCTGGCGCGCGGCATCGCGCAGGCGCTGCCGCGCACGATTGCCGCGGGCAAGCCGCTCTTCGTCATTCTCGATGCCGACGTCGCGCAGACGATCGGCGCGCTGCTGAAGGAGGAGCTGGGCCTCGCGTCGGAGGTGCTCGCGCTCGACGGCATCGCGCTCTGGGACTTCGACTACATCGATCTCGGGCGACTCCGCATGCCGTCGTTCACCGTGCCCGTGACGATCAAGTCACTGGTCTTCAGCCAGGACCCGCGGATTCCCCACGCCCATCATCACCACCACGACCATCACCATCACCATCATCACGAGCACGATCATCACGGCGAGGGTCATCATCACCACCACGACGGCGAGCATCGCCACTCATAGCCCCGGCCCGGCCTCGCCGAAGCTCCGAAGGAGCGAAGGCGGGAAGTGGATCGTGATTGGCGCGTGCGTCGCCTTCACGGTGTACATCGCCGTGATTCCGCTCGTCTTCCTGCTGTGGCAAAGCTTCCGCACGCCGCAGACGGCCGCGACGCCCGCGGTCTGGACGCTCGGCAACTACGTCGCCGCCTACGGCACCGCCGACACGTTCCGGCTGTTCCTCACCTCGATTCGCTTCGCCTTCGGCGCGTCGCTCTTTTCGTTCGTGCTCGGCACCGCCCTCGCGTGGATGAACGAGCGGACCAACACGCCGTTCAAATCGGTCTTCTTCGCCCTGTCGCTCATTCCGCTCGTCATCCCGTCGATTCTCTTCACCGTCGCCTGGATCCTCCTCGCCAGCCCGCAGATCGGCATCGTCAACCAGCTGGTCCAGGGGTGGCTGGGCCTCGAGCAGCCACCGTTCGACATCTACTCGATGGCCGGCATGATCTGGGTCGACGGCCTCCACTACTCGCCGATGGCGTTCCTGCTGATGAGCGCCGCGTTTCGCGCGATGGACCCCTCGCTCGAAGAGTCCGCCACGATGAGCGGCGCCAGCGTGTGGCAGGTCCTCTGGCGCGTCACGCTGAAGCTGACGTGGCCGGCGATCTTCGCCACCATCCTCATCCTGTTCGTCAGGTCGATCGAGTCGTTCGAGGTGCCGGCGCTGCTCGGACTTCCCGTCGGCATCGAGGTCTTCACCTCCTCGATCTACACGGCGGTGCACCGCTATCCAAGCCAGGTCGGCCTGGCGTCCGCGTACGGCGTCGCGCTGCTCGTCATCACGACCGCCGGCGTGTACGCGGTGTCACGGTTGTCGGGCAAGGGATCGAAATACGCGACGATGACCGGCAAGGGATTCCGGCCGCGGCAGATCGACCTCGGCGCCTGGCGATGGGTCACGGCCGCGGGCTTCATCGTCTACTTCGTGATGATCGTCGTGCTGCCGTTCCTGGTGCTGCTCTATTCGTCGTTCCAGCGGTTCTACACCGTGCCGTCGAGGGAGGCGCTGCAGAACCTGACGCTCGATCCGTACCGCTTCGTCTTCACCTATCCGGACCTGGCGAGCACGGTCTGGAACAGCGTGCTGCTCTCGTTCGGCACCGCGACGGTCGTCATGCTGGTGACGTCGGTGATCTGCTGGATCGTCGTGAAGACGAAGCTGCCCGGCCGCTGGCTGCTCGACAACATCGCCTCGCTGCCGCTGGTCTTCCCCGGCATCGTCCTCGGCCTGGCGATCATGATCTTCTACCTGAACGTCGACATCGGCATCTACGGGACGATCTGGATCATGTACGTCTCCTACATCACGCGCTTCATGCCGTACGGCCTGCGCTACAACACGACGTCGATGCTGCAGATTCACCGCGAGCTCGAGGAGTCGGCCGCGATGTGCGGCGCGTCGTGGACGACGACGTTCCGCCGCATCGTGCTGCCGCTGCTCAAGCCCGGGCTGATGGCCGGGTGGATCTACGTGATGATCGTCTCCATCCGCGAGCTCTCGACGTCGATCCTCCTCTACAGTCCCGACACGCGCGTGGTGTCGATCGTCATCTGGGAGCTGTGGCAGAACGGGCAGTATGTCGAGCTGTCGGCGCTGGGCGTGCTCTTCATCCTCTCGCTGTTCTTCCTCGTGCTGCTCGCGCGATGGGTCGGCTCGCGGTACGGGATCAAGGAGTAGGTGGCAGGTGGCAGCGGGCAGGTGGCAGTCGTACGTAGTAGGGGCCGGCTCTAGCCGGCCCGGGGGCCAGGATTGCTGAAGGTCGAGGGACTCTTCACCGAATACCCGAACGACCGGGGCGACATCGTCAGGGCCGCTCAGGACGTCAGCTTCACCGTGGACGAGGGGCGTCTCTTCACGCTGCTCGGGCCGAGCGGCTGCGGCAAGACGACGACGCTGCGGTCGATTGCGGGACTGGAGCGGCCGCGCGCCGGCGAGATCTCGGTGAACGGGCGGGTCGTCTTCTCCTCGGCCAATGGCGTCTTCGTGGCGCCGAACCGCCGCGGCTTCGGCATGGTGTTCCAGTCGTACGCCATCTGGCCGCACATGACCGTGTTCGAGAATGCCGCGTTCCCGCTGCAGGTGGGCGACCGGAAACAATCGCGGCAGCAGGTGCGCGACAACGTGATGCGCGTGCTGCACGCCGTGCAGCTCGACGAGCTGGCGGACCGCGACGCGACGAAGCTGTCCGGCGGCCAGCAGCAGCGCCTCGCGCTGGCGCGCGCGCTGGTCATGCAGCCGGCGCTGCTGCTGCTCGACGAGCCGCTCTCGAACCTGGACGCGAAGCTGCGCGACCTCATGCGCTTCGAGCTGAAGCGGCTGCAGCGCGAGCTGAAGATCACCACCGTCTACGTCACGCACGACCAGGTCGAGGCGCTCGCGCTGTCGCACGAGATCGCCGTGATGAACGAGGGGCGCATCCAGCAGATCGGCCGGCCGCGCGACATCTACGAGAACCCGGCGACGCAGTTCGTCGCGGACTTCGTCGGCAACACGAATTTCCTCGAGGGCGTCGTTGCGCGCGTCGAGCCGGGCGACCACTACGTCGTCGGCACCGACATCGGTGAGGTGACGCTGAAAGCCGCCAGGCCGCTCGGGGCCGGTGACCGGGTGGCGATCTCCATCCGGCCCGAGGACGTCGGCCTGGTCGAGAGCTGCCCGGCCGGCAGCAACGTCTGGCGCGCGACGGTCGAGCAGAAGGTGTTTCTCGGCGAGGCGATCGACTTCCGCGTCACGCTCGGCGCGCGGTCGCTGCTCTCGCGCCAGCATCCGGCGCTGCGGACGCCGGTCGGCGGCACCATCTTCGTCCATGTCAACCCGGAGAAGTGCGTTGTCTTCCCCATCTCGTAGGCCGGGTTCCGCGCCGACTCAGGTTCCGCGCGACGCGGACCCGCCGCCGGGAGACATACGTGGGGCGGGTTCCGCGGAGCGACCGATGCCCAGCGACGCGGACCCGCCAATCCGCTCCGTCGCCCTGATCGGCGCGGGCCGCATCGGCCAGTCCCTCATCGGCCACCTCGCGCGGCGCGGCTTCACTGTCTTCGCACACGACGCCGACGCCAGCAAGCGCCAGGCGATCGAACAGCGCGGCGCCACGTGGGGCACGCTGCCGGAGATCGCCAGTCACGCCCAGGCCGTGCTCGTCTGCGTCGGCTACGATCGCGAGCTTCGCGATCTGATCGCGAACGGGCTGGTTGATCTCCTGTCGCCCGGCACCATCCTCGCGGTTCTTTCGACGGTCAATCCCGCCACTGTCCAGGAACTGGAAGAGCTCGCTCGTCCGGCCGGCATTCCGGTGGTCGATGCAACGATGTGCAGGGGCGGGCGCGCCGCCGACGCCGGGACGATGCTGTCGTTCCTGGCCGGCGATCCCGGAGCATCTGAACGGCTGAAACCCGTAATCGCTGCGTATTCGAGCGACATCGTCTACACTGGCGCCACCGGAACAGCCCAGGCAGCCAAGGCCGCCAACAACCTCTTGATGTGGGCGTGCCTTATTGCCAATCATGAGGCTCTGGCGCTGGCGCGCCGGTTCGGCCTGGACGAGCACCTGCTCCGCGACGCGCTCCTGAAGACCGGCGCGGAGAACGGCGTCCTCCGCAACTGGGGCACGAGCACGATGGCGTGGGCCGACGACGACCTGGAGATCATCCAGGAGATGGCCCGCGAGGCAGGCATCGCGCTCCCGCAGGCCGATCTCAATCGCGAGCTGTGTCGCGCGCTGAAGCCAAAGAAGTTTCGTCTCGACGAATACGGCGTGTAATCGATGCGGAGGGCGGGTCCTTCCGGACCCGCCAGGTGGCGTAATCAGTCCCTGTAGAGCGAGTCCTGTCGGACCCGCCAGGTGGCGTAATCAGTACCTGTAGGGCGGGTCCTTTCGGACCCGCCAGGTGGACAACCATGGCGAAAGAAATCAAGGGCGCGGCAGTCGACGACGAGGTCGTCGTCAGCGAATCGCACTATCACAGCAAGAAGGACCGCATCTTCGTGCGCGCGATCGCCGGTCCCTACAACCTGAAAGACGAGCTCGCGCGGTTGCGCGCGATGCCGCGGGTACGGAAGGGACGCCTGATCCGGTTCAACGACGGCCCGCAGACGTACAGCCGTCACTACATCGAGCCGAAGGACGGCCTCACGCAGATGTTTCACATCCATCTCGAGGAGTACGCGCCGGGCGGCCACTCGCAGAAGCACGGCCACGTCAACGAAGCGGCGTTCTACATCCTCGACGGCGAGGGCTACGAGATTCACGACGGCATCCGCTACGACTGGAAAGCCGGCGACGTCGCCATCGTCCACAACAACTGCGTCCACCAGCATTTCAACGCCAGCCCGACCAAGCCGGCGCGCGCGCTGGTCATGAAGACCAAGCCGATGTTCATGTTCATGAACATGCTCTTCCAGAAGATGGTGGAGCCGCGGCCGACGACGCCCGCGCCGGGGGCGGAAGGGTTCCAGGCGCGCGAATTCGAGCAGGACTTCAACCACGACGAATAACGAGCAACCAGGCGTAGAGGCGGACCTTCAGGTCCGCCTTGGGGGAACTGTAATGGCGTGGAGCGAATCGAAAGCGTGGATGAAGGGGAGCGTCAACCAGAAGTTGTACCAGGCGCTGCTGGACGACGCGACCGGGGCGCCGGCACGCAACGCCAAGCGCAAGAAGATCGTGCATCCCGAGGACATGCCGTGGGAGATGGCGCGCCAGGGGCTGCTCAAGCACCTCGTGAACGAGGCGATCAACACGCGCATGGAGACGGTCGACGCCTACATGCAGATCATCCCGCCGGGCAGCCGCTCGGGTAAGCACCGGCACCTCGCCGAGGAGTGCCTCTACGTGGTCGAGGGGCAGGGCTACGACCTGCACCAGGATTGCGACGTCGAGATTACCGACACCTATCACTGGAAGCCGCAGGACGAGGTGAAGCGCTACGAGTGGGAGGCGGGCGACGTGATCTACGTGCCGCCGAACACGATCCACCAGCACTTCAACGCGAGCCCCGACCGGCCGGTGCGCCTGATCTCGATCGTCAACCGCATCTTCAAGGCGTGCGGGCTGAACGACCTCGAGCAGATCGAGGACGCGCCGGAATACGACGCGGGCGTGCAGCTGAACGCGGAGGTCATCGACGCGTACCTGCAGGGCAAGCGCGCCCCCGTCAACAAGTAGGGCGCGGCAAGGGCACATGGCTAAAGACGCGGTCGTCTCCGAGGATCTCGCCCAGAAATTCGCGGCCGAAAAGGAAACGCCGTACACGCGCTGGGTCCGGTCGGAAGGGCTCGACATCATCAGCTCCTTCTACGTCCCCGACCTGCACGCCGTCGAGCTGAAGCCGTGGGCGCGGCGCGGCGGCCGCGGCGTCTTCCTCAACCACGACGCGTCGCGGTCGTCGAACGACTGTTACGTCTGCGAGATTCCGGCGGGGCGGGAGCTGGCGCCGCAGCGCCAGCTGTACGAGGAGATGATTTACGTCCTCGACGGCCGCGGGTCCACCTCGGTCTGGAACGACGCCGGAAAGAGGACGACCTTCGAATGGAAAGCGGGCGCGATGTTCGCGATTCCGCTCAACGCGTGGCATCAGCACTTCAACGGCTCGGGCGCCGCGCCCGCGCGCTACGTGGCCGTCACCAACGCGCCGGTCATCATCAACGCGTTCGGCGACCTGGGGTTCGTCTTCAACAAGCAGTACGACTTCACGGAGCGCTTCAACGGCGAGCCTGGCTATTTCGCCAACAAGGGCGAGCAGCGAGGGCTGCTGCTCGACACCAACTTCGTGGCCGACGCGGTCAACCTGCCGCTCGTGTCGGCGAAGGAGCGCGGCGCGGGCGGGTCGCACATCCGCTTCAGCATGGCCAGGGGCCACATGAACAGCCACATCTCGCAGTTCGGCGTCGGCCGCTACAAGAAAGCGCACGCGCACGGCCCCGGCGCGCATGTCATCATCATGAGCGGCGAGGGGTACACGCTGATGTGGCCCGAGGGCGAGGAGCCGCGGCGCTACGAGTGGAAAGAGGGCTCGATGATCGTGCCGCCCAACGCCTGGTTCCACCAGCACTTCAACACCGGCACGACGCCGGCGCGGTATCTGGCGTTCAAGGCGGAAGGGGTGTCGATTCGCAACGCGCAGGGAGTGCCGAAGGCGTGGATCTCGCGCCGCGTGGGCGGAGATCAGATCGATTACGCCGACGAGTCGCCGCGCATCCGGCAATGGTTCACCGAAGCGCTCGCCAGCCGCGGCATCACGCCGCGCATGGACGACGCCTACGAGGCCGAGCTCACCGACTTGCCTGCCCTGCCGAAGCGCGAGACGCGCGAAGGCGGGCCGTCGCGCGAGCCGCAGACAGTGCCATGACCCGATTCTCCACGTTCACGCGTCGCCCCTTGACGGGCCGCCCCATCTTCCTGCTGGCGATCGCCGTCATCGCCGTCGCCACTATCGCGACATCGGCGCAGGTGAAGCCGGGTGCCACCGCGACCGACGTCGCGCTCTACACGGGCGCGGACCGGATGGAAAAGCTGATCGCCGGCGCGAAGAAGGAAGGGACGGTCAGCATCTACACTTCGCTGCAGACGGTCGACATCGGCAAGCTGGGCACCGCCTTCGAGAAGAAGTACGGCGTCAAGGTCGTCTCCTGGCGCGCCGGCTCGGAGGACATCGTGCAGCGCTCGGTGCAGGAAGCACGCGCGAACCGCAACACCGTTGACGTGATGGAGACCAACGGGCCCGAGCTCGAGTCGATGCACCGGGAGAACATCCTGCAGACGGTGAAGAGTCCGTACCAGGCGGACCTGATCGCGCCCGCCATCCTTCCGCACGGTGAATGGGTGGGCACGCGGCTGAACGTCTTCGTCCAGGCGTACAACACGAACAAGGTCCAGAAGGCGGACCTGCCGAAGACGTGGGAGGACCTCACCAACCCGAAGTGGAAGGGCAAGATCGGCATCGAGCAGGAAGACTCCGACTGGCTCGCCGGCATCTTCAGCGATCTCGGCGAGGCGCGCGCGAGGAAGGTCTTCCAGGACATCGTCCGCACCAACGGCATGTCGGTGCGCAAGGGACACACGCTGCTGTCGCAGCTCGTCGTCTCGGGCGAGGTGCCGCTCGCGCTGACGGTCTACAACTACAAGGCGGAACAGCTGAAGAAGCAGCGCGCGCCGATCGACTGGTTCGTGCTGGGCAACGCCATCGCGCGGCCCAACGGCATCGGCGTCGCGCGCAAGGCGCCGCACCCGCACGCCGCGGTGCTCTTCTACGACTTCGAGCTCAGTCCCGAGGGGCAGCAGATCATCGCCAACCTCGAGTTCGTGCCGACGAGCAAGAAGATCGATACGCCGCTCAACAAGGTGCCGATGAAGTTCGTGGACGCGAAGGTCGCGATCGACGAATACGACAAGTGGAAGGGCCTCTACCGCCAGTTGTTCAACATCCGCGGCAGCTAACCACGAAGAGCCGGGCGACGTGGTGAACCACGAAGGACGCGAAGGACGCGAAGCGCGGGCGCCGGTCGGCCTGCGTAGCAGGCCGACTGCGGGCGAGGACGCGTCTGCGGAAACAAGCCGCCTGGACGCTGATGCGGTTTGTTTCCGCGCACGCGTCCTCACCCGCTGGCCGCCTTCGGCGGCCCGGCGCCCGCGTTCTGTCTTCGTGCTCTTCGTGCTCTTCGTGGTTTCCCTCCTGCTGGCGTCCTTCCCGGCAGCACAGGCCCCCGACCGCGCCGCCGCCGCGCGCAAGGAAGGCACGCTCACCCTCTACACGACGATCGCCGAGAAGGACCTTCCCACCCTCGTCAAGCCGTTCGAGTCGAAGTACGGCGTCAAGGTGACCGTGTGGCGCGCGGGGACGTCGAACGTCCTGCAGCGCGCCGTGCAGGAGACATCGGCGAAGAAGTACGACGTCGACGTCATCCACATCGGCTCGCCGGAGATGGAGGCGCTCTCGCGCGAACAGGTGCTGCTGCCGATCGACTCGCCGGTGCAACAGGACCTGCAGCCCGGCTCGGTGCCGCCGCACCGGCAGTGGGCCGCGACGCTGCTGTCGGTCTGGGTGCAGGCCTACAACACGAAGCTGGTCAGGAAAGAGGCGCTGCCGAAGACCTACAGGGATCTGCTCGATCCGAAGTGGAAGGGAAAGCTTGGCGTCGAAGGGAAAGACGAGGACTGGTTTGCCTCGGTCGTCGAAGTGATGGGCGGCGGGGAGACCGGCCTCAAGTTCTTTCGCGACCTGACGGCGGTCAACGGCCTCTCCGTCCGCCAGGGCCACACGCTGCTCAACAACCTCGTGATCTCCGGCGAGGTGCCGATCGCGCTCAACGTCTACAACTACATGCCCGAGCAGGCGAAGAAGAAGGGGGCGCCGATCGACTGGTTCGCGCTCGAGCCGGCGATTGCCCGCTCGAACGGCGTCGGCGTCGCCAGGCACGCGCCGCACCCGAACGCCGCGCGGCTCTTCTACGACTACCTGCTCGGCGAGGGCCAGCAGTACTTCGTCAGCATGGACTACGTGCCGAGCAACACGAAGGTCGCCTCACCGCTCAAGGGCATCAAGATCGTGCAGGCCAATCCCGCGCGGTCGCTCGACGAATCGGACAAGTGGCTCGGCTTGTTCGAATCGACCGTCGTCAGGCGCGCGCGGCGTTAGCGACGCACACGGTCGTCACGACGGTCGTTGTGTCTCGGTGACACCGCTGTCGACCAGGCGAAACTTCACGAGGACCGATCCCAGACGGATCTCGTCGCCGTCGGCCAATGGCGACGGCCTTGCCAGGCGTTCACCGCGCACGTAGGTGCCGTTCTTGCTGGCAAGGTCCTCGATCGTCGCGCCTGCCCCCGAGACACGAATGCGCGCGTGATGCCGCGAGACGCTCGGTGATTCGAGCCACACCGCGACATCCGCGTCGCGTCCCAGCACGTGCTCCCCGTCGATCAAACCGACCTGCCCCCATTGCCAGACGATCCAGCAGCGCGCGCGATGAGGCGGCTGCGGCGCCGGGCCCTCGTGCGCCGTGGCGGTCCCGTTGAAGGCGTAGCCGAACCGGTGCACCGTGCGCACGAAATGGCCGTCGCGGGCGGTCTCCCTGAGGGCGCCCCGGACCTCCGCGACCAGGCTGGTCAGCGTCGCCTCGGAGACGAACGTCGACGGCCACAACCGTTCGTGCAGTTCCGCTTTTGAGAGCGCGCGCGGGCGATGCTCGATCAGCAGGCGCAGGAACTCGAATGCTTTCGGCGACAGGTGACACTCCGCGTCGTTCCGCCGCAGCTGGCGGCTCTCCGTGTCGATCGTGAACTCGCCGAAGCGCACCTGCATGCCGTCACCGTACACCCGGAAGTTTCCAGGGAATTCCCCACGACTTCGGCCGGGCGGTCACTCATAGTAGTGCCCGGGCCTGCATCGCGCTGAAAGCGTCGAGGAGACGAGCCATGACAGCGATACTTGTCGTGCTGACCGCCGTTCTGGCACTGACCGCCTGCAATGGTAGCGAGAACGTCGTCGCGACGGCGCCTGGCGCGGTTCAGACGCCGGGAGCCGCACAGCGTCTCTTGTCAGGCCAGGGCACCCATACCCTCTCCGGCACGGTGACTGCCGGCGGTGTGCCGGTGGCCGGCGCCGGGGTCGCCGAGCTCCAAACCGTGTTCGGCGATGACTGCTTCACCCCTCGCGAGCTGTCGAGCACCACGACTGAGGCCGGAGGGGCCTACGTGCTGCCCGGGGTGCTCGACTCGTCGACTTCTGCGTGGGCGTCGTGGATGCGAGCGTCCAAGCCCGGATACTTCACCGAGTTCCAGCGACCCCGCGTCTCGCAGGACATGCGCCTCGATTTCGTCCTGGATCCCTGGACGTACATCCCGGTCGGAACGCTCGCCCGGGGAGTCGTGGACGCGGGCGACGCGCAGTGCCGGGGAAACTCCTACGGTCTGCCCGGGTTCTGCGATCGCTTTGCGCTGATGGTCCCGGCCTCCGGCGCGCTTGCCGTGACGCTGACCTGGGCCGCGAGTCGACCGGACGTCGTGCTCGACGTCGTGCGGCCGGCCGGCAACCCGTGTGCGCTGTTTTCTTGGCCAGGCGCCACTCGCCACCACCTCGACGTAGCCGTCGACGCGGGGTCGACGTACGAGATTCGTGTCGTCGACGACGGCAGGGCGAGCCCGTTCGCGTACGAGTTGAGAACCGAGCTCCGGTGAACGCATGAAGGCGCCGCGAGATTTTCGTCCTGGTGCCGCCGCGGCGTGGGTATATTGCCGCGCGGATTGCCCTCCAGGCGGGAGGAAATGATGACTCTCGAACCAAGGCTGTCATGCTACGCCGCCCTGCTCGCGGTGTCGGTCGCAGCCGCGTCGAGCGCGTTCGCGCAGAGCCAGAACGCCGCGATTGCGGGCATCGTGAGGGACGCCGACGGGCACGCACTCGCGGGCGTCACCGTCCAAGCGTCGAGCCCGGCGTTGATCGAGAAAACGCGCGTGGTCGTGACCGACGGTCAGGGCACGTACAAGATCGTCGAGCTGAGGCCGGGCGTCTACACGGTCGGCTTCGCGCTGACGGGCTTCAACACGGTGGTGCGGGAGGCGGTCGAGCTGTCGAGCTCTTTCGCCGCGACGATCAACGTCCAGTTACCCGCCGGCACAGGCGCCGAAACGATCGTGCTGGCCGAAGACATTCCGAGCCTCGACACGCAGAACGTCGAGACCAAAGCCGTCACGTCACGTGCACTGATGGACGCGCTGCCGACCGACCGCAACTTCACCAGCCTCGCATCGATGACGCCCGGGATGCAGATCGTGGGGACGCTGCAGAACGTCGGCGGCTCGGATCCCGAAACGCGGCTGATGCTGCAGACGCATGGCAGCCGCATCGCCGAGAGCCGGCTTTTCGTCGACGGGATGTCGGTGATGAGCGGCAACGGGACCGGCGGGGTGAATTACGGGAACTACCTGAACAACGCGATGGCGCAGGAGCTGGTGGTGAACACCGATTCGATGTCCGCGGAATTCGAGTTGAGCGGTGTCACGTCGAATTTCATCACGCGAGAGGGCTCCAACACCGTCCACGGCTCCTTCAGCGGCCGTTATGCGAGCAGCGCGCTCCAGGGTGACAACCTGTCGGCCGATCTCACGGCGCGAGGTCTCACCAGCGGCAACCGGATCAGGAAACTGTGGGACGCCAACCCGTCGGTCGGCGGGCCGCTCCTCGCGGATCGCCTCTGGCTGTTCTCGTCGGTTCGCCACTGGGGCACGTACACCTACGTCGCCGGACTCTACGACGATCTCGATCGCGCGGCGCTCTTCTACACGCCCGATCGGAGCCGGCCCGCCGTGCAACCGGTGTGGCATGTCAGCGCCGACACGCGGCTCACCCTGCAGGCAACGCCCGGCAACAAGGTCAACACGTCCTATCACTATCAGTACAGCGATTTCGGCACCTGCCTCGCGCCAACGCTGCTGACAGCGCCCTCGGGCTGCGCGCACAACAAGAACGATCCGCAATGGTTCGCGCAGGCGAGCTGGAACTCGGCTCCGACCAGCAGGGTGCTGATCGAGGCCGGCGGAACGGTCACGGCACAGAACTCGAGCGGCCGGCGCGACCGGGCCGCGCCCGCAACCCTGTCCGCCATCACCGAGTCGTCCACGGGATTCAGTTGGCGGGCGCCGACCGGAGGATTCGGCGGCACGCGGAACAGTCAGTCCAACTATCGCGGCGCGATGTCGTACGTGACCGGCACGCACTCCGTCAAAGTCGGGTTCACGCTGATACGGCAGTGGCGAGTGGTCGGCAACGATCGCAACAACGGCGTGAACTACACGTTTTTCAATGGCGTGCCGAACCGCATCACCCAGTTCGCCGAACCGACGATCTTCCGCGAGCGCGTGAACGACAACCTGGGGCTGTACGCCCAGGATCAATGGGCGCGGGGCCGCTTGACGCTCAATCTCGGCATGCGAGCGGATTTTCTCAACAGCCAGGTCGACGAGCAGAGCCTCCCCGCGGGCCGCCTCATCCCGGCACGATCGTTCGATCCGATCAAGAACGTGCCCGACTGGCGCGACGTCTCGCCGCGCGTGGGGGTCGCCTACGACGTGTTCGGCACCGGCACGACCGCGATCAAGGCCACGCTCGGCCGCTATGTCGGCGGCGAGTCGTATACGATCGCGCGCGCCGTGAACCCGCTGCAGTCGACGGTGAGCAGCGCCTCGCGGAACTGGAACGACTCGTTCTATCCGCCCGGCGACCCGCGGCGCGACAACTTCGTGCCCGACTGCGATCTCGCCAGCGTCACCGCCAACGGCGAGTGCGGGCCGGCCAACCCGAATACCTTCGGGCAGGTTCTCGTGCGGAGCAGATACGACGAGGCGGTGACCAGGGGCTTCGGCGTCCGTCCGTACAACTGGGGCGCGAGTGTCAGCCTGCAGCACGAGCTCCTCCCGGGCGTATCCGTCTCGGGTGGCTACTTCCGGCGGTGGTACGGGAACTTCATCATCATCTCCGGGAACACGCCGGTGACGCAGAACCTCGCGGTGAGCAACGCCGATTTCACTCACTACTGCGTCGCGGCGCCCGCAGATCCACGATTGCCCGGTGCCGGCACGCCGATGTGCGGCTTCTACGACGTGAGCGTCGCGAAGTTCGGCCAGATGGACAACCTGCTCACGGGTGCCAGCAGTTTCGGAAGGCAGGAGGACGTCTTCGACGGGTTCGACGCGACGTTCAACGCCCGTCTGCGGAACCGCGGGTTCCTGGGGGGAGGCATCAGTCTCGGACGCGAGCGAACCAACACCTGCTACGCGACCGAGGATCGAAGCCTCACGTTCTCAGCGACTGCGCCCCGCCGCGACGCGTTCTGCGACATCCACCCGCCGATGAAGCCAAACGTCAAGCTTCAAGCCGTCTACCCGTGGCCGTGGTGGGGCGTCGAAACGGCCGCGACATTTCAAAGCCTGCCGGGCCCGCAGCTCCTCGCGCAGCAGGAGACGACAAACGCGGAGATCCTTCCGTCTCTCGGGCGCAACCTCGCCGCGTGCGGCACGGCCGCCGTGTGCAATGCCACGGTCCTGCTGGATCTGCTTCCGCCGGCGACGCTGTATGGAGACCGTATCCATCAGATCGACATCCGGTTCAGCAAGACGATGCGCGCCGGTCGATTCGTGTTCCGTCCGATGGCGTCGGTGTACAACCTGCTCAACGCGAATCCCGTGCTCTCGTACAACAACCGCTACGGTCCGTCATGGCCGGCTCCCACGGCGATCTTGACAGCGAGGTTCGCCGATGTCGGCGTGCAGCTGGATTTCTGATCCGTCAGCGCGTGTTGAGGGCCGCAGGCCAGTGCAGGAGGAGCGTGACCGATGCGGGAGGGGTTTGCTCGGTGATCGACGTCATCAGGAATCGCTGACCGTTCGCGCTCACCGCGTAATTCGCGCCGATCGGATTCGTGATGAGCGAATCGAGTCCGGCGAGCCGGCTCTTGAAGAGAGCTGACGGCGAACCAGCGTCGAACGTGGGCGCAGTGGCGACCGCTACCGCCATGAGCGTTCCGTCGGGGGCGATGTAGAAGAGCTCCTTTCCGTCGTGGCGCCATCTCGGCTGAACGCCGCCGCTGCTGGAAATCCGTTTTCGCCACCGGTCGCCCGTTGCGGGAAACGGCGCGACGTACACCTCCAGCGTGCCGGACTCGTCCGAGACGTACGCGAGCAGACGGCCATCGGGCGAGAACTGCCCGGTATGTTCGTTGAACTCCGTCTGCAGAAACGGCACGCTCGTCCGGCTCGTGCCAGTGGCCGCGGGTGCCATCGAAAGAATCAACAGGTCCCATTGCGTCTTCGGATCGAGGGCGTCGTAGACGAGGAACCGCCCGTCGCTCGACCAGTCCCTGGGATGGACGACGCGATGACCGCTGAGCAGAAACTCACCGGGGCCGGCCGCTCGCGCGTCTTGCTGATAGAGATTCGGAGGAAGCGCATCCCGGGGTGACGTGAACACGACGCGGCGGCCATCCGGTGACCAGACGGGGCTCCAATCCGGTGCCGGGTGCACGGTCAACCTGGACGCGACGCCTCGTGTGGTGTCGAGCAGCCAGATATCCGTCCCTTCGGTCGTCGGGTCCAGCCGCTCGACGGCGACTGTCTTTTCGTCTGGTGAAAGCGAAGGCTTGCGATAGCCGTTGGAGCCGCCGAGGCCGCCGAGTTGTCGTCCCTCGCGGTCGAACCAGAGGAGCTGCGTGGGCGGGACGTATTCGGTCTGGTAGGCGATCCTGCCGTTCTGGGAACTCGCAAACGCGCCCCTCGCAAACAGCGTCTCGTACGCCACGTGTTCGGCAACGATCGATTCCGGTCCCGTAATGCGCAGGTGATCCGCGTCGAACGGCAGGGCGACGAGCGTCCGGTCCTCTGAATTCCTGGCCAGCCCGGCGAGCGTCAGCAGGTACCCAGGCTGCGCGTACGCCACGCCGACGTGCTCGGCGAGCACGAGCGTCGAAGCCGTCGAGTCGAGCGACGCGACGTAGATGCCAGGCTTCTCCGGCCGCCCGAAAAAGAGGAAGTGGCGGCCGTCCGGCAGGAAGAACGGCCAGTAGCTTTCGGTGTTCGGCGCCTCGATCGTCATCGGTGCCGCCGCGCCGCCCGAGGCGGCGACCCGATACCAACGCTCGCCCGCGTTGGCGGAAAACACGATGACGTCATCCTTGCCCCAGCTGCCCCCGCGCGGTTGAAGAGCGTCGGCAATCGTTTGAGACGGGCTGCCGGCGGCCGCAACGGTCTTCAGCTTCCCTTCGGCGAAGAAGCCGATGGATTGGCTGTCCGGCGACCAGAACGGGTACGCGGCGCCTTCCGTCGTCGACAGCGGCTCGGCGCCGAGGCGGTCGAGCGCGCGTACCCACAGCACTCGCTTGCCGTCTGCGGCGGCCGCGACAAACGCCAGCCGCCGGCCATCGGGGGAGATGGCCGGGCCTCCGCCCGATGAGAGGCCCGCGGGCTTCACGTTCAGCGGGGGCAGCAACGACAGCCGCTCGACCGGTTCTTGCGATGGCAGACGCCACCGATACGAAAGACCGGCAGCAGCCCCGACGATCAGCAACGCGAACGTCAGGCTCGCCGCGACCCAGGCCAGCCGATGCATGTGGAACGAACCGGATGCGTCCGAGTCGCTCGCCTTCCCGCCCGCGATCCATTTCAACTCCAGCATCAGGTCGCGCGCCGTCTGCCAGCGGTCGTCAGGATCTTTTGCAAGACACCGCAGGACGATGCGGTCGAGCGCGGGCGGCGCCAGCGGCTGAATCGACGAGACGGGTGGAGGATCGAGGTGGAGCACCGCGCCCACCACGGTCGCGGCCGTCGATCCTTCGAATGCGCGGCGGCCGGTCGCCATTTCGTGCACGATGGCGCCCAGGGCAAACAGGTCGCTGCGCGCGTCCGCCTCCCGCCCCATGAGTTGCTCGGGAGCGATATACGGATAGGTGCCGAGCACCTCGCCCACCGCGGTCAGCGGTGCGTCGCCAGGCGACATCGTCGACAGCGCGATCAGGTTCGCTTCCGGCTGCAGCTTCGACAGGCCGAAATCCAGCAGCTTCGCGCCGGCTCTGGTGATCATGATGTTGCCGGGCTTGAGGTCCCGGTGGACGAGTCCGCGCCGATGCGCGTGGTCCAGGGCATCGGCGAGATCGACCGCATAGCGCAGCATCTCTGCCGCCGGCAGCGGCCCTCGTACCAGACGGTCCGCGAGCGTCTGCCCCTCGAGATGCTCCATGACGAGAAAGCGGACCACCGTCGCGCTCGTCGTGGAGGGCCCGGCCTCGCCCACGTCGTACAAGTCGCAGATGTGGGGATGATTGAGCGCGGCGACCGCGCGGCATTCGCGCTCGAAGCGCTCGCACCGCTCAGGGTCGGCGGCAAACTGCGCGGGGAGGATCTTGATCGCCACCGTGCGGTCGAGACGAGTGTCCCGCGCGCGGTACACTTCGCCCATGCCGCCTGCGCCGATCAGGTTCAGGATTTCGTAGGCGCCGAGGCGAACGCCGCTTGCAAGAGCCATTCGCGGTCGCGCCGCGTCATTCCCACGCCCGGTTGTCGACGGTGTTCTCGTACGTCGCGCCCGGCACGGTCATGTTCCACTTCACCGTCCAGTTGTACTCGTCGTCGAAGCGCTCGCGCGTGTAGGGCTGCGGCGGCGCGTGCAGCAGCCGCCACGCCTGGAAGTCCTTCGCGTCGAGCAGCCCGCCGGTCTCGGCGACGAAGTAGTGGACGAACGGCGTCGGGTCCTTCTCCAGCAGCTCCACGGCTCTCGCCTGCGCGCGGAACATCGCCGCGAGCGTCGGGCCGTCGAGCTCGTCGCTCGCCGCCTCGCTGCGCGTCGAGTGCGATTCGATGAGGATGCGCATGCCCTGCTGCTGCGCGACGCTGATCCACGGCTCCATCAGGCTGACCGCCGCCACCTTGCCCTGCTTCAGCGCGTCGAGCCGCTTCACCATGCTGCCGGCGCTCGTCGTCTTGACGTGCTCCGGCGCGAGGAACCCTTCCATCATCTTGAGCGTCGTGAAGTGCGAGCCGTTGTTCGGCGTCACGGCGATCTCTTTGTCCTTGAGCATCTCGGGCGCGTAGATGTTCGAGTCGCGGCTGGTGACGATGGCGAACTTCGACATCGAGGCGCCGAGCGCGACGATTTTCCGTCCGCGCCGCCCTTCGCAGTTCGCCTCGACCGCGCGCTTCATGATGCCCCACTCGCACATCCGGTACTGGTCGATGCCCCCGTCGTTGTAGGCCGCGTCGAGCGGCCGGTCGAAGACGGAGTCGAACTTCACCGTGTGCGACGTCGTCACCTGGGCCATGCCGGGCGTCGTGACGAACTCGATGTCGAGCCCCTCGTCCCTGAAAAACCCCCTGTCGCGCGCGACCAGCACCGGCAGGTCGTGCACGGCGTTCATGATGGCAACCTTGTGTTTCCGCTTCACGGGTTCCTGGACTGTGGTCATGGGGGTAGATTAAATCCCAAGACCCAAATCCCAAAACCCAAAGCCCACGCCCACAATCTTGGGACTCTCGCACCTGGGACCTGGGATTTGGGGCTTGGGATTTGGGATTTACCTCATTTACACTCACCCGCATGAAGAAACTGCTGTCATCGGCGGCGCTGGCCATCCTCGTCTGCGGCCCGCAAGCTGCCCGCGCGGAAGACGTGACGCTCGTGGCGCCCGGCGGCATGCGCTGCGCGATCGACCTGATCAAGCCCGCCTTCGAGAAGAAGACGGGGCACGTGCTCAAGGCGACCATCGGTTCGGGAGGCGCGACGCACCGGCAGGTGGTGCAGGGCGCGCCCTTCGACGTGCCGATCGTGCAGCCGCCGCTCGACGACGTGATCGCGTCGGGCAACGTGATCGAGAGCACCGAGATGCCGCTGGCGGCCGTTCCGATCGTCGTCGTGATCAGGAAAGGACAGGCGAGGCCGGACATCTCCACCGCCGACGCGGTCAGGAAGATGCTCCTCGCGGCGAAGGCGATCTCCTATCCCGACGGCAACAACGGACTCGGCGGCGCGGCGGGCGTCAGTTTCGACGCGACGCAGCGCAAGCTCGGCATCTACGACCAGATGAAGCCGAAGGTGAAGCGCGTACAGGGCGTCAGCCTGATGAAGCTGCTCACGAAGGGCGACATCGACTACGCCATCACGTTCTCGAGCGAAGTGGACGACCCGGGGGTCGAAATCGTCGGCATGCTGCCGAAGGACATCTCCACGCCGACCTTGCTCGTCGCCTTCATCTCGTCGCACACGACGGCTCCGGTCGCCGCGAAAGCGCTTCTCGGCTACCTCGCGTCACCCGACGGCGCGGCGGCCTATAGCAAGTGCTCGATGACGCCGGGCCTCCGGCCCCGATAACAGTTCTGCAAAGCGGCGATCGGAGTTGTAACGACCCCCTGCGATCGCCGCCCCGGCTGTTCCGTCCTGGATCACCGCAACGACTTGTTTTGTCAGTACTTCGACTCGACCATGCGCGGCTGGTCCCGCTGTTGCCTGTCGGCTCCGCATGGAGCCGCAGCGCATCCTGGCGACGGAGGACATGGCGGTCCGTCGCACGGTGCTCGTGGTCGACGACGACGAGGCGACGTGCCGCCTGCTCGCCGAATGGATCGGGCACCTCGGTTTTGACGTAGCGACCGCCCAGAGCGCCCACGCGGCGCTCACGCTGATGCGGACGCAACCGGCCGACGTGGCCTTCTGCGACATCGTCATGCCGGGCAAGGACGGCATCTGGTTGATCGACCAGCTGCGCCATCACTTTCCGGAGACCGCCGTCGTCATCGCAACGGGGCTGACGAGAATGGACCCGTCCGTCACGCTCTCGCCGCGCGTCGCCGCCTACCTGGTGAAACCGTTCGATTTCGAGGACGTCGCCAGCGCGCTCGGCAGCGCCTTCGACGCGCTCGCCGTCCGCTACCGGCACTGAGCCAAATCTACGAATTTACGAATTGAAGAATTAACGAATTGCTTTGCGATCTTCGTCAATTCGTAAATTCGTCAATCGCGACTCAGTGGTGAGACGCTGCGGCCGCCGCCGGAGCGGTGGACACCTGCGCGCTCTGCAGAATGCGCAGCATGCGGCGCAGCGGTTCGGCCGCGCCCCACAGCAGCTGATCGCCGACGGTGAACGCGCCGAGATATTCCCCGCCCATCGCCAGCTTCCGCAGCCGGCCGACCGGCACCCGCAGCGTGCCGGTGACGGCCGCCGGGGTCAGCTCGCGCAGCGACGCGTCCTTGTCGTTCGGGACGACGTGCACCCATTCGTGCGCGGCGCCGAGCATCGCCTCGATCTCGGCCAGCGGCACGTCGCGCCGCAGCTTGATGGTCAGCCCCTGGCTGTGACAGCGCATCGCGCCGACCCGCACGCAGATGCCGTCGACGGGAATCGGCTCCTTGCTGCGCCCGAGGATCTTGTTCGTCTCGGCGAACCCCTTCCACTCTTCGCGGCTCTGGCCGTTGCCGAGGTCCTTGTCGATCCAGGGCAGGAGGCTGCCGGCGAGCGGATGCCCGTAGGTGTTCGCCACGGGAAAATCGCCCGCGCGCAGCGTGTCGGTGACCGTGCGATCGATGTCGAGAATGGCGGACGCGGGATCGTCGAGCAGGCTGCGCACCGACGCATGCGCGCGCCCCATCTGCACGATCAGCTCACGCATCTGCTGCGCGCCGGCGCCCGACGCCGCCTGGTAGGTCATCGCTGTCATCCACTCGACGAGTCCCGCGCGGAACAGGCCGGTCATCGCCATCAGCATCAGGCTGACCGTGCAGTTGCCGCCGATGTAGTTCTTGACGCCGCGCTCGAGCGCGCGATCGATGACGTCGCGGTTCACCGGGTCGAGGACGATGATCGCGTCGTCTTTCATGCGCAGCGTCGACGCGGCGTCGATCCAGTAGCCCTGCCAGCCGGCCGCGCGCAGCTGCGGGTAGATCTCGGTCGTGTAGTCGCCGCCCTGGCAGGAGATCAGGACGTCCATGGCCGTGAGCTCGGACAGGTCTTTCGCCTGCTTGACGGGGGGGACGCGCTTGCCAATCGCGGGCGCGGCGGCTCCGGCCTGCGAGGTCGAGAAGAACACCGGTTCGATCGCATCGAAGTCGTGCTCCTCGCGCATCCGCTGCACGAGGACCGACCCCACCATCCCGCGCCACCCAATGATTCCCACGTTCATGATGCGGATCAGTCTATCAGGGGGCAGGTGGCGGGGGCACGTGGGGCGCGGGCGTAGCCGCAGGTGGCAGAGCTTTACGCTTCGGCATTCCCACCGGTAATCTGTCAAAACGATGGCTGATAACGGCCCAATCAGCTCCGAGCAGCTGAAACAGGTGCTCGATCGGTTGAACGACGTGCTCGCCGAAGCCGCGCGCCTCCGGAAAGAGGTGATGCGGCAACTCGGCGGGCAGCGTGCGGGCCAGCGGCAGCACCTCTCCGGTGCGCGCAAGCGCCGCGGCAGAGCGGCGCCCGCGCGCAAGCGTTAGGTTCCCACCAGCTTCGTCAGCGTTTCACGGAGGCGTGTGATGTCGTGCGGGGCGTGCAGCACGACCTCGCATTTCAGGCGGCGCGCTTCGGCCAGCTCGTTCTCCTCCCACGCGATCGCGACGACCGGCGGGTGGTTCCGCGGCAGCTTTTCCACGGCCGCGTGTGCGGGTTCGCCCACGCCTTCGAACGCGATGCGCACGACGATCGCCGCAATCGGGTGCGGGATGTCGGCCAGGCGTTCGAGGTGCGGCACCGTGATCGGTGTGAAGTTCGATGCTTCGATCGCGGCCTCGAGCGCCGCGGCGACTTCCTTTCTCGACTCGATGATCAACACAACTGGCGGCATCATCACCTCAGCTCTGCATGGTGTCAGTCCAAGTGAAGTGCCGCGGCTGTTGCCTTCACAGGTCATCCGCGCGGGCGCCCGCCAATCAGAGCCTTTCGCGCGAACGTGCGAAGGCGAGCTCGAGCGTAGCGGGAAGTAGAAATTACGCAGGCTGGCGTATCACTTGCACAGGTAGGTCTCCAGGAGGCATGTCGAGGTCGAGACAGCGCTGACGATGTCTGAAAGAAAGAAGCCGCTTTCGTACGAACACGAGAAAACCATCGCGGCATTCGACCGCGAACGTGAGGAAGCGCACGAGCTCGGCCGGCGCTACCACGAGATCATCAGTAACGCGCGCCGCAACGACCGGATCGTCGGACACGATCGTCATCCTCAGGATCGGTAAGTCACCGCCGCGGCGTGGGGCCAACCCCAGCCTTTCCGTATAGAATCTGCTGTTTGTGGTTGTGCAGAAATTCGGCGGCACCTCTGTCGCCGACCCTGACGCGATTCAACGGCTGATCAATATCGTTCGCCAGGCGCGGTCGCGCGACGGCCGGGGCCCTGCCGTCGTGGTGTCGGCGATGAGCGGCGTCACCGATTCGCTGCTCGGCATCGCCGCCGCGGCCGGAGGCGGTCGCGTCGACGATGCGATCGCCCGCCTCGAGCAGCTGCGCGAACGCCACGTGAAGGCGGCGGCGGCTCTGGCGCCGACCGAGGCAAAGGGCGCGCTCGGCACGCAGATCACCGCCCAGTTCGACGACCTCGCCTCGCTCGCCCGCGCGCTCGGCGTGATCCGCGAAGTGTCGGCGCGCAGCCTCGACGTCGTCGCCGCCGCCGGCGAGCTTCTCAGCTCGCGCATCGTCACCGCCGCCCTGCACGAGGCGGACATTCCCGCCGAGTGGGTCGACGCCCGGCGCGCCGTCATCACCAACGGCGATCACACGCGCGCCGTGCCGCTGGCCGCTGAAACCGGGGCAGCGCTGAAGTCCTCGGTGCTGGCGGCCATCGACGCCGGGCGCGTACCGGTGCTCGGCGGCTTCGTCGGCTCGACCGTCGACGGGCACACCACCACGCTCGGGCGCGGCGGGTCCGACTACTCGGGGGCGATCGTCGGCGCCGGCATCGGCGCCAGCGAAATCCAGATCTGGACCGACGTGGACGGGATGCTCACCGCCGACCCGCGCGTGATCGCCACGCCGCGCCTCGTGCCGCAGCTGTCCTTTGCCGAGGCGGCCGAGCTCGCGTACTTCGGCGCCAAGGTGCTGCACCCGAGCACGATCCTGCCGGCGGTGGAGCGGAACATCCCGGTCCGCATCCTCAACTCGCGCAAGGCGGATGGCGCCGGGACGATGATCACCGCGGAACCGCCGCCGGGCTCGACCCCGTTGACCGCGCTCGCATGCAAGCGCGACGTGACGGTGGTGGACATCACGTCGAGCCGCATGCTGATGGCGTATGGCTTCCTCCGCCGGGTGTTCGAGGTCTTCGAGCGCTACACGACCGCCGTCGACGTGGTCACGACGTCCGAGGTGACCGTGTCGGTGACGGTGGACGACCGGCGGCACCTCGAGGCGATCGTCGAGGCGTTGTCGGAGTTCTCGCAGGTGTCGGTCGAGCACGAGATGGCGCTGCTCTGCGCGGTGGGCGATCGGCTGCGGAACGAGCCGGCGATCGCGGCGCGGGCGGTGGGCGTCCTGGAGGAGGTGCCGCTGCGGATGATTTCGCAGGCCGCCTCGCGGCGGAACATCACCGTCATCCTGCGCCAGGCCGACCTGCCGCACGCGATGAACCGGCTGCACGAGGAGTTCTTCGGGTGATCCGCGGGTCAAGGACACAAAGAGTGGCAGCCACGAAGGCCGACCCGGCGACCGCGCTTTGTGCCCGTAACTTTGTGTCCTTTGTGCCCTTTGTGGCTCCCAATCTTCGTGCTCTTGGCCAGGAGCCGTATCGCGCATGAAGGTCCTGCTGGTCGGCTACGGCAAGATGGGACAGCTGGTCGAGCAGCTGGCGGTGGCGCAGGGGATGGAGATTGCCTCGCGCATCGACGTCGGCAGCGGCGACTGGTCGTCCGCCGCGGATGTGGCGATCGACTTCTCGACCGCGGCCGCGCTGAAGGACAACTTCGCGCGCTACGTCGAGCGGCAGCTCCCCGCCGTGATCGGGACGACCGGCTGGGCCGACCTCGCCCCCGGCTTCCGGCAGCAGGCCGAGCGGGCCGGTCTCGGCGTCGTCGCGTCGGCGAATTTCTCGATCGGCGTCAATCTCTTCGAAATGATGGTCGCCGACGCTGCGCAGCGGATGCGGCAGCACCCGCAGTACGGCGCGTGGATTCACGAGGCGCATCACGCCGCCAAGCGTGACGCGCCGTCGGGCACCGCGCTGCTTCTGCGTGACGTGATGACGGCGGCCGGTTACGATCGGCCCATCGACGTCTCGTCGACGCGCGCCGGCGCCATTCCGGGGACCCATACCATTGGATTCGACGCGGCGTCGGATACGATCGAGCTGACGCACACGGCCCGCGACCGCCGCGGCTTCGCCTCCGGCGCGCTGCTGGCGGCGCAGTGGATCCAGGGCAGGCGCGGGTGGTTTTCCATGATGGACGTATTGCGATGAGAACTCCTTTCACCGGCGTGGGAACGGCGCTGGTCACGCCGTTCAGGAAAGACGGCTCCATCGACGAGCCGGCGGTGCGCCGCCTGGCGCGGCGGCAGATCGACGGCGGCGTGCACTTCCTGTCGCCGGTGGGGACCACCGGCGAGGCGCCGACGCTGTCGCACGGCGAGAAGCTGCGCGTGATCGAGCTCGTCGTCGAGGAGGCGGGCGGACGCGTGCCGGTCCTCGCCGGCGCCGGCGGCTACGACACGCGCGAGACCGTCGCGCTCGTGCGCGACATCGAGAAGATCGGCGCCGACGGCATCCTCTCGGTCGCGCCGTACTACAACAAGCCGACGCCGGAAGGCCTCTACCAGCATTACAAGGCGATTGCCGACTCGACCCGGCTGCCGATCGTCGTCTACAACGTCCCGGGGCGCACGGGCGTCAACATCGACGTGCCGACGATCGTCCGGCTGTCGGCGATCCCCACCATCGTCGGCGTGAAGGAAGCCTCCGGCAACGTCGTCCAGATGTGCGAGATCTTCGCGGCGGCCCCAGGCGAATTCATCCTGCTCAGCGGCGACGACCCGCTGACGGTGGCCGCGATGGCGGTGGGGGGCCGCGGCGTCATCTCGGTGGCGTCCAACGTGGCGCCGTCGGAGATGGCGCACATCGTGGAGCTGGCCGAGAACGACGACTACGCGGCGGCGCGCCGCCTGCACACGTGGCTGCTGCCGCTCTGCCAGGTGAACTTCGTCGAGTCCAACCCGATCCCGGTGAAGGCGGCGATGGCGGCGATGGGGCTGCTCGAGGAGCACTACCGGCTGCCAATGGTCCCGCCGAGCGCCGCCGCGCGCGAGAAGGTGATGCGCGTGCTGCAGAACCTGAAGATGCTGGGAGCGGCGGCGCGTGTATGAGGGGAGCGTTCCCCCTGGAATGATCCTCGCCGAGCGCATTACCCGCCTGTTCGAACAAGGCTCCAGCGCCCCGCGCGACGAAGCGCGCGACGCCTTCCTGCGCCTGCGCGGCGAGCTGTCGGCCGGTCAGGTGCGTTCGGCGGAGCCGGACGCGTCGTCTCCGACCGGCTGGCGCGTCAACGTCTGGGTGAAGCAGGGCATCCTGCTCGGGTTCCGCTTCGGCGACATCGTCGACATGGGCGTCGCGAAGGGGCGCTGGTCCTTCCTCGACAAGGACACGCTGCCGATGAAGCGGATCGAGCCGGCGAGCGGCGTCCGCATCGTGCCCGGCGGATCCTCCGTGCGTGAAGGCGCGTACCTGGCGCCCGGCGTCATCTGCATGCCGCCGATGTACATCAACGTCGGCGCCTACGTCGGCGAGGGGACGCTCGTCGACTCGCACGCGCTCGTCGGCTCGTGCGCGCAGATCGGCAGGAAGGTCCACCTCAGCGCCGCCGCGCAGATCGGCGGCGTGCTGGAGCCGGTGGGTGCGGTCCCCGTGATCGTCGAAGACGAGGTGATGGTCGGCGGCAACTGCGGCATCTACGAAGGCGCGATCATCCGCCGGCGGGCGGTCCTCGCATCGGGCACGATCATCACGGCCTCGACGCCCATTTACGACCTGCCGAACGGCCGCATCATCAAGCCGGAACCGGGGCAGCCGCTCATCGTGCCCGAGGGCGCCGTCGTCGTGCCGGGCTCGCGGGCGGTCACCGTTGGCGCGGGGAAGGAGTGGGGCCTCTCGCTCGCGACCCCGGTCATCGTCAAATATCGCGACGAGCGGACCGACGCCCGCACCGAGCTGGAACGATGGCTGCGGTAGCCACGAGCGCCCGCGACACCACCCCGCACGACCTCGCAGGCCTCACACGCGCGCTCGTCGACATCGACTCCACCACCGGGCGCGAACAGGAAGTGGGGGCGTGGCTCTCGGCGTTCCTGCGCGACCGCGGCTACCGCGTGAGCGAGCAGCCGGTCTCAGAGGGTCGCTTCAACGTCTTCGCGCGGCTCGACGCGCCGCCGCGCGTGGTCTTTTCGACGCACTTCGACTGCGTTCCGCCCTTCGTGCCGTTCCGGCAGGAGCGCGGGATGCTGTTCGGCCGCGGCGCGTGCGACGCGAAGGGCATCCTCGCCGCGCAGGTGATGGCCGTCGAGCGCCTGCGCGAGCAGGGCGAATCGCGCGTGGCGATGCTCTTTGTCGCCGGGGAGGAACGCGGCAGCGACGGCGCGCGCGTCGCGAACGAGCAGGCGCCGGAGGGTGTCCGGTTCCTCGTCAACGGGGAGCCAACGGAGAACCGCCTCGGGCAGGCGACGCGCGGCGTCCTGCGCGTGAAGGTTCACGCCCGTGGCCGCGCCGCGCATTCGTCGTTCCCCGAGCTCGGCGAGTCGGCCATCGACAAGCTGCTCGACGCGCTGATGGTGCTGCGCGGCGTGACGCTGCCCGACGACGCCCTGCTCGGGCGCACGCATTACACCGTCGGTCTCATCGAAGGCGGCGTGGCGCCGAACGTCGTGTCGCCGCACGCGTCCGCCGAGCTGCTGTTCCGCATCGTCGGCGAGGGCGCGCCGGTCCGCGCGGCGCTGAGCGTCATCGAGCAGCTGGTCACGATCGAGCCGGTACTCGACATACCCGCCGTGCGCATGCACACGCTGGACGGGTTCGAGACCGCCGTCTTCCCGTACACGACCGACGTGCCGCTGCTGACGCGATGGGGAACGCCGCTGCTGCTCGGTCCCGGGTCGATTCACGCCGCGCACACCGACGACGAACACGTGTCGATCGACGAGTTGACACAGGCGGTCGAGCTGTACGAACGCGTCGCGCGGCAGCTCCTCGCCGGATGATAAACTGGAGTTTTGGCGGGTCGCGCCGCGGCCCGGACCCTGTGCAACTTCAGCCTGCGAACCGCGTCAGGGCCGGAAGGCAGCAGCGCTAAACAGACCCTGAGGTGTGCCGCAGGTGCACCGGGTCGCGGTGGGACCCGCCAGACTTATGGCTTACCAGGTTCTCGCGCGGAAATGGAGACCTCAGCGCTTCGATGACGTCATCGGGCAGCCGGCGGTCACGCGTACGCTGCGCAACGCGCTGACGAGCGGCCGCATCGGCCAGGCGTTCGTCTTCGCGGGACAGCGCGGGTCGGGCAAGACGACGACCGCGCGCATCCTGGCGCGCGCGCTCAACTGCGTGAAGGGGCCTACCGCCGATCCGTGCGGCACGTGCGACGCGTGCGTGGAGATTGCCCAGGGACGCGACATCGACGTCCTCGAGATCGACGCGGCGAGCCACACGGGCATCGACAACATCCGCGAGGTGATCATCTCGGGCCTCGCGATTACACCCGTACGCAATCGCTACAAGATCTTCATCATCGACGAGGTGCACCAGCTCTCGACCCCGTCGTTCAACGCGCTGCTCAAGTCGATCGAGGAGCCACCGCCGCACGTCGTCTTCATGATGGCGACGACCGAGCTGCACAAGATTCCGGACACGATCCTCTCGCGCTCGCAGGTCTACGAGTTCCGCACGATTCCGACACCGCTCATCGTCGCGCAGCTGCGGAAGATCGTGGACGTCGAAGGGATCCAGGCGGACGAGGCGTCGCTGTCGCTGATCGCGCGCGCGGCCGAGGGGAGCATGCGCGATGCGCAGAGCGCGCTCGACCAGGTCATCGCGTTCGCGGGCAACGCCGTGACCGGCGAGGACGTCTCGACCGTGCTCGGGCTGGTCGGCCGCGACCTGCTGTTCGACCTGATCGATGCGGTCGTCGCCGAGGACGGCCCCGCCGCGTTCTCCCTGGCGGACCGTGCCGTCGAGGCCGGTCACGACCTGCGACTCGTGCTGCGCGAGCTGTCGCGCGTCGTGCGCGACCTGATGATCGTGTCGGTGGACCCGTCTCGCGCCGGCGACGGCGAGCTCGCGGAAGGGGAGCGCGAGCGGCTGACGCAGCTGGCGTCGCGGTTCTCGCGCGAGGACCTGATGCGCGCGTTCGACCTGCTGTCGAACGCGGAACAGGAGATTCGCACTTCGTCGCATCCGCGTTATCAGTTCGAGATGGTGCTGCTGAAGTGGATGCACACGCGGAAGCTGACGCCGCTGGTTGATCTGCTGGCTTCGGGTGGAGGGTCGGCTCCGAAGATCCAACTCCCAACGTCCGACTCCCAATCTCCAAGGAGATCTTCGTCGAACGCCGCGGTGCCGCCTGCACAACCAGCGGCGCCACCGTCGCCTGCGAAGGCCGCGGCCGCACCGGATCCCGCATCCCCCTCGACTTCGCTCGGGGCAAGCCCCTCGACTTCGCTCGGGACAGGCCGGATCCCGGATCCCGGCGCCGGCCCGGAGGACGCCCGTCTCAAGGACAAGCTGCTCGCCGAGATCCGTTCGGGAAAGGCGACGTTTTACAACACGGTCGTCGCCCAAGCGCAGCGTATCGAGGCGACGACCGACCGGATTACGTTCGTCTTCGGGCCGGCGCAGTCCACGCTCCGCGGCTGGTTCGATCAGCAGAAAGCGTGGCTCGACGCGGCCGCCGAACGCATTGCCGGCAGGAAAGTTGCCGTCACCTCGGAAATCGGTGCCGGGGCGGCGCATCCCGCGGCAGCGGATCCCGGACCCCGCATCCCGGATCCCGGACCCCGGATCCCGGATCCCGGATCCCGGATCCCGGATCCCGCCCTGGATCCGCCCGAGAAGAAGCGCGACCTCAAGGCCGAAGCGATGTCCTCGTCCACCGTGCAGGCGATGCTCGAGGTGTTCCCCGCGGAAATCCGTGACGTCGAAGAGATGTAGGACTGCGAAGATACCCGCCGGGTTGACTATGAACATTCAAGCGATGATGAAGCAGGCGCAGCAGATGCAGGAGCGCCTGAAGAAGCAGATGGCCGACCTCCGCGTCGAGGCGACCGCCGGCGGCGGCATGGTCACCGTCGTCGTCAGCGGCGACAAGCAGCTGCAGTCGATCAAGATCGATCCCGAGGTCGTCTCCAAGGACGACGTGGAGATGCTGCAGGACCTGATCCTGGCGGCGATCAACGACGCGCACCGCAAGGTGGACCAGCACCTCGGCGACCAGATGTCCGGGCTCATGGGCGGGCTCAAGGGATTCGGCTTCTGATTGCTGCCCGATCCTCTTGCCAGGCTCGTTGAGCAGCTGCAGAAGCTGCCCGGCATCGGCGCGAAAGGCGCGCAGCGCCTCGCGTTCCACATCCTCAAGAATCCCCGCGACGAGGCCGACCGGCTGTGCGAGGCCATCCGCGACGTCAAGGAGCGGGTGACCTACTGCTCGACGTGCAACAACATCACCGAGCACGACCCGTGCGGCTTCTGCACCAGCGCCACGCGCGACCAGCGCGTCATCTGCGTCGTCGAGGAGCCGCAGAACGTCTCCGTCGTCGAGAAGACGCGCGAGTTCCGCGGCGTCTATCACGTGCTGATGGGCGCCCTCTCGCCGCTGCACGGCGTCGGGCCGGACGACCTGAAGATCAAGGGGCTGCTGTCGCGCGTGGGCGGCGGCGGGGTCGAGGAGATCATTCTCGCCACCAACCCGACGGTCGAGGGCGAAGCCACCGCGCTCTACCTCGCGCGGCTGCTGAAGCCGCTCGGCGTCCGCGTCACGCGCATCGCGATGGGCATCCCGGTCGGCTCCGATCTCGAGTACGCCGACGAAGTGACGATGACGCGCGCGATGGAGGGAAGGCGCGAAGTGTAAGATCGCAGGTCACTCATGCTCCCCGCGTCGTACCAGTTGCCTGCCGCGGCACTCCTGCTGGCCGGCGGCGTCGTCTCCTGCTTCTTCGGCTACCGTCTCTTCCGCACCGTCCTCGCGATCTTCGGGTTCATCTTCGGCGGCATGCTCGCCAGCTCCGTCTTCGGCGTCAGCAACACGTCGATGATGGTGGTCGCCTGGCTGATCGGCGGCCTCGCGGGCGCGTTCATCCTGATGGTCGCGTATTTCGTCGGCGTCGCGCTGATGGGCGCCGCGCTCGGCGCGGCGGTGGCGCACATCGCCTTCTCGACGGGCGGCCGCGACCCGAGCGTGATCGTGGTCATCCTCTTCGCGGTCGCCGGGGCGATTTCCGCCACCTACCTCCAGCGCTACTTCATCATCGTCGGCACCGCCTTCGGCGGCGCGTGGACGATGATCGTCGGCGCGATGGCGCTCGTCGGCAACCGCACGGCGCTGCGTGCGGCGACGAGCGGCGACGTCTGGGTGGCCTATCCGCTGAACCCGGCGCCCGGTCAGCGCTGGGTGCTCCTGGTGTGGCTGCTTCTCAGCCTGATCGGTGCGGGCGTGCAGGTGGGGATCACCGGTGGCGAGAAGGGCAGGGTGGTGAAGCGGAGAAAGAAGTCATAGGCGGGTCCGCCTTCGCCTTGCACCGGCGCTCGGCGGAACCCGCCCCACGTGCGTAGGCCGGGTTCCGAGCCCGCGCCAGCATAGGCGGCGGGCTCGGACCCGGCGTCCGATCAGAACAGCAGCCGGAACCCCAGCTGCGCCGTTCGCGGGTTATCCGTCACGATGGTCTTCAGGAAGTTGGCGGAGTTGCGCGCCCCCGTCGGGTTCCCGAAGTTCGCATGGTTGGTCAGGTTGTAGACCTCCAGGAAGAAGCCTCCCTGGTACCGCCCCATGCGCTGCACGTACTGGAACCGGCCGTCGAGGATGGTCTTCCGCTGGCCGTTGATCCCGTTGCGAATCGCGAAGCCGCGTGAGTCGACCGGCGACACGATGGGCAGCGTCAGGTCGTTCACGCCTTTCTGCGGCCGATCGGTGGTGTTGCCGTCGCCGTTGACGTCGGTGCCGACCGTCTCGTTGATCGGATAGCCCGAGTAGGTGCGGAATACCATCCCGGCGCCGAGGCCGTGGCCGAGATCGACGTTCGCGCTCGTCGCGAACGCATGCGTGTTGTCGCGGTCGCAGCGGCCGTAGTCGAAGCGCGGGTTGCTGTCCACCACAATGGCTGCGACGTCATTGCAGCGCGCAAACGTGTAGCTGACGCGGCCGGACCAGCGGTTCGACATCCGCTTTTCCAGTTCGGCTTCGAGCGAGTTGAAGTCCGAGTTCAAGTCGTCGCGCGTCTGGTATTCATTGAACTGCGCGAACGTCGTGCTGCGGAACGCCGCCGGAACGAGCGCGCCCGACGGATCGAAGCCGGCGACGCCGAGGCGCGTCACACGGCCGTTGGCCGCGACGGGTCCCTCGTTGATGTCGATGACCGCCGTGTTGTCACGACCGCGGTTGCCGACGTAGTCGAGTGAGACGGCCATGTTCGCGGCAATCTCGCGCTTCACGCCGCCGCTGAACGCCCACGTATAGGCCATGCGGCGATCGCCGTCCACGAGCGGGCCCGTGGTGGTGTTGTTGACCGCGCCTCCGGCGAGCACGCTGCTGCGCAGGCCGGTCAGGAACGCGCGGCACGCGGGGCTGATCACCGCCTCACCGGCTGTTTTGCCTGCGACCGGGTTGAGGCAGGCGGTCGCTTCGGGGGTCGGACCGACGGGGAACGTTCCCGTCGTCAACGGCGAGGTGACCTGCGTGGTGTCGTACGCCAGCGTCGGCGCAATCACCGGGCGTTGCAGCAGCGTCTGGAGAATGTTGAGCTGCTGATACTGATACACCTTGCCGACCCCACCGCGGATCACGGTTTTGCCATCACCAAACGCGTCGTAGGCGAGGCCGAACCGCGGCCCGATGGCGTCCTTGGTATCGGGCGTCATCTTCTGCCAGTCGTACCGCACGCCGAGGTTCAGCGTCAGCTTCTTGCCGACCGCCCATTTGTCCGAGACGAACCCGCCCGCCCGGTGATCGATCTGGCGGAACTCGAACTGACCCACGCTGACCCGGAATCGGTATGGGTAAGTCGCCGAGTTCGCTGGATTGAACGGCACGTTTCCCGGGAAGTCGTACATCCCCGTGAAATTCGCCGCCGTCCCCTGCGGCAGCGCGCCGTTGCGGCTCCACGCAAAGCCGACTTTCAGGTTGTGACTACCGAGGAGCGTGGTCACCGTGTCGTCGACGGTGATGTCGCGGATCAGGTCCTGCGCGTAGGTGTTGCGCGGGCCGGCGATGTAGTCCGGATGCGAGTTCTGCGACCCGACGTCGAACGGATCGATGCCGTGGAAGCCGATGAAGCTCCAGTCGCTGTCGAACAGGATGCTCGGCCCCTGCAGCAGGCTCTCACGCACGTGGCCGATCTTGACCTCGTTGGTGGTCTTGTTGTTCAGCACGGACGCCAGCGATCCGCTGAACACCTGGTCGCCCGCGTCGTTCTCGTGGCGTGCGGCGTCGAGAATCGCCTTGTCGTCTTCAATCGTGTCGCGCTGGGTGATGATCTTCTCCCGCGTCCAGCGGAAGCTGAGCTGGTTGTTCGCGCTCAGGTGATGGTCGAGACGCAGGAACGTGTTCGGTCCCGAGAACTTCGTCGTCGTCGAGTACGACACCGCGAGCGGCGCGGCGTTGGCGGGGAAGTTGAGGTTGGCGGCTTCACTCGCGTTCGTTCCCTCGTAGTTGAAGAAGAAGAACGCCTTGTTCCGCATGATCGGCCCGCCGATGCTGCCGCCGTAGACGTTGCTGCCCGAATCGGGATTGGACTCGCCGGCCTGCTTCAGGAAGTAGTCGGTCGCCTGCAGCTTGTTGTCCTGGTAGTACTCGAACACGCGCCCGGCGAAGTTGTTGGTGCCGCGCTTGGTCACGCTGTTGACGACCACGCCGGTCGAACCGCCGTACTCGGCGCCGTACTGGTGCGTCTGCACCTGGTATTCGGACATCGAGTCGAGGGAGACGCGCGCCTGCGTGCCCTGTGAACCGCCGCGGCGCGAGTCGTTGTCGTTCTGGCCGTCGACGAGGAACAGGTTGTTGTTGGTCGCCTGGCCGTTGGCGCTGAACTGCCCGCCCTCGAACGAGCCCACCTGCAGCGTCGGCACGAGGCCGGGGATGGTCTGCATCAGGCTGAACTGGCTGCGGTTCGCGCTCGGCAGCGAGTCGATCTCGTTGCTCGTGATGTTGGTGCCGATGCGGTTCGAGGTGGATTCGACCAGCGGCGCTTCGGCGGTCACGACGAGCGTTTCCGCGACGCCGGCGACCGAGAGCGTGAGCGGGACCGTCAGCTCCTCGCCGACGCGAACGGTCATGTGATCGCGCACCATCGGCTGGAAGCCGGAGAGATCCGCCTTCACCGTGTAGGTGCCGGGCAGCAGCTGCGGAATGACGTAGCGTCCCGTGCCGTCGGTCACCGCCTCGCGCGTGAGGCCGGTGTCCTCGCTGGTGACGGTGACGGTCACGCCGGGCAGAACCGCCTTCTGCGCGTCCATGACGGTGCCGTTGATTTCGGATCGCCCGCCCTGCGCGAGCGCCGGCGCCGCGGCGCCGAGGATGGAGCATGTGAGCAGCCACCCGACCACGACAAAGCTTCGTCGGGCAGGCAGAGAAAATCGCCGAAGGGTCCGCATCGAGGCCTCCTTGAATTGCCAGTCTTGCGAGGAAACACGCCGACCGATGATAGGACCGGAGTGTTGCCCGGCACATTAGAGCCACCCGGGAGTCCTGTCAAGGCAGGGGTGCGCGGAACCTTATTCCGCGCGGCCGGTGTCGATCAGCCGTTGCAGGCGGGCGACCTGCGCTCCGAGCACCATGTCCACCGCGGGAGCCACCGCCTGGAGACCTCCGGGGGCATAGCCGCCGACCGCGTAGGTGAGCGTGATCGTCGTCTTGTTGCCCGTCGGCACGAACGCCCACGTCATCGTTCCGCTGACGGCGAGCTCCTGCAGCGGGCCGAGGCCGCCGGTGAGCCGCAGCAGTTTGCCGGGGTCCGCGTAGACGACGGTCATGTGGCGAACGCCGCCCTGCGGAAGCTGCTCGCAGAAGCAGCCGCCCGGCCGCGCGTCGATCGTCAGGTTCGTGGACCTGCCGGAGAACGTGTGGTTCGGGTCCCACCACGTGCCTATGCGATCGGTGATCGTCTGGTACGCGGACCACCCGGGCGCCGACACCTCGACGACATGCCGCACCGTGAAGCCAGCCGCGCTGGCATCGACGACGGCCGCGTCGGCAGGCGCGGCGGCGAGGAGGGCGAGCGCGAGGAGGACGCCAGGCGCGTTCGTCGCGGCGCTCATCGCGTCCCCGTCAGTGATTGCCGAAGCGCGTCGCGATCGACCGCGCGCCCCTTGAGGAACACCGCCGAGATGCGCCGTGTGTTCGTGATGTCGTCGAGCGGATTGCCGTCGAGGACGACGAAGTCGGCCTGCTTGCTCTGTGCGAGCGCGCCGGTGTTGCGGAGCCGCAGGTAGTCGGCGCCGGTGCTGGTCGCGGCGACGATCGCCTGCATCGGCGACATCCCCGCCTCCACCATCAGCTCGAGCTCGCGGTGTTCGGCGAAGCCGAACGGATCGTCCTGCAGCCCGGTGTCGCCGCCGAGAACGATGCGCGCGCCGGCGGCGGAGAGCTTCGCAAGGCTGCGCTGCAGGATGGCATAGCGTTCGCGCGCGGCGGATGCCTGCGCGGGCGTGCGGCCGCTGTACCCGGCGAGCACCTTTGCGACGAGCTCCGCGCCAATCGTGTCGCGCGCCGGTCCGTTCAGCCACGCGGCGAGCGCCGCCGGCGGCTGGCTGTTGCGGCCGCGCTCGGCGTTCTGCAGCGTCGGCATGATGACGACGCGCCGTTTCACGATCGCCTGCACGACCTCGTCGTCCATGTCCTTGTCGCGCACCATGTGCGTGAAGCCGTCGATGCCGGCGGCCACGAGCCCCTTGGCGTCGGCGAGATAGAAGACGTGCGCGTTGACGCGGATGCCGTGCTTATGGGCTTCGTCGATGATGGCGCGGTAGAGCGGCGGGCTCAGCTCGGGTGCGCGGCCGTTGCGATCGTCCACCCAGATCTTGATGAAGTCGACTTTCTGCTGCGCGAGCTCCCGCACGGCGCGGCGGCCTTCTTCCTCTGTCGTGATGTCGTAGGCGATGCCCCGGTACGTATCCGCGCCGGGTCCGGCGTTCGGCGCGCCCATGCCGCGGCCGGCGGTGAAGAGACGCGCGCCGCCGAGACGGCCCGCCGCCTGGTCGTCGCGAATCCTGAATGCCGCGTCGCCGGGATCGATGCCTTCGGAGACGACCGTGCTGACGCCGAAGTAGAGCGCGCGATTGAGGTCGTCGACGTTGGCGTCGCGCCCGTAGTTCTCCGGGCGATACGTCGCGCCCTTCTGGAAGCCGGTGTGCGTGTGGATGTCGATGAGCGTCGGGATGACCGTCTTGCCTGCGAGATCGACGTGCGCGGCGCCGGCGGGCGCCTTCACGTCGCCCTGCCGTCCGACGCGCGTGATCGTGCCGTTCTCGACAAGAAATGCCGAGCGTTCGATGGCGGGTTTGCCGTCGCCGGGAATCAGCCGCGCGCCCTCGTAGAGCGTCGTTTGCGCGGATGCCGTCGTCGCGACCAGCACGAGCAGAAAGGCGCAGCGCAGGGTGCGGTTCACGCGCCGCATTATAGGGGGAACCGTCGCGCGGCCTGGCCGCGTCATACTCCCGTAGGCCGGGTCCCGCGACTTCCACGACCTCGCGGACCCGGCGACAAGGAGATCCAACGTGTCCGTCCGACCCATCAAGACGCTGCTGCACACCACCCCGACCGTTGAAGGCGCCGGCGTCAAGCTGCAGCGCGCGTTCGGCTTCGGCAATACCACCGAGTTCGATCCATTCCTGCTGTTCGACGATTTCCGCAACGACAGCCCGGGCGACTACATGGCCGGGTTTCCGTGGCATCCGCATCGCGGGATCGAGACGATCACCTACGTCCTCGCCGGCTCGGTCGAGCATGGCGACAGCCTCGGCAATCGCGGCAGCCTCGGCGCGGGCGATGTCCAGTGGATGACCGCGGGCCGCGGCATCATGCACCAGGAGATGCCGCGCGGCGACGCCGCGGGACGCATGCACGGCTTTCAGTTGTGGGCGAATCTTCCCTCGTCTTTGAAGATGACCACGCCGCGCTATCAGGACATCGCGGCGGCCGACGTCCCCGAGGTCGTCGACGATGACGGCACGCGCGTGCGCGTGGTGGTGGGGGAGTTCTGGGGGAAGAAGGGGCCGGTCGAGGGCGTGGCCGCGGATCCGAGGTATCTCGACATCTCGGTGCCGCCGGGTGGCCGCAAGCGCATCGCGGTGGACCGCGCGAGCCACGCGTTCGCCTACGTGTTTGCCGGGTCCGGGACCTTCCGCGACGCCTCCGCGCCGCAGGGCGTCGTCACCGAGCAGGTGGACGGCGCGACCTCGAAGTCCGTGCCGCACGAATCCGAGAATCGCTCGCTGGTGCTCTTCGATCGCGGCGACGAAGTCGTCGTCCAGGCGGGCGACGCGGGCATCCGGTTTCTGCTGGTGTCGGGCCGGCCGATCGAGGAGCCGGTGGCCTGGTACGGGCCGATCGTGATGAACACGAAGGCCGAGCTGCAGCAGGCGCTGCACGACCTGAGGAACGGCACGTTCATCGAGGCCGCGGAAGGCCGCTGAGCGGGACGCGCGTGCTATTCTTGCGCCGCCTGGAGGGCGCGAGATGATCAAGAGTGCATGCGCGGCCGTTGCCGTCGTGTTCGCCTGTTCGGCGGTCGTCGCCGAGGCGCGCGTGACCCGCATCGAGATCCTGAAGACCGAGCGCGTCGAACCCTCGTCTCCTGCAGCCCAGGGCGTCCCGCAGACGCCGCCGTACGAGCGGATCAGCGGCAGGTTTTACGGCGAGCTCGATCCCGCCGACGCGAAGAACGCGATCATCACCGACATCCAGCTCGCGACCCGCAACGCGCGCGGCAAGGTCGAGTACGTCGGCACGTTCTCGCTGATGAAGCCGCTCGATCTCTCCAAAGCCAGCGGTGTGCTGCTCTACTCCGTCGTCAATCGCGGCAACGGCGCCGCATCGGCGAGCCCCGAGGGGCACATCTCGCTGGTGAGCGGATGGCAGGGCGACGTCGTGCCGTCGGCCGCCAACCAGACGATCCAGGTGCCGCGCGCGAAGAACGCCGACGGCAGCAGCATCACCGGGCCGCTCGTCATCCGCATCCTCGAGCAGAGCGGCAACACCGCGGCGTTGATCATTCCGCGTGCGACGCCGTCCCCGTATCCGGCGGCGACGCTCGACACGACGAAGGCGACGCTCATGTCGGCCGTGTCGGAGAGCGTCACGGGTGTGAAGAGCGGCATGGTGAAGATCGCCGCATCGGACTGGGCGTTCGCCACGTGTGAGAAGACGCCGTTTCCCGGCACGCCCGATCCAACGCACGTCTGCGTGAAGAACGGCTTCAATCCCGCGCTGCTCTACGAGCTGCAGTACACGGTGAAGGATCCGCTCGTGCTCGGCATCGGCTTCGCGGCGACGCGCGATCTCAACTCGTTCTTCCGCTACGAGAAGAAAGACGACGCGGGCACGGCCAATCCCGTCGCGGGGGCGGTGCGGTGGGGGATCTCGGAGGGCAGCTCGCAGTCGGGCACCTTCCTGCGCGCGTTCATCCGGCTTGGTTTCAACCAGGATGAAACCGGACGCCTCGTGTGGGAGGGCAGCAATCCGAACATCGCCTCGCGCGTGCTCGACATGAATCGCCGGTTCGCGATGCCGGGCGGCGCGGTCGACACCTACGAGCTCGGCGCCGAAGCGCCGGTGTGGTGGGAAGACTGGAACGACGCGCCGCGGGGACGCGGGACGTCGGGACTACTCGACCGCTGCCGCGCCACCAGCAGCTGCCCGAAGATCCTGGAGACGTTCGGCGCCAGCGAGATCTGGACGCTGCGCGCGTCGTTCATGCTCGTCGGCACCGACGCGAAGGCCGACATCCCAATCCCCGACAACGTGCGCCGCTACTACTTCGCCGGCGTCACGCACGGAGGCGGCCGTGGCGGCTTCAGCACCGCCGTCACGACGAACGAGGATTGCCAGCTGGCGGTCAATCCCGCGCCGAGCGCTCCCATGCGTGCCGCGCTGATGCAGTCGTTTGTCGCCTGGGTGACGAAGGGCGCGCCGATGCCGCCGAGCCAATACCCGAAGATTGCCGACGGCGCGCTGGTGGAGGACACGATTGCGGCGATGGGCTTCCCGAAAATCCCCGGGCGGCCGTCGCCCGAGCACCTCGCGCACCCGCTGCTCGACTACGAGCTGGGCGCGCACTTCGATTATCAGAACGCCTCCGGGTTCCTGACCGCGGTGCCGACGCTCAAGCGCGCGCTGCCGCAGCGCGTGGTTCGGGTGGATGCGGACGGCAACGAGGTGTTCGGCATCAAGTCGCCGCTGCAGTCGGCGCCGCTCGGCACCTACACCGGGTGGAACCTCACCGCGGCGGGGCCGCTCAAGGGGCACGTCTGCGGCAACAGCGGCGGGTTCATCCCATTCGCGAAGACGAAGGCCGAGCGGATCGCGAGCGGCGATCCGCGGCCGTCGCTCGAAGAGCGGTATCGATCGCACGACGAGTATGTGGAGATCGTGCGCAAGGCGGCGAACCAGCTGGTGCAGGAGCGGTATCTCCTCCAGCGTGACGCCGACGCGATGATCGCGCAGGCAGCCGCGAGCGACGTGCTGCGGCCGGCGGCTTCGTCCTCATCGCGCTGAAGGGAAGCGTCCGGAGGGCGCCATGCGTCTCGGTGTGCGCGCGCGCCAGGTTGCGGCCGCCGCGCTGCTTGGCGTCACGGTCCCCGCGTGCGACGAGCCGGTCTCTTCAACCGGGCCCGGCTCGGCGGTCCCGTCCGTCCGTTTCGTGTTCGTCGGCGCGACGGCGCGACGTTCGGATCTGCCACCCTCAGCGATTGACTGTCTCAACGGCGTCGGGCTGACGCATATCCATCCCAGCTGGCGCGACTTCGCGGCGATTCCGCTGCGGCCCCTTCCCCCGGACCGCTACGACATCCTCCTCGACGACGTGCCGTTCGACACGCGGGTGACGTTCCGGATCAACGATCAGAACTCGTGCGACGAGAACCCGACGGGCGCGGTGACGCGCAACGTGCTGGTGAACGATGTCCGCCTGGTCCAGAACGCGACGACGCCGGGCGACGAGCCGGGGTACGCGTTCATGGTTGCGCGCAACGGCACGGTCAGCCAGTAAACGCGGGTTGCGCCCACCGCGGCCATCCGTTACGATCTGGGTTCGCGTTTTGCGCCACCACCACCAGATTCCTCAGTAGCTCAACGGCAGAGCATCCGGCTGTTAACCGGAGGGTTGCTGGTTCGAATCCAGCCTGAGGAGCCAATCTCCATTTTTCGCACCGTTAGCGAAGAGGTCAAAGGGCTTAACGTAAGTAGCCGTGAGACTTCCGGAGTCGAACGCGCAGTTCGATAGTAGTGTTTTGACCAATTTCGCCTGATCGTGCGGATTCTGCGTAACGTAAAGAGGATAAGCACTTTGCGCGAGTTCTAGAATCTGCACGCCCGTCGCCTCGTAGTCCTGACTCGCACGTTCGTGTCTGGCCATCTCACACCGCACACGCTTCAGTTCCTCCTCGAGCTCGGCCGACTTCGTGTTCCACAGTTCGTCGGAGATTCGTCCGCTCAGCCGATCGTCGTACGCGCGATCCAGCTTGGCCCTCATCAGCAGCTGCTGTTGCTGCAAACGCATCGTTGTCGCGCGGACGAACTTCTCTTTGTCGCCCTGACTCTCGCGCAACGCCGCAATCGCGCGATCGGTGAGGGCAGGAGGCACGCGAATCTGCTGAACGGCGTCCCCCAAGAGCCTCGCTAGTTCCTCCTCCCTCACCCACGTGTTGCCGCACGCGCCGCGATAGCCGGTGCAGTGGTAGTAAATGTACTGTCCCTTCTTGATCTCGGCGGTGTACGCGCAGCCACAGCGGCCACAGGTCACAATGCCTGCAAACGCATGCTGCCGCTTGGTATGCCGCGGATGATTCGCGGCTTCGAATGCGTCCTGGACGGCTTTGAATAGGCTGCGTGAGACCAGCGGTTGGTGCTGCCCTTCGTACGTGCGATCGAGCCACTGGAAGTCACCGCAGTAAATCGGATTCTGGAGAAGCTGGTGAATCTTCGCGCGGACGAGCGGCTTGCCTGACGTGCGATTGGTCAGCCCCGCCGCCGTTGCCTTCGCCGTGAGCGCCTTCAGCGAATACTCGCCGGTCGCGTACCACTCGAATAGTTTCGTGATGATCGGTGCACGCTCTGGATCTGGCACGATTCGGCGCGTAACGGGACTGTTCACGTAGCCAATCGGTGCCACGCTCGGCCAGTGTCCCTGTCGGGCCTTTTCGAGCATGCCTTTCCGAACCTCTTCGCCGAGATTGTCGACGTAGTTCTTCGCCATCAGGACCTTGATCCCGTGGAGAAACTTGTCTGCCGACCGGGACTGTGGTCCGACGACGACATTCTCTTTCACGAAGTGAATGTCTACGCCGAGCTCGTCGATCTGTACCCAATCCTTGATGTTGCGGTAGAGGCGATCTGTCTTCTCGACCAGGATGGCGCGGCACTGACGCTGTGCCACGAACTGCATCATCTGGCCGAAGGCAGTACGGCCCGCGCGAGCCGCGCTCTCGATGTCGATGAACTCCTCGAGAATGTCGACGCCCTGTTGCTGCGCGTAATTGCGGAGTAGTTCGACCTGCGCAGGAATCGAGAAACCTTCACGTTCCTGTTCGGCGGTCGAGACGCGTGCGTACAGAACTGCGGTGGGTGCGGATGATGCCCGGCGAGCGTCGGTGTGGCGGGAAGGGACGGCGCTTGTGTGATGACGACTGCGACTCTTCATGGCTCCTCCGTCTTCGAGTCGGGTGCCAGTCCGTCATCAGGCCGACTGTTCAAGGACCATTCTCGCAGGATCGTGAAGTACTCAGCAAGCGCCCGCCGTGCCTGAGGATCCTCATCCAGGAGCTTCGCCGCCAGTTCCGTCACGTCTGCCGATCGCGACAGCCCATCCTCGTCCTGAACGACCTTTGTCGTCGTTGGCTTAGACGGCTCGTCGTCCAGGCGTCGAGATCGGCGAGGCACTCTTTCGTTACCTCTCCTTGATCACCGCAACGCAAGCTCACGCCGAAGCGATGTCGCGTCGATGGGCAGGTCGCTATCGTTCTCCGGCAGGAGCTGATTCGAGAGCCACTCGTCGATCCAGCTCTCGAGAAACCTGAGATCCCCATGGGCGCCTTGCGCCGCCCGCAGGTAGCCGCTACGGACCGCCCGGCGAATGGTCTTCTGATCGCAGCAGGCCATGTCGGCTGCGTCCGCGGTTGTGAGCCAGCGAATGTCCTTAGCCATGCGTCACCTCGCTGTTCGGACAGGGGCGCACCTGTCCGACGCCTGGATTGTGGCGATTCGAGTGCAGGAACTCGTCGAGATCGGTTGAGAGGTACCGAATGGCTCGACCGAGTCGGACGTACGCGGGTCCTCGGCCTTGGTTGCGCCAGGCACGAAGCGTCGCCACCTTCAGCCCGAGACGTGCCGCCGCATCGGTTTCCGTCAGCGGCTGATTCGTTGCTTCCTGTGATCCGCCGGCGTTCGTGAGCTCTCTCGGCATGGGTGTGTCCTTTCGCAAAACATCCAGTGGTGCCGGGCACCGCCACGAGGGCGGTACCCGGTTCCTGTCCTTGCTACGAGGCCGCCTGCGTGGGCTGCGCCTCTTCGTACTCGGCGTACGCGTCCAGCACGAGCTCGCGGATGCGGTCCTGTGCTGTGGCGTCGGCGATGGGACGCAGCAGCGCGAAGCTGCGGCGCTCACCGTTGACGGCGTAGGTGCGGGCCGGGAACGTGACGTTGCGACCGCCACCACTGCGCCGCTCCCAGATGGCGAAGCCGATCAGCTTCAATCCGTCGAGGACGCCTTCGGTGAAGTGCAGTTCGGCATCGGCGAGTTTGCCGGCCGGGTTGCCTTTGTCGTTCGGGGTGATTTTCACGACCATGGTTCTTCCTCCTGAAAAGCTCGCTATCGTGGCGAGCGGTTGACGATGACGAGGGGACCGAAGCGTTCACGCGGCCACCTGACTGTCGGAGGCAGGCACCTGTTGAAGGCGCTGCCACAGCCAGTGCTGCAGCGTGTTGAGGCCGACGAGGCCGGGGTCCGCGCGAAGCAGCAGGTGCTGATGACCGCGGTACTTGGCTCGCTGCCAGGCGAGCTCGAGCGCTTCGATGAGCACCAGGCGCGCTGGTGTCTGAGCGCGAAGCGCATCGTGGGTCATGGGATCCGCCGCAAGCCCGACGACATCCGCGAATGGGCCGGCATGGAGCGTGACGGTGGCCGGCGAATCGAGTGCCGCCGGTGCTGTGGTGACGAACGCGAAGTACTGACGCGTGTGGCGGCCGATCGTCACCGTGATGCTGGGCGTGATCGACAGTTGACGCATTGACGTGTCTCCTTTCTGATCCGATCCGCAGAACTGCCCGACCATCACGTAAGTGCTGGGACATGGCTCGACCGAGTGCCCAGTCAAGGCCGTGAGCCCCGCCTCCGAGCGGGGTCGAAGCGAAGCGGAGAGCCTTGACGGGGCCGAGGCGAGCCAGAGAATCGAGACCGTGATGGTCGGGAGTGGTGAGATGTCCGCGCTCGCCGTGCCGTGATGTCTTTCGCGGCGAGCGAGACGCGGAGCTGTCTGGCGACGCGTGACAGGCCGTCGCGTCGCCAGCTACGGCGCAGAGCGATCGCAATCGCGAGCACGTGCGGCCATTGCCGCGGCGGCACGCGATCGAGCGGGCCGACGAGCTCGATGAAGAGATCGTCGGGGAACAGCTCCTCGACGATCAGCTTCATGAGCGCGCGAGACCACGTGAGCCTCGCCGCGCGCGATGCGAATAGACGCATTGCACGCGGACGGAGCTCGTCCCGCCAGTGTTCGGCGTCGAGTTGGGATTTGGCTCTGGCGGCTTCTTCGAGATAGTGGTCGAGATCGACCACCGCACAACGGATCTCGCGCATGGGCGTTCCTCCACGAGTCACGGCGCGCGACCGATTCGCGTGCCGAATCTGCGGAGGGCCTGAGACCGCCCGCGCGGTTTAGGTGGGTGTGATCAGCGGGGATGTGCCCGCTGGGCGAGGGCCGGGGTCAGTGGACCGTGGCGAGGAGGCGACTGGCGGCACGATCGAGGACGAACCGTCCGTCCTGCCAGGGCGTGCGCTGACTGAGTCGTGTCAGGCCCTGCACGAATCCCCAGATCGAGCGAGGATTCGTCTCGTGTTCTTCCGCCAACGTGTACGCCTCGGCGGCCTGCTTCTGCGACACTTCAGTGCGCCGAACGGCCGTTTCGAGCACCGCGTCCCGCGTCGGTCCGAGTTCCTGGGCGGTGGCGCGCAGGAGCAAGGTGCGGTCATTCGCGGTGTCGTCGTCGAGAGCTGCACGGACTCCGTCGAGAGACGTCGTCCACGCATCCCGAATCGACGACCCGATGTGCCGGCGCCGGAAGCCGGCCACATGCTGAAAGCCCCAGATGATGTGATTCCCGCACACCATACGAAACAGGAACACATCGAGGGTGAGGGCGGCGGCGCCCACATCACTGTTCCGGAGAATGAATCCGCGGAACAGACCGGCGTGGGTGCGGTCCGTGGGATCGTCGAGGTCTCGGTTGCCGTCCACGAGGAACAGGAACATGTCTCGATCTCCCAGGTAGGCGCCGGTTGGTACTTTCTCGGCGCCGAACTCGCCGTCCTTGTATCCGAGTGGCAACTGCCATGCCGGGTGCTGGACCATGAGATCGAGCACCCGGCCTGCCAGCTCGTGATGGTGGACGCGTGCATAGCGCGGTGACGTGATCGCGTGCACGGTCCGTGGTGCGGTGCGTTCGACGAACAGTTGATGTTCGTCTCGCGACTGCCGGCGCAGCCCGTAGTTGATTGCGTCGGACGCAATCGCCGCCGGCAGCGTCCGAAGGTAGCTTGGCGGCGCGCCGGCGATGGTCGCGAGCTGGCCGAAGCTCCAGTGGGTCATGTTGGCGACCCGACCGGACGTCTCGCGAATCACGAGGTCGTCGGCGTCGGTCGCCTCGGTCCTGAAGTCGCCGGTTTCTATCGGTCGCTCTTCGAGGCGAGTGCGGCGTGCGCGAGCCGCCTCGTAGAGCGCGTGAACGCTGGCGTACCGTTCATCGGGTGGGCGTGATGCCCATTCCCGGTGAGCCGTGTACGCCGTGACAGCGGACACACTACTCCCGGTCATAGGATGCTCCTTGCGAAAGGCCCTGAGGGCGTTTGGTGGAAGCGGCTTCACGTCGGGCGACGTGAAGGGATGGCCAGGACGGCCACGACGAACTGGATCAGAGAGTAAACCCGATCGCGCGCGGCGTCAACGTCGGGGTTGTTATCACCACTTCATAATGCGGGAAACGACCAATGCTTGCCCGTCTCCCGCAACGACCAATGCGCCAACACGATCAATATACCCTGCCGCGAACTCGAAATGCGGATGCTGTAGACGTACCACGAGCGCATTCGGCGATATACTCGCCCGCATCGCGGACCTCCTTCCGACCATGCGACGCAACCGACGACGCTCCAGCGACGCAACAACCCGAACAAAGCCGAGCGCCAGCCAGTCGCCCTCACTGGAGCTGGACGTTCTGCGATCAGAGATGGAACGAAAGCAGGCGACGCTTGACGCAATGAAGGTGGCGTATTTCAATCGCACACCGTTTGGCGGTGCTGTACCAGACGAACATACCTTGAAGCACGCGGCCGAAGAGTTCGTGGTCGCTCACCATGCGTTCCAGAGGCTCCGTTACGGCCGTGTACGGGTGAGACTGTCGGCAGCCGATCTACTTAGGTGAGGCATGGCGACGAGGGAGACAGTCGTCATCATCAGTGACCTGCATCTCGGAGCGGGAGATGATTTCGACATCTTTGCCGGGTCGGGAAAGACGGAATCGTTCGTCTCGTTTATCGAAACGGTTGGGAAATGGCCGGGCGTCGTCGAGGTCATCATCAACGGCGACTTCGTCGATTTCCTTCAGCTGGAACCGTGGGACCTGAGAGTCGACCGCCGCGAAGCCGAACAGAAAATGAGACGCATCGTGTCGGCGTACAAGGACACGATCTTTCGGGCGCTCGGACAATTCCTCGATTCGCCCGAGCATCGCGTCACCGTGCTTCTAGGCAATCACGACGTCGAACTGGCGTTTCCCGAAGTGTGGAAGCGTGCGGCCGACGCCATCCTCGCAGCCGCTAAGCCCGACGCGGCGGCGCGCCTCAGCTCGCTCGCCCATGACAAGACGCGTGTCACGTACGTCAGGTCTGTCGGGGGCGTCCTCGTCCACATCGAGCATGGCAACGCGGACGATCCATACAACGGCATGAACTACACGACGCTATTCCACGACGTCGAGCGAAACACGAGCGACTTCAGCTATCCGCCCGGCACACAACTCGTGTACGACATCATGAACCGGCACAAAAGGGAGTTCAGGTTCGTGGATCTGCTCAAACCGGAGATTCCTGCCGTACCGTTCCTGCTTGCAGCGATGAAACCGAAAGCGCTGATCGACGTGCCGGGGATTGCCGCCAAGTCGCTCGCCGCCGTCGGCAACAAGTTCATCGGCTGGCTGCGGACGAAAATCTCTGGCCCCACGCTCGCGCGCACTGGAGCCGCCTCGTCGACTGAAACAGTCGATGAGCAGTTGGCCAGAGATATGGCCGCCGCCTACCAAGATGCCGTGGGCGGTTCGAGTGCCGTAAGCGACGCGGACGCGTTTCTGCTCCAGCAGTACTTCGAGAGCGACGGCGACGACGTCAGTCCTGAGCACGCGGTGATGGCGCCGAGTCTCAAGACCGCGAAACGGCGTTTGGCGCGCGCGGCCATCGGAAGCCTCGGACGTCCGATCGATTTGCGCGACGAGATGTACTACAAGACCGATCATGCCAATCGCGCGGACGCCATGTGGGCGCGGCAGCGGCTGACGGGCGACGTGAGGGTCGTTGTGTTCGGCCACACCCACCGTCCGCTCAAAACCGAGTTCGAAGGAAACGGCCTGTACGTGAACTCTGGCGCGTGGGCGAACCAGATGACGCTGCCCGGGCCGTCCGAGGATATCGGTGACTGGATGTCCAGCGTCCGGTCGAACAGCGAACGGAATCGCGCAGGTTTTCCAACCTATGTCACGCTGACGGCCGAGACCGGCGGCGCGGATGTGAGCTTGAACCTGTGGGAAGGAGCCGGGCGCCTGCTATGGCGGAAGTCTATTCGAGCATAAAGGTCACGATCACCAGCCTCGGCGATCGCAACTACCTCAGCCTCCTGGAGAGCAGCTTGCCGGGCGTCGGCGGCGGACGAGGTCACCAGTTCACCTTCGATCCCGACGCGCCTTGTCCCGACGCGGTCAAGCTCTCGGAATTCGTGAAGGCGCTGGCGATTGGCAAGATCCCGTCGACGGGTTATCTCGAGCAGTTCGGCAAATGCCTGTTCAACCGCGTGTTCGGGGACGACCACGGCTCGTCGTACAGAACGGCACTACAGCTGTCGAAGAGCATGGAACGTCGTCTGCGGATCTGCATGAACGTGCTGACCCCGGATTTCGTCGACGTGCCTTGGGAGTACTTGCATGACGGCAGCGGGTTCGTCATCAAGCGCTCAGCGATTGTGCGGTTGCTGGAGGGAGTCACGGCGGAGAGATCTTCATTCGCGCCGGTGCAGAACCTCCTGATCGCCGTGGCCGATCCTGTCAAAGATCCGAATGTGTTCGTGCCATTCGGCGGCGAGGCACACCTGGCAGAGATCGAACACATTCTGGCGAAGATTGGCGGACTCCGCACGACACGCCTTCTACATCCCGATCCCGGTCAGCTCTATCGCGCGCTTCAAGAGAACACGTTCGACGCGTTCTACTTTATCGGGCACGGCGTGTACTTGCCGGACGGCGGCGGGAATCTCGTCTGCGAGAGGGAGGGCAAGCCGGTCTACCTACCGGCAGACGACCTGGCAGCCTGGCTGCGCGAGTCGAGCAGACTCCGATTCGTCTATCTGAACTCCTGCTCAACCGCCGTGACGTCGGCGGTGAACCCGATGCAGGGTGTCGCCCAACGGCTGATGCAGGATACACACGTGTCGGCCGTGGTGGCGATGCAGTCCGACGTCCACCAAGGTGCTGCGCAGCTCATCGCTACGAGGTTCTTCGACGGGTTGAGCGCCGGCAGGAGTCCCGAGGACGCAATGTTGGCGAGCCGCACGAGCGCCACCGATCTGTTCAGTTTCGGCGTGCCCGTCCTCTATTCGACGTACGACGCGCCGGCGCAGTTCGAGAAAAACCGGATCGCGACGTTCCTCAGCATGGACGAGCAGAGCTCGTGCGCGCTTTTGCTGCCTGACTGGATCATGGGCCTGCCCGGCAAGGACGGAGACGCGGCGAATCGACGAGGGCTGAAGGGAGGCAAGTACTACTATCGCGGGCCGACGTTCGCCACGGCGGACGTCAACTCGGCCTGGAGCATCGCCAGCCTGGTGAGCCGAGTCCTTCCCGCTGGCAAAATCCAGATTGTCTCGAACGACGACATTGCAAATGCCGCAACCAGCCACAAGTTCGTGTTCGGAAGCCAGTCCAGCGAGATCCTGCGCGGAGTGCTGGAGCTCTTCGAGCCGGAATTCGAGTTCGACTACAAACCCGCGGATGCGCCCGGCCACTGGGTGATTCGCGACAAGAAGACTGGAAACTGTTATGCGATTCAGCAGCCGAACGACCTCGACTATGACACCTACATGAAAACGACAGATTACGGTGTCATTCAGAAGTTCAGGGACCCGGTGTCGGGTCGCGTGTATTTCCTGATTGCCGGTCTCGGCTCACGAGCCACCGAAGGATGTGGATACTTCCTCGCCGACCACTGGAGCGAACTGCTCCACGAGTTCGGCGACAAGGACTTCGGTATCGTGGTGATGTTTCCCAAGAGTCTGGGCCCCCGCGAGGGAAATCGAGTGGCTCGGGAGGCGGGAACGAGTCCGTGCTCGGAGATGCGACGACAAACGGCGGCGAAGGCCTACAAGCCGAAGCGCGGGGGCTCGCAAGCCGACGCGGCGCGTTCGACGCGATCCACGTCGAAGGGCGCGGGAAAGCGCAAGACGACCGCGAAATCCTGAGTCCCGTACTCGCGATCCATCTCGTCCCAGTGCTCACGGAAGTACAACCCGCACCCCTCGGTCGCGCGTCCGCCGAGGCCGGCAATCACGAACACCGGTGTCGGGCCGGCCGAACCCAAGCGAGCAATCACACCGTAGTCGTCGGACGCCTCGTACGCGGGCGGCGCCAGCACCGTCGGGTCCCTCAGCGAGAAGCGCTGCCCCTTGCAGATGACCGCCCACGTGTCGGTGAAATCGAATTGGAACAGCGTTGTCCGTAGCTGCTCCAGAATCGCCTGAGTCGCCTTGTTGGAGCGACTGCCGAACAGGAACGCGATCGCCTGGTGGTCAATCGGGGCAGTCGCGCCTTCGACCGTGACGTTGCCGATGTCAACCACCTGGTTGAGCAGCGCCTGCACATGGCTCGCCGCGCGGGCGTCTCGTTCGGCGAACGTGCTGCCACCGTAACTAAAGCGGGAGAGGAACGGTTCGTCGTGCAGCCTGGCCCGGCCGCGGAACTCCGGCAACAGCAGCCGGAAACGCCGGCTGTTCTCCGGCGCGTGCAGAAACGCACGAAGTGCGTCTTCACTGGCGCCTTCTCGCAGATTCGACCTCAGAGCCATCTCGTCCTGTTATGAGAATCGCAGTACGTTCGCAGCAGGTCAAGCCGGAAGCACGTATTAGCCGGCGGCCCGGGATCCGGACGTCGTTCGCGTACGGAAACGGACGACGTTCGACGATCGATCCTCGACGTAACGCGACCGCAGGTATTTCCGGTATCGGGTCCAGGAGATGTGGCGGCTCTTCACGTGCCAGCCCAGCTCGCGCATCAGGTCTTCCTTGAGCATCGAGCCATGCCTGGCCATCAGCTTGTCAATCCGGCGCGACACAAGTGTCGCGCTACGCAGACCCGGCGACGCGCGGTCGGCCGTCTCGAACCACGGTATCCAGTCTTCGACGCGGTTGGCCCAGTCGTAGTAGGAACGGACCTTCGCCGCGATCGGCCGTATCACCCTTCGCTGCTCGCTCAGATTGTCGAGCAAGTACTGCAGCCGCCGCGGGAACTCCGAGCGGTAGTAAAAGTACCGGTCGACAAGCGCCTGGGGCAGCCCTGCTGGAAACGGCGCGGACAGCAACTCGGGCAGAAACGACTCGCTGTTGAACAGCGGGATGCATTCAGCGGCCAGAGCTTCTGTTGCCGCGAGAGACCATTGATTCGATCCGTTATGACAGGCGACGACGATGTCGGCCTTCCAGAGCTCCTTAAGATACTGCGCTCGATCCAGCCGCTTCACCTCGACGAACGGAAGCCGCTCCCCGATCCTCTTGATGTAGTCGTACCCGCTGGGGTTCGTCAGGATCAGGCGGAAGTCCCGACGCCGCCGCCACAACACCGACAGGTGCTCGATGAGAGCCTGGAAACCCGTGTACTTCTGCGCTCGAAACGGGTAGATGAGTGTCTTGACGCGATGACGTGATCGCACCCGGGCCGCGAGGATCTCATCGACTTGGATGCCGGGATGCAGTGGCACGAGCTTCTGTTCGAGCGTACGAAGCGTCGGTTCGTTGAACCATCGAGAGGCTTCCCTGACGATCCGACTCTTGCCATATGCCGAGTTGCAGCCTGTCACCTCGGACATCAGGATGCTGGTCAGCAACGTCAGGTTGCCCGGAACATTCCACCGGTTGGTTACCGCGTCGCCACGCCGCCAGTCCATCCAGTGGACGTAATTGAAGCTATGTAAGTCGTAGAAATGAACCTTATTGAAAAAGTCCAGCAGCCCGCCCGTCAGTTCGGGTTGGTTGATGAAGAGAACGTCAACATCGAAGCGGCGCAGATCGAGTAATGCTTCGAGTTCGCGAAGGTCGAAGTGGTGTGCACCTCCCTGCTGACGAGAGATCGAGCTAGTCGGAATGAGTCGAACGTTCGGTCCATCAAAGGCGGGCTCCAAGACTGACATCAGCTCCTTCGGAACAAGCAGATAGAAAAAGAAGTCCCGCCGCTTCCGTCCAAGGGCGCTGATTAACTCACGTTGTAGACGAATGCCGGAATCGGCGGTCGGATTCCGTGCGTTGGAGACGTTGAGGACACTGAGTATTCGCACGAGTGGGTAACCGGACCAATGATGCCCGACGGACCGCCTCTGCGCAACCGCAGTGATGAAAATGGTGAAGTCCGTGAATGAAATAGCAGTGTCCTCACGAGAATCGTGGACCGCCCACTGTCCCCGATGTGTCCCGACGGCCTTCGCCGCGAGCTTCGCGCGGGTCTCCCGGAGGTCGCCGTCGCTGACGATGCTGTAGCGCTTGAACACCGAGCGCCTTGTGAGGCGTAAAGCCGTAGTGTCCCACCGCTCGATCGAGCGTTCACGTCGAGTTGTGTGAGTCCATTACCGACGCGCTCGTAGTAAGTGAGCAGTCCACCCAGTCGCGGCCGACGCCGAATCCGGCGTCGAGTGTGCGTCGTCGGTCCGCCGGAAATCGAGACGTTGTCTAGACCTTGGTGATTGCGCGGACTTCCGGCGGGTCCTTGTCGAGGCTGAGATGCGTCCGCGAGCGCATGTAGTCACGACGCGATGAGCGCGGCCGTAAGCAAGTCGGTTACGCTGGGCGGCGATCGTAGCCGTGATGGAGTCCGCCGAGGACATCGTTCGGATCAACGACGATCGATTCGGAGGGCGCCGAGGGCCGACGGAGGGCCAGGATCTCCGCATGCAACACCACCGGCGAGCGGTGGGAGAGTTGGGCACAGTCCGTAGAGGCGCGACTACGACGGAACTCATCGAGGCAGCCTATCCAGCATGGGCCACAATCGCAATCGCCTCAACTCGTACCGACTTGGCAGGAAGGACAGAAGTTGATCGCGCAGCGCGAATATTTCTGCCTCCAAGTCGACTCTCGTCCGGGACGATGTACAGGGCGGCAACAAAGCGCGACGACGACGGACGATATGAGACCGCGTAGCCGTCCATCGCCGTAAGGTCAATCGTTACACCGCGTACGGAATTGTGGATAGGGACAGCGCAAGTGCGGCCGTGCTCAAGATGTGGGAACTTACGGCGACTACAGCTGCAGTCAATGTCGAGCCTCGCCCACAGTCGCCGCCTGACGATACCTGCGGCCGCTTCGCAAGCGCGTACAATCCACAAGATGATTAACGCTTCTACTGCCGCCGGAGACCCACTCCGCGCCTGGGTCGAGCAGTTGACCGAGGCCGATCTTCGACTGCTTGTGCGCGATTTGCTGACGACGATGGGGTATGAACAGGTTGCGATTACCCACGGACCCTTGGAATTCGGCCGAGACTTGATCTTCTGTGAGACCGACCGACGAGGACGCGCACGCTGGCGCGCGGCGCAAGTGAAGACCATGCCGCCAAGCGGAGCCCTCGCAACTTCTGAGGGGTTGCGTTCTCTAGTCCTGCAATGCGAAGCAGCTCTAGATACGCCCTGTCTCCTGCAGAATGGACAGAAGGTCAAGATCGACGAGGCGTGGCTCGTCTTCCCGCGGCAGATGTCCGAACAAGCCAAGCATAGCATCGCTGGCAAGTTCGAGCGGTCTCAGTTGGTGTCAATCGTCGATGGGCCAGAATTGCTGGATCTGATCCGCCGCCATTTGCCCCAACTCCTCGCACGAGGGTCCAGCCCTTTAGAATCGTACCTTCGCGCCCTGAACCGATATTGCGACACCCCCGACGATTATCTTAGTGCTCGCTTCGGCACTACGGGGTCTCTGGAGTCGTCGTACATTCTGCCGCAAGTTCGCTTGCGCTTAGTACAACCTGAATGGCTCGCTAGCGACACGAAGTCTTCATTAGCCAACGACGTTCACTCGCTGTCGAGGGACGTTCCTCAGTATTTGTACCTGCTACAGGCGCGCCTAATGCCGTACGTGGCCCATGTGGCCGTTGCCGCCCTCATTCGGCGTGCGAAGCTCTTCGAACTTGCGTGCGTCGATCGTCACGCCGATGCGGGTGATCTGGCTCGATATCGCGCAGCGCTTAACGAAGCGTCGGATGCGTTGGCAATCGACTTCACCCAGCTCGATCCGCAGCCAGGAAACGAATTCTCGTCAGGCATGAATTCGTTGCGCCTCGAGGAGGAGGCGGGAGATTATCTGCGCTCGCTAGACAATCCGGTCGTCGGGTCAATTAAAGTGCCGCGTAACGACGTCGCGCGTGCATTCAAGGCCCGGACTGGTTTGACGGACGTCCTGCCAGATGATGTGGAGCGTCTTGCGCGTCAGTACGACAAATGCTATGCCGATCTCGCCGCAGCATATGGTGGGAGCATTAAGGGGGAAGCTGTTCTAAAGCTGACCCTGGATCTGGGGGCGCATTTCTTTTCGATCCGTCGTTCCAGCCCTATTGACTCATCTCGTGTTCAACGAGTAGTCGAAGATCTGGCGAGTCTCATAGACGTTCTCGATCAGAACCTGCGACGGCAGTACCGTGCGAAGGCCTCGGCGCTCCTATCGTCAAAGGCAACGCAGACGGTTTGCATTGACGCCGGCGACTTGCGTCCGATTAGCGAGCTTGCGCAACTGAGTTGTGCTCTTGAGGCCGCACACGACGTACCGATGTCTCAGTACGCTGATGTGCGCTGCGACGCAATAACCCTGCTCAGGGCCGTTAAGCGAGTTGCGCTTATGGGCAATCTGGGGCTCGGTAAATCGACTACGCTGAAGCGGCTCGCCAGTACTCTAGCAGTGGCGATAGAGTCGGTCGATCCAATGCTAGTGCCGGCCTTCGTCGTCCTTGCAGGAGTATCAATTGACGCAACCAGCGATCTGCATTCTCAGTTGCTAGGTGTTGCGAAGCACTTTCCTGATAGCCTCCGGAGTCGCTCAGGTGAGCGGATCTTGTGGTTGCTCGACGGCTTCGACGAGTTGCAATCGACCGGTGCATCCGATCGAATTGTCTCCTGGCTATCGGCTGGTGAGCCCGAGACGCCCGGACACCTCGTAATAACCTCGCGACCGGCTGCGCTGACCCAGTATGTGCCCAATCTAGTAAAGGTGCATCTTGAGGCATTTGACACGGCTCAGCAACGAGAATTCGCGTTGCGCTTTCCTTGGTCTGTCGCTGCGCGGCGGGAACGCTTTCTGGAGGCATTGGCGTCGGCACCGGAGTTGGCAGCTGTTGCGGCGACACCGTTGCTTCTAACGCTGGTCGCGATTCTGTGCGACGTCGAAGCGGACGGGCGTTTGCCGTCGCGTAGAGAGGCCATTTATCGAAGAATCGTTATGCTCTTTCTAGGTGAGTGGGATCGCCTGAAAGGCGTGCGACGATCGTACGTAATTCCCACGATCGAGGACAGACTCTCGGTGGTAGCGCGGGTCGGACGTGTCTTGTACGCTGAACAGCGTCCGGCGTTCACAAGAAGTGAGTTTGTCACAACATGTGTGAAACATGTTGCCACGCCGTGGATGACCGAATCGATCGCCGACGCTTTTGTCGATGAACTCATCCGAGACTGCATGCTGATCGGGAGCACCGGCGACCAACTTGCATTCTTTCACCTATCGGTTCAGGAATACCTCGTGGCCGTCGACTTGAGCGCTGAGTTGGGGCTGCATCGCGTGTGGGCGGCCGTGTGGGAATACTTTGCCACCGGTCGTTGGGAGGAACCGCTCGTATTCTTTGCTGCGATGAAGCGAGATGTCGAACTCTTAATTCGCGAATTAAGCCGCCACGCTGACGGCGTGCCTGAGTCTGATCAACGGTTGCAGAATTTGCTACGTCGATGGCTGGAGGCTGGGGACTTCACTGATGTGGGAGCACTGAACCCGCGAGGCAACGTGGCACGCGCACTTTTGTTGCTCGACATAGACGGTGATAAGGACAGATGGCGACGGAGCGCATCGCTGTCGAACTATTCGGCGTCTGATAGGTATCGAGGACGGGCGCAGGGCGACGAGGAGGGCGAAATTCAGGACTGAGCACTTCTTCGGGCAGCTGTCCTGCCGACGTTTATGGCGCGGTATGCCCGGACGTCGATGACGCAGCCCAAGCTGTCGCAGTGCGTTGAGTGGATGAGCCGCTCTGCACAGTAGGTGTACAGGCGTCTTTTTCGACGGAGTCTTGGCACCGGGCGGTCGTAGATTGAAGTCCGTTGCGGCGAGTCCCTCAGATCGCGTACTCCCGTCGAATTGTAAACGGTTCGAATCGTTGAGTGACCACCAAAGCTCGGGTTGTCCTTACTGAAAACTTGATCTGCGACGCCGCCTGGCTTGACGACACGAAGAAGTAGGTGCGACCGAAGCGCGGACGCGCGGTTCTCAGCCCGCGCGGCCGCGTCCTCATTGTTACCAGTTACTACGCTCAGCTCCTGACACCGTCCCGCCCGTATGCGCGCTCCGCCGGGCCGGAATGGCCGACAATTACAATCCGGCCCAAAACGATTACAGATGGGACCGGAAATTGTGTTTTGTTGGAGGCGCGGCCCGGATTGAACCGGGGATCGAGGTTTTGAAGTCCGCGCGGTGCCTCGCTGCTTTAGGCCGTCAAAATCCGACGGAAATCTCACACCGGCGGCTCACGACGAAGACGAAATGTTGTCCGCAATAGGGGGCGCCGAACATGATTCCGACCGATTCTCCAAAGGCCGCGGAAGCGATCAGGAACACGCTCTTCTGTACAGCCGAAAAAGGGCGTCAACGGTTACCCGGCCGCGGGCCGGCGTAACCGACGCTTTATTTCAAGCAGGCACACCGACGATTGCGGCTACGACGCGCTCTGCCAGCGGCTTTGCGGCCTGCACGGATCTGAAGAGAGTGGCAAGATCCTCGTCGGCCAACGGGTTGTCCTTGAGTTCGGGGATCAAACCTTGGAGGCGGCGAAGCCTCCTGATTCTTCGCGGACCCTTACCTGCCTGGAGTGCTTCTCGCCATCGAGGCCGGATCAACGCAAGCCACGAGTCCAGAAGGAGGTCGAGATCAATAATCTCGCGCGATTCGAGGGGTCGGAGAAGTCCCTCGACTAACTGCGCCCGATAACGGTTTGGCCGCAACTTCAGTTGATCGCGGTAACAGAAGAGAACCTGCCGCATCTGGTCAAATGCGCGCTGCTTTCGACGCGGCAAGAATGAAACGGCGGAGGCTTCCGCACGCTCGAGTAGCGTTCGCATGGTGTCGACCACTTGTTGATCCAACTCGATGTTTTCGACGCCCTGCAATCGGTCGCGCAGATGTTTAGTGACGTCGTCCAGGGCGGTCATAATCGGTCCGTCCTGACCATCCACGAAAAGCCAACGGGGCGCCACGCGGGTCGTTCCGGGAAGTGTCACGAATACCCATGCCGTCGTTGCGCGTACGGCAGCGACTGCCGACACGACTTTCGCCGTGCTCCCTCGAAGACGCGCATACACCGTCGGCTCTATCAACGCATCCCGGCCTTCCACGAGCTTCCGTACTGGTGCAAAAGCGTCGTCGAGAAGCTCGACCTGTTGCTGTTCCTGCGCTTCCATCTCTGCTTCAATCTCTTCGGGTTCGACGATTGGCGGCTCCGCATCATCGGTCGGCAATGTCAGATTCGAGCCTAGAACGTCACCGACAAGCTCCAGCCGAGCGCCGAGCTTTTCGTCAGCGGTCAGAGCGAACTCTCTCGCATCCCGCGGCCACCACGACTCCACATCACCATGAGGGCTATCCATGCGATCGATACGACCGACGCGTTGCTCTGCGATTCGCACTACGCTTGGCATGTCGAGGTGCAGCACCGCGGACGCACGCTGAAGATTAATGCCCTCGGACATTGCGTTCGAGCACAACGCTAGAGCCCCCCGCATCCGTGATGCCGGGGCAAATGCTTTGAGAACGCGGCGCTGCTCCGTTGGTTGCGCGCCAGTGGCGACGAACACTTTGGTCGATTTGATTTTTCCCAATATGTCGCTGAGGACGAACAGAGTGATCGGCCGCGAGTCGAATGCCACAAGGAGGCGATGCACCGTGAGGAGGCGCTTAATCTGGCGGACTTTCGCCCGCTCTCGGCCGTCCGAAAGCTGACCACAACGCTGTGCGATCTCACGGTATAACTCTGATTCTTCATCGCATGCGCGTACAAATGCCCCGCGGTGCCGCAACCAGTCAGGCACGATTTGTTCTGGAATGTCGATTCGTGGAGGGCCGGATTTCTTCGCCGCCAACACCTTATCGAGGATGTTTCCACTGTCGCTCTTCTCAAAGCGCCTAATGTTGAATTTGCGCATTGCCGCCTCCGTTCCCTGAATGTGCTCAAAGAGTGCGGCGCGGGACGATCGAAGTGCGGCGCGGAGCTGATATCGTGCGAGGGCTCGCGCGCTTGCGAGTCGCATTCGCAGGTAGATGTCGGGTGTACGGCCTTGCTGGCGATCGAGATCGCTCAACTCCAGCGGCTGGCGTAGCATCACAATGCCACGTAATGAGCGCGCTAATTCGGTGATTTCCTCCGCGAGCCGGCGGTCCTCGGCGCTCTCATCTAGCTCATATCTGTAAGCCTTGTGCTTGGGATAGCGACAGTGGTCACCCTGCTCGTTGCGATATCGATTCGGATCGCGATCAATAAGCGCATTAAACGCGCTCTTCGTACGTCGTACTGTGAAACGCTTAACAACATGTCGCAGACGACTGCGTTCGTCGTCGGTTAACAAATGTCCTCGCGCACCGGCATCTTCTAGGATCCTCAGAGTCTCATCATCCAAATTGTCGGCACCCAGCAGTTCTGCGATTCCCAACAGATCTGAAAGGTCCCGACTGATAGGTGTTGCGGTGAACAACACGACGTGATCTGCGAAGTTCGTGTTGACCTTCGCGGTGCGATTCGACGCGTTGATAAAGTTGTGCGCCTCGTCCAACACCAGAATCCGCGCAACTTCCACGTTATTGGCGACCCGGGCATGGGTCGCCGCGCGCCCACTGCTTAATGCGCCGTGACTGTGAACCTCGATCCGTATTTCAGCTTTGTGAAGCTCATCAGACCAACGGTCGCTGATTGCGGGAGGGCTGACAACTACGGGGTCGGAGATAGGTCGGCCCTGTGTCACGAGACGCTGTCGAAGTGCACGAAGCAGCCAAGCGCCCATCTTCGTTTTTCCCGAGCCGGTAGCATCCGCAATGAGAACGGAACCAACTTCCATCAGAACGTAAAGCGCTTGTCCGATACCCTGCACCTGACTGGGCCAAAGGTATTCGCTATACCCAAGTTCGTCCTCAAGGTACGCCCGAGCCCATTGACCCTCAAGAAGTTCCGCACATCCGCGCGCGAGAGCCTCCTGCCACGTCACCTTTTGAAGCAGCGTTTCTAAGAGATCGTGAAGCTGCTGATTGAATGGCCGTGATAGTCGCCAGTAGATTTCTCCGAGTCGGTGCGCTTCTGAGAAATACGCGTGAGGCGTATCGCCTTTGAAAAGACGAACATTCGCTTCGAGTTGTGTTCGTAAACCTGGTCCTGTGAAATTGCTCGATCCGATCGTCGCCGCTTCTTCCGCCAGGAACATCTTCGCGTGCAAGCCCTGCGATCGGCGGGAGATTCTAGTCTCGACAATACCGTTGTCGAGGGCCCGGACGGTTTCAAGTACCGATACAGCGGCGAGAATCGAGATCCCACGGTCGAGCCAGTAATCGCGAACATCTGAACCCAAATCGTCGTCGACCAGAGCGTTGTCAACGTCACGTCCTCGGAACGGCTCTGTTCCGAACACTACGCGCAGTTGACTGCGTGAGTGTGGCTGCGCATTTCGAACGAAGTTGCACAATTCCTCCAACGATGCGTACCCCATGACAAGTAGTACCTGTCCGGAAGAATAGAGGTCTTCGAAAACCACGCGCTCAACGGACATCTGGTTTTTTCCCCAGTTGAACGGTACGAGCTTGTGGTCCGGCCAATCTGAAGGTTCGAGTCGCGGTTCCTCGAAAGGTGTGTCTTGCTGATCGGCCGTCGAACCGACGTGGTCCGCCGAACGGCGCCGTTGCTGCGTCGAAGCTGCAAAACCGAGCCGAGGGCGCCAGCTCAGCGTATCTTTGACACGACGTTCCACGGTGTGCCGCGACCCGAGCGCCGCCCTCGGAATGGCATACGCAACCAATTCGTCGACATTCGGCTGTGCATCGGACAGTAGCGCCTTGCGGACGTCACCGAGCTCGGAAGCGTCGGCTACTGCGGCGCGGAGCAGGTCACGCTCTTCATCGCTCTGTGGTTTAGTCGCAAGCAATCCCAGCCCTCTGGCGGTCAGCGACCAGCGGCGACGCTCTAGGAGGCCAAGTATCTCGGCCGCCTCGCGATAGTAGTCAGCGTGGCGTGCGGCGTACTTAGCTTTCGCACCCATCTTCTGACCGATTGCGGACTTGTCTTGAATGCCGCCTGAAATCAAATCGAGAAGAAGGCGCAACCTATCGAAGTCGCGAGCCTGAGGCAAACGGATTTGCACGGTGCAGGATCATGTACTCCGACTCGGCGTGAATGCGATGCGGGAATGCCGCCGGTAATCGGTTTCCAGCGATTTGAAGCCGATTCGATTCACATTACCCACCCGCACCTGTATCGGCCTGACGCATCAGCCGCGAACTCGTATTCGGCGCGACGCCAGATTCGAGATTTTCGGCCTACATTCGCGGATTCTTCGGTTGCCATTGCGCGGCCTCCTACTAGATTCGTTCGGGCCTAGTCAGGCTTGAATTCGGCGTCCAAAAACACGCGACGCGGCGTGTTCCGCAGGATGCCCTTGTTGTCGAAGAAGAACGTATAGGCGCCGTGCTCGGTCACCACGAAGAACCGACCATTCGAAACGGGACCCGCGGGGGACGCTTCAAGTTGCACATCTTTCGGATCGGTTAATCGGAAAGCGCTGATCGTGTCGTTGCTTCCTCCGTACCCCTGTCCGCTCGATCGCCAGCTGCCCGAGAGGGTGCCGGGCACGACGGTGGGCATGAAGGCGTAGGTCTGCGTGCCTCCTGGCGCGACGACGAATTCCTGATTGATCCGCATAGCAGCGGCTTGCTTACTTTCGAGCGGGTTCAATTTCGACTGGACATCGGACAGCTTCGCTTGAAGGTCCGTGGCATCCTTCCGCGCCTCAGCGAGCTTCTCTTGCAGCCCGGCTCGTTCGGATTCCAGAGCGGCAACGCTCGCCTCCAGGTCGGCCGCGCGGCCGGTTGATCGGAAGAGGAAACCGAGGGCAATGAGCAACGCAACGGCGAGCAGCGCCACGAAGGCTTTCACCGTCGATGTCATCCCCCTGGGATCCGAGTCGGTCAATTCGGTCATCTGCTACCTCGCTTGTCCGCTATCGGCGTCGCAATGCTACCGCGTTAGCATTGTGCGTCCTACCATGGCCGGGCCATGAACGACGAACTGATCAACGACAGGTCATGGAACGCCCCGGGGCGGCAGAGCCGTCGCCATGAGACAGGCGACCGTAACGAGACGCGCGGGAGTTGCTGCCTCGGTTGCCATCACACGACGCCGTACGCTGTCCGCTGTTCGAGCTCCATATCAACAACACCATTCACACGCCAGATCCCGTCTGTTCTTCGTCGTGCATTGGTCACGATCGCTGTTGACGTGCGGGCGCAAGACCCGCCGAACCGTGGGTAACGGGTGCAGCGGTTGTGTCGGTCCACAATCCCGGCCGGTCAGATGGACCCGACCTTGGTGGTCCGTTTGGCAGCGCGGCAGCCGGCGTCGTCGCGGCGATTCATGTCGCATCCGGGTTTCTGTGTGCGGGCCGTGGCAAGATCCGCGACAGCCACGGTTCGTAGTACCAATGGGCAGTTCGCGTGTTTGCGGACGCGGGCGGTCCGTCTCGTTCCTAGTGCTGGTGCCTCCTTCCTGCGCCACAGCGCCTGTGTGACATAATACATACAAATTGTGTATTCTTACACATTAGGCATAAAACATGCGTACCAACATCGATATCGACGACGACTTGATGCGGCAGGCGATGCGGAGCAGCGGCGCGCGAACCAAGCGCGCGGTTGTCGAAGAGGGCCTGCGGCTGTTGATTCAGACCCGCGGCCAGGCGAGCATGCGGCGCTTGCGTGGGAAGGTGAAGTGGGAGGGAGATCTCGAACGGTCTCGGCTGGGTCGGGTAGCGAAATAGCCCGCCGATGGTGATCGTCGATACCACCGTCTGGATCGACTACTGGGACGGGACCAGCACTCCGGAGGCCGAGTGGCTCGATGCGGAACTGGATCGGCAGCGCCTGGGCGTAACCGACATCATCGTCTGCGAGCTGTTGCAGGGTGTGCGGGATGAGGCTGAAGCGACGGCCGTCGAGCGCGAGCTGGCGAAATTTGAGGTCTTCAACACGGGCGGTCTCGACTTGGCCAAAGCCGCTGCGCAGAACTACCGCGTGCTACGCGGTCGGGGCCACACGGTCCGGAAGACGATCGACTGCCTGATCGCGACGTTCTGCCTGCGCGACGGCCATTCGCTGCTTCACCGTGATCGGGATTTCGACGCCTTTGAGAACCTATTGAGCCTCTCCGTCATTCATCCTCAATAACGTTCAGAGCAACAACGAGCAATCCGCGCGGGACCGTCATTCGGTCGTCGCGTACTCCCTGCGGAACGTAAAGGGCCCAACCCGCTGAGTAACCAGGAGCCCGAAGATTGGCTCCAACGCCATCTGGGGGTTCCGTTTCCACGCGACCTTGTGCGAACGCAGCGTCACTGTCGCGCCGGGCAGGAACCGACGAACTTCCTGCACCAGCGCGAATTGCGCCGCGCTCATTCGCTCGACGTTCGTGCTTGTCACGAGCAGGTCGCCCCGCGTCACGCTGACATTTGCATGCTCCGCACACCCATGCAGGTACGCCTTCATCCGTGCGATGCCATCGTGGACGTACACGCGCCGGTCAGACAGCGCCCCAAACGCCTGATCGGTCATCGCCTCAACCGCTTCGTTCATCGGGAGCACACCAACGTCCTGTCGTGTCCGCTGTTCCGCGGTCCCGTGTGCCGCGATCCATTCGGCGATGATGCGCTTCTTTTCTTCGTGCAGGGTCAGCTGTGCGGCGCGGTCCTGCAGATTGCGATCACGGCGCGCCCGTAGATCGGCGCGGAACCGCCGATGCGCTTCCGCCGGAACCTCGCCTGCGGTGCCAACGTCGGTGGCGGCATCGAAAATGACGCGGCCGGTCTCGGTTGCGATGTAGCAGCGCTTCGGCGTAGGCGCCGGATGGACCAGTGCTCGCCGTGTCTGGTCTGCCAGGAAGCTCTGCGCGATCTTGTCTCGACGCTCGCGATCGTTCTCGCGACGACGGTCCTTCGCCGCGCGGCGTTCGGCCTCGTAGGTGCGCTGGAGCTGATGGTTCCGCGTTGCCTCCTTGAACAGGTCGTCAATCGTGGGAGGCACGTCGTACGTCGGCAGCTCGTCGATCCTGACGACGCGCTGCTCGCCATCCAGCTCGTACCGCGGGCGGAGCTTCAGTTGGGCACTCCCTTCGAGATCGACGCTGACCAGATGCAGGCGATTGACCGGGACCTCAATCGTGAGCTGCTGTCGTGCACGCCCATCGCCGCCGGCGAGCAGCGACGCTTTCCGCCCGCCTTCCGACAGCAGGTAGATCGCTGTTACGGCGAGCGCCTTGCCGGCGTCGGAAACTGGTGCAATGCCGACTGAGGACAGCGCGTCTTGCCGACGTGGTGCGAACGCGGTTACGGACTCCATGGCGAATCCTTTCAGCGAACTCGATGAATGACGGACGATACGAACACGCGGTCCCAGGCGGCCGGGCATGATGCCGAGCCGCCTGGAATGTGAGTGAGCGTCAGAACGGCTCTGCGACGCGGTTGTACGCGGCGAGGATGCAGTCCCGAATTGCGTCTTGGGTGGTGCGGTCCTCGGTTGAGGAACGCAGCAGCGCAAAACTCCGGCGGTTTCCGTTCACGGAGTACTGCCGGGCGGGAAACGTCACGTTCTTTCCCCCATCGCGACGTTCCCAGACAGCGAAGCCGACCAACTTGAGGCCGCTGAGCGGACCTGCATCGGCTTCGAAGATCACCTCGGCGTCCGCCAGCTTGCCTGGAGGATCGTCTTTCTCGTTCGGGATGATCTTCACGGACACGACATTGCCAGTGTGCTCGGACATATACGTCCTCCAAGGACGCCGAGGGCCTGGGGCCGACGGCGCCGGCTACGTTCACGCGGGTCGATGTAGACGCGCGTGAACAGGGGTACGCCCTGCCGTCGCTGCCGCGACGAGGGCCCAACGCACGGCCGTGTGGCGCGTGCGCGTCGACGAAAGAGCGTGGCTGGCGTGCGGGGCCAGCAAAGTGGGGTGTGGTCGGACAGAAACTCCTCATGCAGCGGCTCCCGTCGCGACCAGCGCTGCCGCTGTGCGCTCGCTCTCGAGATGAAATCGATCGTGTCGTGCGTCATAGCCACGCACGCGCACGACCTGCGTGACGCGGCGTTGATCGCCGACGCGTTCCAGATGCACCACCATGTGGATGGCGAGCGCGATGGCCTCGCGAATACTCGGATGCGGCAGGCCGACGTTTGCCATGAGCACACAATGGCCGAGCCGCGCGAGCGCCTGTTCCGCCGAGTTCGCGTGAATCGTGCTCAGGCTGCCAAGATGACCGGTGTTGAGCGCCTGGAGCAGGTCGAAAGCTTCCCCGCCGCGCACCTCGCCGAGCAGGATGCGGTCTGGACGGTGCCGCAGCGTCGCCCGCAGCAGTTCCGCAATCGACACTGCGGGAAGCGGCGTCTCCTGCCCCAGCGGGAGCACGGCACGCCGAGCCTCGAATCGCAGCAGATTGGGCTTCTGCAGATGGATTTCGGCCGTGTCCTCGATCACCACAATGCGATCGGCATCGGGAATATGCGCCGCTATCGCATTGAGCAGTGTCGTCTTTCCGGTGCCCGTGCCGCCGGACACGAGGACGTTGCGGCGGGTCGCGATTGCACGAGTCAAACCAGCCGCGATTTCCGGGGTCAACGTCCCGAGGTGGACGAGCTCATCGAGTGTGAATCGGTGCGTGAACTTGCGGATCGTGAGCACCGGGCCCATGACCGAGCACGGTGGGAACATCGCCGCCACCCGGGAACCGTCCTCGAGCCGGGCGTCCAACATCGGCTGCGCATCCGAAATCTCATCGCCGCAGGCGCGCGCAATGTTCTTGATGGCGACGGTGAGATTGCGCGGCTCCAGCGTGCGGTCGAGCACCGGCTCCACGCACCCCCCGCGCTCCACGAAGACGGCCCGTCCCCCGTCATTGACCATCACTTCCGTGACGGTCGGGTCGCGCAGAAGATCCTCAATCGGGCGCAGAAACGGGAGAATGCGATCGAGACTGCTCATAACGCGCCTCGTTCCAAATGGTCGAAATAACTGGTCTGCACGTCGAGGTAGTACGGCTTCAAGTAGCAGTACTGCGGCGGCATCGGGTTCAGGCCGTCGTACGGCAATACAACCGCCTGCGCGTTCTGCAATTCCATGAACACGCGTGGACGAAACATGTAGTCGGATTCGAACGAATAACTTTTGCTGGCCGTGACCGTGTGTTGGTCCGCGGCGGCGCGCCCAGTCAACAGCGAAATGTGCGTGCCCTGCCCAGCCTCGCCGAGCGTGTAGCGAGCTTTCAGTCGGTCAGTGCGGCCGCAGAGATCGGCAGCAAATTTGGCGGTGAATTCGTCGCTGGTGGCCAAAAAGATCTTCGTGCGGAAGCACTGGAGCAGCGTCCGCCACGCTTCGTCGCCTGGCAAGGCCGAACGAAGCGAACTCACGCTCTGCGTCGCCACGATCGGGATCAGCCGTGCCTGTCGCGACAACGCAAACGCCCGTTCGTCGCCGGTCGGATCGCTTTCGCCGACGGTTGCGAAGGAGTGGTATTCGTCGGCGACGAAGAACAGATCGCGCCAGACCCGGTGCGGATCCGCGGCGATTTTCGGGATGCGTTGGAGCACCGCGCGTTGGAAATCCAGCTTCAGCAACACACCCATCGCCCGCGCCAATCCCGGATTCATGGCGACTGGGAAATTGAGGCCTAGAACATTTCCGGATTCGAGCAGATCGTCGAGCGGCGGGAGCGGCCGCGGTTCGCCGGGCCTGGGCGGATGCGCATACGCCTCTCGCGGCGGGCAGAACGCCTTACAGACCGACGGATTCTCGTCGAACAGCGACAACAGGACGACGATGCCCTCAATGATTGACGCTTTGAGCTTTCGATCCAGCGGCACCCAGCTTTGATAGAACCAGCGGTCGATGGCCTTGAGACGGTGATGGCGCGCAGCGGCGACGGGAAGTTTGATCACCTCGAAATCGAGCGCCCGATCGGCGAGGTACGTTTCCAATGACGCGTCGTACTCGTGGGCCATCCGGCTGTCGTCCACGGAGCTCCACAAGGTCCACGGCGCGTGTTTAATCTGGAGCGCGAAATCTGCGCGCGAGACGGCAATGACTTCGATCGGTTCCTTGAACTGCTGACGCAGGTCGCGGATGTTCTGGTCGACCTTCCCTTCATGCAGGATGTAGTCGTACACCTCGGCGAGCGTGGTGTACCCCGTCGTGATGCGTCGCAGCGAAATAATGAATTTCAGGAGGTCGGTGTACGCCTGTTGCCAGAACGGTTCTGACGAACGGCCGAACAGATTGTTGAAGAGCGTGGCGATGGCATACGCGACCGCATACGGGTCGAGATCGTTATGCAGCGGGTTGTAGCAGACGTCGGTGTCCAATCCAATTTCCAGGTAGTCGTGCTCGCGTCCCGCCTCTTTCAAAATCGTGCGGACCTGCGCGCAGAAATCCCCTTTGACTTCCAGGACCAAGCCGCCGATTTTCCGCTGAGGATCATCCGCACGCCACCGGAGCAATTGTTCGACGTACGGATACATGCACGCGGAGGTTTTTCCGGTCCCTACAGCGCCCAAAATGCACACCCCGGTATAGAGCCCGCGTTGCGGAATCGTCAGCCATGTCGGTGTGGCTGCGCGTCCTGGTGTGGTGAGCCCGTGCGTCTCGCCGAGCACGAGTGAGGGTGCTGTTCGCGTCGCGGGGATTGGGTACGGTGGCAGTGGACGACGCCGCGCGCTGTCGGGTCGCTGGTAGACCACAATCGCGACGACGGAGAGCGCGATCGAGGCGGCAAAGAACGGCGTCGTAAACCAGAGCGTGGCATAACCGTACTTCAAGAGGGTGAACACCGGCGGATTCTGGAGCGCGATTAACGCCAGAAACACGTTGTCGGCATGCACCGGAAACGCGAACACGCCCCATGTCCCCACTCCGGCCGCGATGACCATCGCGATGAGCGCCCGTGCTTCAACGATTGCGCGCAGCATCGTCCACTCCTTTGCTGCTAGCTGACGCGCGGAGTTGGCGCGGTTTGGCCGCGCGGAGGCGGCGTTGGCGCACCGTGTTGTGCGGCATTCCTGCGACTGTTACGAAGCCGAAGCACCGATGGCGGCAGAAACGATTGCGGATGGGTGGTCCGCCATGTCGCGAAGTCCTTGTCCTTCGCCAGGACCGTGTCGATCAGCTGATTCAGCACGTAGTCGGGCGGTTCGCCGAGAAACTCCGCGTAGGCGTGCAACGCCTCGAGGTTTTCGCGATCCAGGCGTGCGATGTACCGAACGATTTGCTTCCCGCGAGTCCGAGGTTTGATCAACGGCATCGTCCACTCCCTTGCAGCGGAATTGACGCGTATGTCCTCAGGAACGTGGCGGCATGGCGCGACGCTCGTGGCGACCGAATCGGGCGCGATCGCGTGTGAATGCCACGACGCAATGGCGAGCCGAATGCCGACGACAATCACTGCACACAGCCGGACGTGAGCGACCCCCCGCGGAGGCCGATCGAAACGCCAGCGGCCCGGCAGGGTGGGGTCGCTCACGTCCGGCCGCATGAACACCCCGGCTGTGACGGGCGGCACAGGACGCCGCCCGTCTCCTGACCACCTCGGCGGCGCAATCGCCGCAACTTCCTCGTCTGCCGCGCGTCACAGCAGCGACCGCGACCACCGCGATGCCATCCGCTGCCGACGTCGGTGCGAATGGCTGAACTCATTCACCGGTGAACAGCGACCGTCCGTCGGTGTTCACCCCGGCGTTCACCCTTCTCCGTCGTTCGAGCCGGACTTACGCCGTGCCGACCAACGAGGAGAGATGCAGATACGTATGGGGTAAGACATGACACTCCAACCGCCCCGTCCGACGCGCCAACGCCTCGGGCAAGGTCGACGAAATCGTGGCGTCGAGTACGACATCGCCGCGCTCACGCCACGTGCGATATAACGCGCGAAACCGAGGACTCGCGAACGCATGCCTGGCTTTCTGGAACCGAGCATCGCCTCTGGGGTCTCCAGCCCGCCGCGTGTGAAAGAACCACGTGAGCTCCTCGATCAGAGGACGACGGAGGGGCGTTCCGACCTGCTCCCGAAATGCCTGCTCGTACCGAGCGCGCGCACTCTGCAGATGCCGCGGAATGAGAAGCCGAACGGTCCACTCGGGAAGCGTTCTCAGGAGCTCGGCATGCCGCTCCAGGAACAGCCGAAAGTCCATCGGCATCGGCCGTGTCGCCACATACAGGAACACGTGGTGCCGTTCGCCCATCGCCACTCCGATGGGGAATTTGTCGACGAAGTGGCGGACGGTTTCTCCCTGTGCGGACCGAAACGTCACGGCCGGCAGCTTGTCGTGGGCAATCCGTCGGCTCAACGTGAAATACGCGACTTTTTCCCGTTCAGTCCCGAGCCATTCGAGCTGTCCACGCGTGGCGAGCACCCCGTCGAGGACCATGAGCTTTTCGATCGCCCGCGCTAATGTCGTCGGCTTTCGATGGCGGTTGTCGGGATCTCCGATGGCCTCATACAGCGGCTTGTGATGAACGTGGTACAAACAGGCATTGCTCTGGCGGACGCGTCGGGCGGTCGCGCACCCCTTCTCAATGAGCCGATCAAAAAACTCGTACATCGCCTTGCCGCGGGCGATGCGGCCGAACGCGCAGTACTGGCGGCCGAGGCAGACGCCCGCATAGAGCATCACTGTCACGAGGAAACCCGCTTGGCGAGGAGTGAATCCGTGGTCCGCGATGGCCCGGACACGCTCGTCCCACGTCATCATTCGAGGAACTCCTCCGCGATCTCGGGATCGAAAGGCGTCCCGCCGCCGCTTGATCCACCGCCGACGCGGCTGCCCCTTGCCTTGAATTGCGAGAAGCCCGCCTTGGCCTTTGCCGCCGCGTGTGCCCCTCGGTAATGGGCCGTCGTCACTTCGATGTTCTCGATGTCGCGCCGGCCGTCCGGCGACTCGTACTCGATACGGGCATCAGGGAAGTGCACGCGGTCGTCGAAGTACGGCAGGTCGTGCTCGCGTGCCCACGCTTCGATTTCTCGTTGATCCCGGCCAGGTCTGCCGTCACTGTCTGGCCGGTCGCGATTGCGTTCTTGCAGGAACTGCTGGTACTCACGCCGGAGCTCGTGCTCGAGCACGATGCGATGGATGTGGACGTCGTGCTCCATCAGCCGTTCGGCGGCTTGTCGATAAGCGGCGTAGACCTGTGCATCGTGCGAGAGTTCCCGTTCGCGAATCTCGCCCGCATAGAACGCCTGCCGAGGCTCGTACTCCGGTCTCCGATGCTCTTCCAGCAGCTCCCGACCGCGGTCGGTGAGCGTCACCAGGGTCGTACGCTCGCCGTCGCGATCGAACGGAGCCACCGCTCGAATCAACCCTGCCGATCGCAGGCGCTCCAGGTCTCCGCGACCCAGATCGCCATCACGGCCGCGGTCGTCTCGCAGCTCATCGACCGGCACCACGCGGAAAGCGCCGATCGTCGCCAGCGTCCGGACCTCGGATCCGCGCAGGTCAAAGCGGTCGCGGTCCAGATACACGGGTTCCCGCTCACGTCCGCGTGGAAGTGCCAGTCCCTGCTGGAACACATCGCGCGGGTCCACGTGATCCCGCTCCCGGCTCTCCTCGCGCTCTCGATCGCGGGGATCAGCGCTGCGCTCGTCGCGCCGATCGTCGTCGTCGCGCGGGTCATGCGTCCACATCGATCAGTCCCTCATCGACGCGAGTGGCGCCCGC
>Ga0134127_10000178_pt1 | contig 74325 bp, 48 predicted proteins | sample KB31753_FD_96459 | JGI IMG/M metagenome (GOLD analysis project Ga0134127, IMG submission 96459) | Terrestrial soil microbial communities with excess Nitrogen fertilizer from Kellogg Biological Station, Michigan, USA - KB3-175-3 | ecosystem: Environmental > Terrestrial > Soil > Unclassified ... | reverse complement strand
CGCCGGGAAGATCATCGGGCCGCGAAGTTGGATCTCGAACGGGACCGCTGGTGGTTGGAGCGCGAGCAGCTCCAGCGGGAGAATCGCCAGGGGAACCGGCAGGAGTTCCTGGAAGGGCTGAGTCACGTCCAGCAGGTGTCCCAGATGAGGGAAGTGCTTCGCGCGGAGAAGAAGCGAAAGAAGAAGCCGGCCAGGAAGTCGAAGCGTCAAGTTGAGCGGGAGCCCAGAACGTTGAGCGGCAACGAGCAGGCAAGCCCAGTCAAGCCTGGTCAAGGTGAGTCAGCCTCGGATGACACATCGGTGCATCGGACGGAGCCGACAGCAAATCCGAAATCTGAAGGCCGAAGCCCGAAAGAAGACTGAATTCCGCGCAGTTCACAAATCCTGGTAGCGGATGAGTTTGATGCCAAGTTGGCGGATGCCGTTCTTCACGCGTGGACTGACCAAGGCCTCGAACTCGTGCGGAAATTGATCCAACGAGGGATGGGAGTAAAGTTCGCAATCACCGGCCGGCAAACGGGGCAGAAGGTTGAGGATGAACTGTTCATCGACGCGTGAGTCCTGCATCAGGCCGAACACGGCGCGCGTGTGCCGGATGCCTTTGCGGCGGAGCAGCGGGTGAACCACCCACCAGAAGCAACGGAACAAAGCAGCGTGGCCCAGTCTCCAGACGAGCCGGCCTTTGGCCACTTTCAGGTTCAACCAGAGCCGGTCGCAGGTCAGCCGCAGCCGTCGAATGCCCCAGGTCGCGGCGTGCTCCATCAGGATTTGGATGACCACAGGGTGCAGGTGCATGTGCAAGTGACCGTTGACGTGATCGAGCGGCAGGCCCGTGGCGCGAAACTTCTGCAACTGCGCGGCAATTTCATCGCGGAGCTGTGAACGAAGCGCGCGTTGGAAGAAGTATCGCGCGCCGACGGTGGCGGGATTGTCGCCGAATTCACGCCGGGCGTTGACGAGCCCGGGTATTCGCTGCTGGGGAAGCGTAGAATGGCCGCGCAAGAGCGTGAGATGAAGGCCTACGCCCAGATCGGGCGCTTCCTTCGCGAGCGCGACCGCTTCGTCGCAAGCGGTTTCATTCACCATCAGGCTTGCTGCCGTGAGTATGCCTTCGCGGTGGGCGCGAAGGACGGCAGCGTTGATACCGGGGGAACGTCCGAAGTCGTCGGCGGTGACCACGAGGCGCCGCGGGCGGTCCAGCTCCTGATTTCCAAATTCTGATTCCCGATTGGAGGCTGGCGGGGTCGCCTCCTGTTCATGTGGGAAATGGGCGATCGGCAAACGGTAATCCGGGGTTCACGGCGTCCCGTAATTTGGCTTCAGCGCGCCGACCGACTGGCGGCACCAGGTGCGGAAAATGAGCAGGAGCTTTTGGCCCCGGCTCAGGCGCGTGGGGCGCGGACCGAAGACGTCAAAGCGACGGGACTCCAACTTGCGAAGCAGGCGCCAGTAGACCGAGCCCATCAGCTCGGCGGCCGTCATCGAACGCCGATCCTCGGGCGGCAGCAACTCTCTCGCGCGGCGGTAGTGAAAACGGGCGCGCTCGGCGACGTTGGCGGCCAGCGTCCGGAACCGATCGGTGTACTCGAACCGCAGGATCTCCTCCTCGGTCACTGCGCAACGGAGCAATTCGTCGAGCGGCAGGTAAATGCGGCCGCGTTCCGCGTCGATCCGGACATCGCGAAGGATGTTCGTGAGCTGAAGAGCTTTGCCGAGGTGGTCAGCGTAGTCGCGACAGGCGGGTTTGGTGTAACCGAAAATCTCGATGCTCAAGAGGCCGACGACCGAGGCGACTCGATAACAGTAATGCTCGAGTTGCTCGAAGGATTCGTAGCGCTTGATGTCGAGGTCCATCTCGACGCCTCGGATCAGTTCGTCGAACAGCGCAAAGGGAAGTTGATGGGCGGCAATGACGGGGCGGAGTTCGCGGTTGACCTGGAATTCCGGAGTCTGCCCCGCGCAAGCCCGGGCAATGTCGGCCCGCCAGGCCGCGAGTCGGGCCCGCCGTTTGTCCGCAGGCACGAATTCCTCATCTGCCACGTCATCGACCTCGCGGCAGAACGCGTACAGGGCGGTCATCCCTTCGCGTTTGGCCTTGGGCAGGAGAATGAAGGCGAGCGCGAGGTTGGAGGTGCTCTTGCGAGTAATGGAGCGGCTTTCCTCCATGGACAGCGGCCCTAGCGTTGGAGCTCTGGAGACGGTGTCGTGCCGTCCGCGCCCGGCGGTTCGGGCTCCTCGGGCCGCAGCGGTGGCAGCCCGCCGATTTCCGCCAGCGTGGGATTGCGCGGGAGATTCTCCGGGTGTTCGGGACGGCGCTTGCGCCGGCGACGCCGGCCTGAAGAGCCGTAACGCTCCGGTGACTCCCGCTTGGCTCGTTCCAGCACCAATGAGCCGCCGCGGGTCTCCGGACGTTTGCGCAGAAAGAATGCCCAGAAGAAGAATACGGCGGCGAGAGCGACTCCTGCCGCCAGGATCAAACTCGTGTCGTTACCCCACCAGTGACTGTTGTGGCGCAAGGCCGCTTCGCGCATGGCCCGTTCGTGTTCGTTTTCGAGTTGTGCGAGCAGGGGCAGTATCAAGTGCATGGCGCGGCCTCCTTTCCGGCGGACTGAGGCGCGTCGTCTTCGGACTCAGGGCCGGTGTTGATGTTGAGTCGTTGCATTCGGTAGCGCAAAGCGTGGCGGCTGATCTTCAACTGCTCGGCAGTCCGGGTCAGGCTGTATCGGTTTTGCTCGAGCGAATTAAGAATGAGCTCCTTCTCAAACTCGGACATGACTTCATCAATGGCCCGATTGCCGGGCACGCTGGGAAGCTCTGTTTTGCGAAGCCGCGTTTCGATTTGGAACATCGGCAGGCTGGTGGACTGAATCTCCTCCGAGGGTTCCAGGATGACCGCGCGCTCCATCACATTCCGCAGTTCGCGCACATTCCCGGGCCAGTGATGAGCGCGCAACTTGTCCTGTGCGGCGGGAGAAATAGTGCGAATGGACTTGTTCATCATGGCGCTGAACAAACGCAGGAAGTGCATCGCCAGCAATAGGACATCCTTGCCGCGCTCGCGCAGCAGCGGCGGCCGAAGTTGCACGACGTTGAGCCGATGGAACAGGTCCTCGCGAAACTGGTTTTGGCGGATGGCCTCGACAATGTCGCGGTTGGTGGCGGCGATAAGGCGAACGTCGACGCGCAGTTCATCGTTGCCGCCCACGCGGGTGAACGAGCCATCCTCCAGGAACCGCAGGAGCTTGGCCTGGAGCGGGCGGCTCATGTCGCCAATCTCGTCCAGAAACACCGTGCCGCCATCCGCTTCCTCCATCCGGCCGAGCTTTTGCTTTAGTGCGCCCGTGAAAGCGCCCCGCTCGTGGCCGAACAGTTCACTCTCCAGCAGGTGCTCCGGGATGGCCGCGCAATTGATTCGAACATAGGGCGCCTCGCGTCGCGAACTCAACGCGTGGACCGCGCCGGCGACCAGTTCCTTGCCGACCCCGCTTTCGCCAAGGATCAGGACGGTCGCGTTTGAGACGGCCACCGTCTTGATGAGCATGCGCAACTCGACCATATTGGGCGATTCCCCAATGATCTGGTCGACGTCGAAGTTCGGAGTGACCTGGCGGCGAAGCCGGGCATTTTCCTGAAGAAGCCGGTAACGGTCTGCGCAGCGGGCGACCGCGTGGTTCATTTCGTCCGGGTCAAACGGCTTCAGCAGGTAGTCGGTGGCGCCAATCTTCAGCGCGTGCACCGCCTGCCTCGTTTCGGCGTAGGCGGTGATCATGATCACCGGCAACTCCGGGCGGACCTGGCGCAATCGACCCAGGAGATCGTACCCGCTCATGCCGGAAAGATGGGCATCCGTGATCACGACCAGGAACTTCTCTTGCAGCGCTAATGCGAACGCCTCCTCGGCGCTCTCGACGGCCCGCACCTCGTAACCCTCGTCACCCAGCATCGTCTGCAAGGACAAGCGCATGTTCTTCTCGTCGTCCACGACGAGGACTGGTGGCAACTGGGCGCTCATGATTGCGGCTTCACTACCGTTCGGGTCGGGAATTGTAGGACAAACCGCGTGCCTTTTCCAAGCTCAGATTCTGCCCGTATCGTCCCCCCATAAAGCTCGATATTGTGCTTCACTATGGAAAGACCCAACCCCGTGCCTTTCTCCTTGGTTGTGTAGTAAGCTTGGAAGATCTTCTCAGCACGGCTCTTAGGAATGCCTGGTCCGTCGTCGGCAATGGTAACCCACACCGCCTGGTCTTCGCCCAGGCGCGCGCTTACGCGTATCTTGCCCTTCCCCCCAACGAACGCCTCCCGGGCGTTTTGGATGAGATTGACGAAGATCTCCGCCAGATGCCCCTTTTGCATTAGCAAGGCGGGGAGGTCCGCCGCCACGTCGCGCTCGACCACCACTGGATACTTGGCTGCTGGCGGCACGGCCTGGGCGATGGCATTGTCCAACTCTTCTGCCACGTGCAGGCGCTCCACGCGACCTTCTGCGAGTTGCGAATAACCCATGAGCTTGGTGATGGTCTGGTCGGCGCGCTCGATCTCCTCACGAATAATCTCCACCTGCTGAGGATTCACCGGCTTGCCTTCCTGGAGGGCACGCTGGATGGAATAAGCCGCGTTATTGATGATGCCGAGCGGGTTCTTGATTTGGTGGGCAATCTTGGCCGCGAGCCGGCCGGCCGAGCGCAATTGCTCCTGGCGCACGGCATACTCCTGTCCCTCCTCGACGGCCCGTCGGTGCTTCTCGAACAAGACCTGCATCGCGTAGCCCCACGCCGTGGCCAGCCAAAGGACGAACAACCGGAGCAGCAGTGTTTCGAGTGGAAAGACTGCGGGGTCGTCGCCGGGAAGCCGCAGTTCATCCACATCCGAAATGCTCCTCGCCAGAAACCAGTCGATAAGACCCGCGGCCAGGTAAAGCAGGCTGAAGGAGAAGTTCAGAATCAACTGCGGAACCGCCAGCGGGCAACTGACCGCGTTGCGCACGATGAGCGCCAGAAACAACCAGTACAAGACGCTCTCGACTCCATTGGTCATGAACACCAGCGCCGCGAGAAAAACGCCATCGGCAAAATTCGACGCGAAAATGAAACGCTGCACCACCACAGGTGTCATCTTGCGGTGGAAGAACAGCAACACGGCCGCCACGACGATGTTCAGGAGCAGGTAGACCGGAAAGAACCTCTGCACCGCCTGTTGCGCGTCGGTTTGCGGCAACGCCACGTTCTCGAACCAACTGGAGAAATAGAGGTTGTAGATGAGGATCAGGATGAACGCGGCCTTGACCGGCAGGATCACGTCACGTTCGACCGTTTGCAGGCGCAGCGCCATTTGGTCCGGCGGCGGCGCGGTTTCCCGCAGCAACTCGCGGAGTTGGCGTACGTTTTCCCAGCGAAACAGTTTCATGTGCAGCCGGGCCGCAACTCACGTCCCCGGCCCGGCCCGCAGTCTACTCCGGCCCGGCTCCAGTTCCAAAGCGATTCGGGGAGGCCGAAAAGCCGGAGGATGAAGCGTTAAGGCGTGAAATCGTTAAACCGTTGAATCGTTAAACCGTTAAACCGCCCATCGCCTCTCCCACGATTCAACGATTCAACGATTCAACGATTCAACGATTTAACGGTTAACGATGAGTCCCATGCTCCTCACGCCACCGCTCCCAAATCAGCAGAAAGGCCGACGCAAACTCCCCCGCTCCAGTCGCTACCCACCGATCCACCGCTTCCAGCGTGAACCACCCACCCCGCTCTATTTCCTCCGGGTGCAGTTCGAACGGACCTTCGTGCGCGCACTGATACACCCAGACGAACTCGTGCCCGGTCCGTTCGCACGCGGCGACGCGGAAGAGTCGCTGGGGCACCGCCACCAGTTGCACGCCCAGTTCCTCCCGCACCTCGCGCAATGCGCAGGCGTCGTAATCCTCTCCCCGATCCACGTGTCCCGACGCCGAGGAGTCCCATGCCCCAGGGAAGCAATCTTTCTCCATTGAGCGCTTCTGGAGAAACACTTCGCCGCGCTGGTTGAAGATGAGCACGTGGACCGCGCGATGATTGAGCCCGCGCCGGTGCACTTCACTGCGCGGGGCTTGCCCGATGACACGGTCCTGCTCGTCCACCACGTCGAAAACCTCTTCGTTCATAGACAACGCCTGCGGCCGTTCTATGCTCACGATTTCAATTGCTTGGTCAGTTCGACGAATTGTTCCAGGCTCAGCGACTCCGCGCGCGCCTGAGGAGGAATCCCGAGAGCTGCGAAAGCCGCCTCGAGCTTTTCGGCGGGCCATTGTTGCTTCAGGAGCTTGAGCATCATCTTTCGTCGCTGCGAGAATGCCAGTTTCACCACGCGCGAGAACGGCCCCTGCAGTTCGGAGGGCAACAATTCGCGTCCCCGCCGGACGAGAGTGACGCACGCGGACGCCACGTCCGGCTCCGGGAAAAAGCAGCCTGCGGGGATCTTGAACAGACCGCGCGGCTCGTAACGAAGCTGGACAAGCAACGAAAGGACACCGTAGTCGTCGTCGCTCGCTCCCGCCATGAGCCGCCGAGCGACTTCCAGTTGGAGCGTCGCCACGATGCGCTCGGGGGGACGATTCTGCAAGGCCAACTCGACAAGAATTGGCGAGGCCACGGAATACGGGAGGTTCGAAACGAGCTTCCAGTCGTGCCAGTCGCGAGCCTCCTTTTGGAGGAACACCAGTGCGTCGGCATGAAGCAGCCGGAGGCGCGATTCGGCTGCAAAGCGTCGTTGTAATTCGGCCACCAGCCTCGCGTCCTTCTCGATGGCGAAAACCTCGGCCCCGCTCGCAAGCAACAATTCGGTCAGCGCCCCAAGTCCGGGCCCAATCTCAAGCACTCGCGTTACAGCCGTGAGTTCGGCCGTCTGAACAATGCGGCGCAGTTGATTGGCGTCGTGAAGGAAGTGTTGCCCGAGCGACTTCGTCAGTTGGATACCGCGCTCGGCGAGCACGCGACGCAGTTCGGAGAGCGTCACGCGAGCCTCCGTAATTCTTCTCCCAGTCCCCGCACGACGGCCCCAAGTTGTAATTGGGTAATCGTGAGCGGCGGCGTGAGACTGATGACGTTGGCATGTTCACCTTCAGGAAGGACGATGAAGCCCAGGCGGAGCAATCGCTTCACGAGGGACAGTGCCAGGGCTGTGGCGGGTGAGCCGTCGCGTTGGCGGAGTTCGAGGCCAGCCATGAGGCCAAGGCCGCGGACGAGAACTCGATATTTGAGATCCGAAATTTCAGATTGGAGCGCTTTGAGCAACCAGTCGCCGAGCCGCGCGCTCTTCTCGACGAGCTTCAGCTGGCGCAGTTCCTCGATCTGGGCCAGCGCCATGGCGCAGCCGACCGGGTGCCCCAGGAACGTGCTGGTGTGAATCGCCTCGCCGCAGGACTCGGGCCACGCCTTGTCCATCACATCCGCACGCCCGACGCAGGCGGAGAGAGGAAAGCCGCCGGCCAGTGCCTTGCCGAGGCATATGATATCGGGGACGACGCCGCTGTGCTCGCAGGCGAACCACCGGCCCGTCCGCCCGCAGCCCGTGTAGATCTCGTCGAGCACCAACAACGCGCCGTGCCGGTCGCACCAGGCACGCAACAACTGCAGGAACTCCGGCGGTGGCACTCGGATCCCGGCACGACCTTGTACCGGCTCGACCAGGATCGCGCCGATACGATGCCGGTGCGACAGGGTTTGCAGCGCCTTTTCGAGTTGAGGCAGGGCGGCTGGCGACTCCGGAAACGGGAGGAAGTGCCCGAACTGCCCGAGTTGCGCGCGGAACGGGCCGCGAAAATGTTCGCGATGCGTGGCGTTTAATGCACCGTAACCAACGCCGTGGTAGCCCCCCTCGAACGCAATGACCCCGTGCTTACCGGTCGCCAGGAATGCCGTCTTGAGTGCGGCCTCGACCGCCTCGAAGCCCGAGTTGCAGAAAATCGTTTTGCCCCGTTGAAGCGTTGAAGCGTTGAAGCGTCGAAGCGGTTTCTGCTGCAACGACCCTCCTGGCCACCGCTCGAACGTGATTCGCGACAGCTCGCGCGCCAGCTTCGCCTTCAGCGGGTGTGGATGCACGTCGCCCATCGCGTGGAGAAGGCTGCCCATCTGGCGTTGGCCGGCGCGGACGACGCGCGGATTAGCGTGGCCGCTGGCCATCACGCCAAAAGCCGCCGTGAGATCGAGGTATTTGCGGCCCTCCGCATCCCAGACATGAACGCCCTTTGCGCGTTCCCAAACGATGGGCCACGAGCCGTCGGCTTCGACGTGCGTGACATTGCGCGACTCGAATTGGCGCAACAGGGCGAGGGTTTGGCGCGAGGTCATGCGTTAGGACGTGGAGGCGTTAAAACGTTAAATCGTTGAATCGTGATGCGTAAAACGTAAATCGTAAATCGTAAGAGCGAGGGATGGCGGTTTCGCTTCCGGCGTCACCTCGCTTTCACGTTTTACGTTTGGCGCCCATTGCTCGATTCAACGATTTAACGATTCAACGATTTAACGATTCACACCCCCCGCTTGTCCGCCTCCCAAACAACCTTGTGCATCTGCACCTGAAACCGCACGGGCAATGCGTCGGCCACAATCCGTTCCGCCAGTTCGCGGCGCGTGAGCGGAGTCTGTCCGGCGGGGACCTGCTTAAGCGACTTGTCCTGCTGCCCAGGCAGGAGCGGCGTGACCCAGGAAAAGAGCAGGGGACAAATCGCGGGGAGGCGATGCTGGCGGATTTGTTCCTTCGCCCACTCGTAGTCCTCGACCGTGCCGATGACAAATTTCACTTCATCCGTCGCCTGGAGCAGCGGGATGTTTTCCCAACGGTTGCGAGTCACTTCGCCGCTGCTGGGGCACTTCAGGTCCATGATGCGCCGCACGCGGGGGTCAACCGGGCCGATGTCGTGCGCGCCGCTGGTTTCCAGCAGCACGGTGAAGCCGTCGTCGCAAAGCCGCTTCATGAGCGGCAGCACGTTGGGCTGGAGAAGCGGTTCGCCACCGGTCAATTCGACGAGAGGAAGGCGGGAATCGCGGATTTCGGCTTTCGGCTTTCGGCTTTGAAACGGCTCAGCCAGCCGCACCACCTCAGCCAGCACTTCGGCGAGGGGCATCTTCCTGCCTTCCGTGAAGGCATAGGCCGTGTCGCAGTAGGAGCAACGCAGGTTGCACGCCGTCAACCGCACGAACACGCACGGCAGTCCGGCGAACGTGCTTTCGCCCTGCAAGCTCAAGTAGATTTCATTGACGACCAGTGAGTCGGACATCGCCCTGATTCAGCCACGGGCCGCGCGGTTTTGGAAGCGATTTGCCTACAGCCGAATCCATTCAGCGTAAATACGAACTGATTCCATTGAACCGCGGATGAACGCGGATAACCGCAGATGGACGCGCTTGAAGATGAAGGCCGACCATCGCTGACGTGCTCTCTGAAAAGCTTTGGCCTTATCTGCGCTAATCTGCGTTCATCTGCGGTTTACCAATGCTCTTGATCGTGCGCCGCTGGGCTCAAGGCAGGTTCGGTTGCTCCGATAAGGCCCTCGTATGCATCGGCGCTCGAAGAGACTCTGGCCTGTTCTCATCCTTTTCTTTTGCTCCGGCGCAACGGCTTTGATCTACGAGGTCGTATGGTCGAAATACCTGGCCCAAATGTTTGGCAGCACGATCTACGCGCAAACCGTGGTGCTTGCCGTGTTCATGGGCGGCCTGGCCCTGGGCAACCGTTTGTTCGGGGCACGGTCGGAACGCTTCCAGCAACCCGTGCGGACGTATGGTTTTGTTGAGCTAGCCATCGGGTTGTATGCGTTCTTTTTCCCAGCCATCTACTCCGCGGCGGATAAGGTTTTCGTGGCGCTTGGCGGCGCAGTTTTGGAGCACAGTTTGGTCCTGCTCGCCATCAAGGCGGGGCTCAGCCTGGCATTGCTCATTGGGCCCACAATTCTGATGGGCGGCACGCTGCCGCTGCTGGCGGTGTTTCTACAGCGGGCTTCCTTGGAAAGCGGAAGGCAATCGGCCCGGTTTTATTCCGTCAACAGCCTGGGCGCGGTATTCGGCGCGGCCATCGCCGGATTCTATCTCGTTCAGAGCTGGGGAATGGTGGCCGCGCTGCAACTCACAGCGCTCGTCAACGTGTGCATTGCCGCAGTGGCGTTGCTGCTGAGTCGAGCTGTGGACCCGCACCAAACGCCAGAGCGCCTCGCGCCGCTGGTTCTGAAGGGTGAGGCAGCCGAGTGGAGATGGGCGGGCGCTCTTGTGGCGCTGACGGGCGGCATTTCCATGGGCCTGGAGGTGCTGGCGTCACGGTCCATGGCGATGCTGTTCGGCTCATCGCTTCAATCGTTCGCCGTCGTCTTGATTTCCTTCATTCTTGGAATTGCGCTTGGCAGCGGGGTCGTCGCCTCTCGGCGGTGGCGCGGGGTGCACGGGGCCAGGCTCGTGACAATCCTGCTGGGAGCAGCGGCGCTCTGGATTGGCCTGCTCGTCATCCGCATTGAATCATGGGTCGACGTTTACCGCGTGCTGCGGAGTGGGTTGGCGCGAAGCACCACTGGCTATGTGTTCCATCAATTCCTGGCAGTTGCCCTTGCCATGGTTGTTTTGGGCGTTCCGGCGGCGCTGATTGGCGCCGTCCTGCCGTTGCTCATCCGCGGTGTCTCCGGACACACTGCCCGACTGGCGGAACAAGTGGGACGATTGCTGACCTGGAACACCATCGGCGCGGTGGCCGGAGTGCTGCTGACGGGCTTCGTCATCATGCCAAAACTCGGGCTGCGCAATGCCTTTCTGTTTCTCGCCCTCGGATTGGCATTGGCCGGATTGATTGCTTCCTGGCGAGCGCAGTTATCCCGCCTCATGAAGTGCTCGGGGGCCGTCTGCGCGCTGCTGGTGACCCTGATGTGTGTGGGCAATGAAGGATGGCGTCACGTGATGAGTTCCGGGGCCTTCCGCGCCCGGGAAGCTGAGGTGAGCCATGAGGCAATGACGCTCCGCAAGGCCCACATCCAAATCCTATTTTACGAGGATGCTCCTGACGCGACGGTGGATGTCGAGCAAGGCGACGGGATTGGAACGCCTGCCGACGTGGGCTTACGGTTGAACGGCAAAACGGATGCCTCGTCGCGAGTGGATTTGAGCACGCAGCTGCTTCTCGGGCACATTCCGATGGCCGCATGTCCTGACGCCAAGGACGTTTTCGTGCTGGGCTTGGGCAGCGGAATCACAGGCCGGGCTATCCTCGCTCACCCCGTCGAGCAACTGATCATCGCTGAGAATTGCGAGCCCGTGGTCCGTGCCGCGCGATACTTCGAGGAATGGAACGGTGGAGTGCTAACCAATCCCGTGTCCAGGATCTGGATGGAAGATGCGCGCACCCTTCTAAAGCTCAGCCCGAAGAAGTACGATGTCATCGTCAGTCAGCCTTCCAATCCGTGGATGGCCGGCGTGGGCAGCGTCTTCAGCCGTGAATACTACGCGCTGGCCGCCAGCCGGCTGAAGGAAGGCGGCGTCATGGCCCAATGGTTCCACGTATACGACATGCATGACGGCATTGTGAACCTGGTGCTGCGCACGTTCGGCAGTGTGTTTGAGCACATGGAGATTTGGGACTCAGGCAGCGGGGACCTTATTCTTCTCGGCGCGTTGAAGCCCTGGCCCAGCGAACCTTCGGTTTTCAGCCGGCTGTTCGCGCGACCCTCCGCACGAAGGGATTTGGATCTAATAGGGATCCATTCTCCTGAAGCTCTATGGGCCCGGCAGTTGGCGTCGCAAAATACCGCGTTTGCCATCGCCGGTCCCGGCCCCATTCAATCCGACTTCTTTCCAACGCTCGAATATGAGGCGCCGCGGGCCTTCTACATCGGCACGAACGCCCGGGAGCTTTGGCAATTCGATGAGCGCACGTGGCAGTCCGACTTGGCGCCTGTTGCAAAACAACGCGCACTGGCGTCGATTGATGAGAGGGCTTTGCACTCCTTGTTTGGAAGGTTCTCGACCGCCAATGAGGAACTCCGTGGGCATATCGCCTGGAGGTGCTCCGGCAGGACTGGAGCAAGCCCTCCGCCAACCGGTCCGTGCCTGTTCAACCGCACCGATGCGGAAACGGCGCCGCTGACGATCCGTTCCGACACTCACGAAGAAGTTCGGAGGCTGCTCATCGCCAGCGGGGATATTCAGCGCGCCGGCGAAGCGCGGCTCGTGGGGATTAATGCCGTGCATGCACTGTTACAGTCCTACGGCCCAAAGTCAGATTGGGCTGTTGGTCATTATGCGAGCCTGGCTATCCGAGGTTGCATTGCCTCGGGAGATACTCGTCGCGCAAGTGAGATACTCTCCCTGGCGCTTCGCCTGCGGCCCGAAGACACGCGATTAGCCTTCTTGCAACGTGTGCTTGAGGGCAAGAGCACAATGTTTGCAACGCTGTCGAATTAGGCGATCCAAACTCCTGGCGACAGCTGCCATCTTTCGGAAACCGCCATGGCAGGAGGATTCGACGATGCCGGTCAAAGGATCACTTGGGTGCCGGCAGAATTTGTTGATAAATCCGGCTGCCGAGGAAGCGAGCCCGCGCGCCCAACTCGCGCTGGATGCGCAGCAACTCATTCCATTTCGCCATCCGCTCACTGCGGCAGAACGAGCCGACCTTGATCTGTCCCGCATCGGTCGCCACGGCCAGATGGGCGATGAAGGCGTCCTCTGTTTCCCCTGATCGAGCTGAAATGACGGGCAGCCATCCGGCGCGTTGCGTGGCGCGGATCGCTTCCACGGTCTCGGTCAACGTGCCGATTTGGTTCAATTTGATCAGCACGGCGTTTGCGACGCCGGAAGCAATTCCTTTCTGGATTCGACCGAGGTGAGTGGTGAAGAGATCGTCGCCGATAAGTTGGATGCGATGACCGAGGAGCTTTCGCACCCGCGCCCAGCCTTCCCAGTCCTCTTCTGCCATCGGGTCCTCAATGGAAAGGATGGGATACTTGTCCACCCAGGAGGCCAGCAATTCAGCGAAGGCGGTTGAGGATAAGGACCGCCTTTCAAGGCCGAGGTGGTAATGGCCATCACGAAATAGTTCCGACGCCGCGATGTCGAGCGAGATGGCGACTTGCCGGCCCGGCTCATATCCTGCGCGCACGATCCCTTCAAGCATCGCCTCGAAAACAGCTTCGTTACGGTCGAAGACAGGCCAGTAACCGCCTTCGTCCGCCACGCCCGCGAGCAGTCCCCGCTCCTTGAGCAGATCCCCGGCGGAGTGAAACACGTTGAATGTCATTTCCAACGTCTGTTCGAAGGTCGTCGCTCCGGTGGCGACGATCATGAAATCCTGCACATCAACACGACCATTCGCGTGTTTGCCGCCCCCGAACAACTGAATCTCGGGAAGCGGCAGAAGAGTGCCCGTGCCAATGCCGAGGTAATCGAACAAAGACCTTCCCTGTCCCGCCGCCGCCGCTCGCGCCGCCGCCATCGAGACACTGAGGACAGCATTCGCGCCAAGGCGCGACTTATTTGGCGTGCCGTCGAGTTCATTCAGCCGACGATCGAGCCCGACTTGATCGGTCACATCCCATCCCACGAGCGCCGCAGCAATCTCTTGTCGGATGTGCTCCACGGCGCGAAACACCGAGCGGCCACGAAACCGAGTCGGGTCACCGTCGCGCAGTTCCAGCGCCTCGTGGCGGCCCGTCGAAGCGCCCGAGGGCACGAGACCATGCCCGCGCACGCCCGAATCCAGCGTGACCACGGCTTCAATGGTTGGGTTGCCCCTGGAGTCGAAGATTTGAAATGCGTCGATGTCTCGGATCTTCATTGCGTCGGCAGGCATCTTCGCCAGTTGTCGATAATTTCTTCCATCGCAAATGCGCTCGCCGGCAGCAATCTACCGGCGAATTCGCGCACGAACTCCTTCTTCGGCTCCTGGACGATGTATTCGACGGGCGACTTGCCATCGACTCGCGCCAGCATCAGCATCAGGAGCAGGCGCCCAATCCGCGAGGCCAGATTCTCATCGAATCGCGCCGCAAGACCTGCTCGGTACTCCGACCAGAAAACCAAGGCGAGTCGAAGATAATCCTCGCGCCACGAAGGCTGGTGGAGTGCTTTCAGAAGAAGGTGATTCAAGAGGAACGCTGCGTCGAATGCGGGATCCCCAAACCAGGCTGCCTCGCAATCGAGCAATAGGAGCCGCTCCCGGTTCAGAAGAATGTTCTTCGGGCTGAAATCGCCGTGCACCAGGGCCAGAGCCGTCCGCCCCAGGCGTTCCGCCTCCTCCGCGAACAGGCTCCTCAACTTCGGATGACGCGAGCCCGTGGTGAGCAGATACGGCTCGGCTCGCAGGGCAAAGAAGTTCGTCCAGGTCTGAAATCCGCCGTGCACTTCTGAATCGTCCCACGACTTGCCATGAATAGTCGCCATGAGCTGCGCTGCGCGAACGGCATCTCCGTCCCGGGCCACGCCGTGCAGCAGGTCGGTTTTCCAATTCGAGAATCTCTCGTCGAGGAACTCCATGGCGAACAAGCCGGCCTCAGCATCATGAAACAAAATGCGTGGCACGCTTCCGCCAGCGATCCGATCCAGGTAGGCAAGGCAATCATGTTCGATCCTGTTCCGCGCAGGATCCGCAAACCAGTCGTCCCGTACCTTCAACTTGGGCAGAGCCCGCTTGACGACGAAGCGCTCTGGCCCATCGGACACCAGCCAAATCTCGCTGGAAACGCCCCCGGACAACGGGACCGCTGTGGCCTCCAGGGTTCTCACTCGGCCGGTTTGTTGGAGGCGACAAAGCAATGCGTGGGAGTCCATGCAGATCAGTCCGTCTCGCCCACAAGCTTGCTGGATTTGCGGCCATAGGAGAAATAAATCGCCAGACCGACGACGAGCCAAATCGCGAACCGCGCCCAATTCGTAATTCCCAGTTGGGTCATCAGATACACGCACGCCAGCAGGCCGAGCACCGGGAACAGCGAGAGCCGTTTCAAGAATGACAACACGGCCAGGATAGTGGCCACCAACACGAACAGGATCATCGGAAGTTTGTGCTTGAGCAGGACCAGTCCTGACTCCATTTGCCCGGCTTCGTTCGATCGGGGCGTCATGCTTAACAAGCTGTCCCATGTTTCGTTCTTGAAGCAGCAGTAGGTGACAAGAATTACCCCAAGATAAAGCAAGGGGACAATGTAGCGTCCGTTGATGTAAGGCGTTTTGAACTTCGGTCGCGCAGGACGATTTCGTGAATTATCGAGGACCAGAACTCCGCCGCAAACCAGAACGAACGCAAACAGAGTTCCGATGCTGCTCAACTCGATCACCTCTTTGAGGTTGAGGAAGAGCGCCGGGATCGCAACCAGCAGCCCCGTGACGACTGTCGAAAAAGCGGGAGTCCCATACCTGGGATGGATTCGGGAAAAAACTGGAGGCAGCAACCCATCGCGGCTCATGCTCATCCAGATGCGCGGCTGTCCCAGTTGGAAAACCAGGAATACGCTGGCGATCACAAAGATGGCGCTGAAGGCAATCACTCCGCTGAACCAGGGTAGTCGTTCCTTGAAGATGTAGGCCAGCGGATCCCCCACGCTTAGCTCCTTGTAGTTCACGCTGCCGGTGAGGACGAGGGAAATGAGCACATACAGAATCGTGCAGAGGATCAGTGTGTAAAGGATTCCTTTGGGCACATCCCGTTGCGGATTCTCACATTCCTCGGCGGTGGTGGAAATGGCGTCGAATCCAATAAACGCCCAGAAGACCGCGGCCACTCCGGCCATGACTCCTGTCAATCCATTGGGCATAAACGGAGACCAATTCCGAGGATTGACGTAGAAGAATCCGATTACGATCACGGCGAGCACGACCACGACTTTGATCGCCACCATGACATTATTGGCATTTCGACTCTCTTTGATACCGCGGTAAATCAAGGCCGTCACCGCAACCACGATGACCAACGCGGGAATATCGGCAACGAAATGAACCGGCCCAAGGACTGGTGCGCTCATCCAGGCGTTGTACGCATCCTGCAACTGCGGCTGTTGCGCGAAAACTTGGGCCAGCGTTTGTCCCTTGGCCAACAACGCTTCCACCGCGTTATGCCTGCGCCACGCCGTGAGGAAGTCCATCGTCATGTATGCGGGAATGTGGATCCCCAGCCCCGAAAGAAAGCCAGTGAGGTAATCGGACCACGAAATGGCGATGGCGATGTTGCCGATGGCGTATTCGAGCAGCAAATCCCACCCGATGACCCAGGCAATCAGTTCGCCGAACGACACGTAGGCGTAAGTATAAGCGCTTCCCGAGATCGGGATCATGGAAGCAAACTCCGCATAGCAGAAGGCCGTGAAGCCGCAGGCAATCGCGATGAAAATGAAGAGCAGCGAAACCGCCGGGCCGCCGCTCGACGCCGCCTGTCCCACGGTGGCAAAGATTCCGGAGCCGATGATGGCGGCAATTCCAAAAGCAGTGAGGTCACGCACCCGAAGCATCCGCTTCAGCGAACCGCCGTGCTCGGCCTCCATCCTTTGGCTCTCGGCCTCCTTGAGGATGCGCTCAACGGACTTTCTGCGAAACAGTTCTTTCAACACGGGAAAAACAGATCAGGAATCAACAAGGATGCATTTGCGCGCGAAGTTAAACAGGAGGACACGCAGGGAACAGAGGATTTCGCTCTGTTTTCTCCGTGAAATTCCTGCTAACGTCTGGCACGTTAATGCCAGCGAAAGCAATGCCCGCCTTTCGTAAAACCGCTGAGACGTTCACCGCCGGCGCCAGAACGTTGCCGCAGCGGTACTTGGTTTCCCGGGAGGTCTTCGCGAAGGAAGAGGAGCAAATCTTCTCCACTCAATGGCTCTGCGTCGGGCACCAGAGTCAGCTCGAGAATCCAGGTGACTACTTCGTGCAGGTAGTTGCTGGCGAAAGCCTCATTCTCCTGCGTGCTCAGAACGGCGAAGTGCGCGGTTTTTACAATGTCTGCCGCCATCGCGGGACACGACTGTGCGAGGAGAAGGGCGGCCAACTCCGCCAGACGATACAATGTCCCTATCACGGCTGGACGTATGGCCTGGACGGCAAACTCATCGGCGCGCCGCACATGGACAAGATCGAAGGTTTCGATATGGCAACGCACTCGCTGAAGGCCGTCGGCCTTGCGCTGTGGGAAGGGTTCATCTTTGTGAACCTGACGGAAGACGCCACACCGCTGGAGAGAGTTTTTGCGCCGCTGGCAGGGAAATTTGCCCATTGGAATCTGTCGAAACTGCGTTTGGCGCGCCGAATTGAGTATGACGTGCGCGCGAATTGGAAGCTGATCTTCGAGAACTATTCCGAGTGCTACCATTGTCCTCTCGTGCATCCGGCGCTGTCGAAGCTGACGCCCTACGATGCGGCTGAGAATGATCTGTTCGAAGGGCCGTTCCTCGGCGGTTTCATGCCCATTACCAAGGGCAACAGTCTGACCCTGAGCGGCAACGCCTGCGCGCTGCCCGTCGGCGACATCAAAGCTGAGGATCATCATCGCGTGTTCTACTACTCCCTATTCCCAAACATGCTGCTAAGCCTGCATCCGGATTACGTCATGGTGCATCAAATCTGGCCGCAGTCTCCGCAGCGAGTCACGATCTATTGCGATTGGCTTTTTCATCCCGATGCTTTCGGTCGCTCTGATTTTCATCCGGAGGACGCCATCGAGTTCTGGGACATGACCAACCGCCAGGATTGGCACGTGTGCGAGTTGAGCCAGCAAGGCATTGCCTCGCGCGCCTATCAGCCGGGGCCTTATTCTCCGCGTGAGAGCATCCCGGCTGCCTGGGATCGGGAATACCTGCGCGCGCTCGGTGAATTCGGCAGGAGCTAAGGGAATAGTGGCGCAGGCCTCTGGCCTGTGGCCTGCGGGCGTCTCGCCCGCGAAAAGACTGCGAGATGGCCCAAAATGGCAAAATGGCAGGCGGGACGTCCGCCCCACTACATTTTCCAAACACACTCTAATAGGCCTGATCCTGCGCCGTTGCTCTGCGAGCCCGTCTCTGTTACCTCTGTTGCCTCCTGTTAATTCGTGAACTCCAAATACGACGCCATCATCATCGGCGCAGGGCATAATGGCCTTGTCGCCGCCGCCTATCTTGCCCGCGCCGGCCGTAAAGTGCTCGTCCTGGAGAAGCGGGAACTGGTCGGCGGTTGCGTCGTCACCGAGGAACTCTGGCCCGGCTTCAAAGTCTCCACGGCAAGCTACGTCAACAGCCTGTTCCGTCCGGAGATCATTCGCGACCTTGAGCTGAAGCGCCATGGCTTCGCCATGATCCCTCGCAGTCCGTCGAGCTTCACGCCCTTGCCCGACGGCCGTTCTCTCCTCATGGGACCGGACAAGGCTATGACCCATCGCGAGGTGTCCAAGTTTTCAAAGAAGGACGCCCATAACCTGCCCAAGTTCGAAGCCATGCTCGAGCGAGTCGCCGCCTTCCTCGAACCGATGCTGATGCAAACGCCGCCGAACCCGTGGTCGAACGCGCCCGGCAATTTGATGCGACTGGCTAGGAGCGCCTGGGATTTCCGCAAGCTGGGCGCCGACGGCCAAACGGCTCTCGAAATCCTCACGGGCGCCGCCAATCCCATTCTGGACCGCTGGTTCGAATCCGAGGAGGTCAAGACGACGATTTCAACCGATGCCATCATCGGCGCGTTTGCCACGCCTTCCATGCCGGGCACGGCCTACGTGCTCTTCCATCACGTCATGGGTGAATGCGACGGCGTGCGCGGTGTTTGGGGCTATGTGCGCGGCGGCATGGGCGCTCTCTCGAATGCCATTGCGTCCGCCGCCAAGGAACGCGGCGCGGAAATCAAAGTGAATGCGGCCGTCTCCCGCATCCTCGTGAAGGATGGCCGGGCCTGTGGCGTCGCGCTGGCCGACGGCACGGAGTATCGCACTGACAGAGTGGTCTCGTGCCTGGACGCCCACGTGACGTTCCTGCGGCTCATGAATGGCGATGACTTTCCCTCCGAATTCGTCGAGTCGGTGAAGCATCTCGATTACTCCAGCGCGAGCTGCAAAATCAACTTGGCGCTCTCCGAGGTCCCAAACTTCAGCTGTCTCCCAGGTAATGGCGTCGGACCGCAACACCACGGCACGATTCACATCAGTCCTGATCGCACGTATATCGAGAAGGCATTCGATTGCGCCAAGTACGGCTACATCTCGGAAAACCCGGTCATCGAAGCCACCATTCCCAGTTCGCTCGACGATTCCGTGGCGCCCAAAGGCAGGCATGTGATGTCCATGTTCACCCAATACTTTCCCTACAAGCTCGCGCCGGATGCGGGGACGCTGGAGGAAAACAAGCAGCGCTACGCCGAACGCTGCATTGATATCATGACCGACTACGCGCCCAACTTCCGCAAGTCTGTCCTTGGCTATCAGGTCCTGTCACCCGCCGATCTCGAATCCACCTTCGGACTCACCGGCGGCAACATCATGCAAGGCGCCATGTCGCTCTCCAGTCTTGCCTTTATGCGGCCCTTGCCGGGTTACGCCGACTATCGCACACCGGTGAAAGGACTCTATCTCTGCGGCGCCGCCACGCATCCGGGCGGCGGCGTGATGGGTGCTTGCGGTTACAATGCGGCGCGCGAAATCTTGAAGGACGCGTAAACCTCGTTCCTCGACAAGCTTGCCCGGTCGCGATACACGGCGGAGAACTCGCGCTCGCTCAGTTGGCAGGCGAGTTTGTCCGCTGCTTCAAGAGCGGGGGTTTCGTCCGCGAGGAGTCGAAACGGCGCTTGTCGTTGGCGTAGTTGGCCACCATGAAGGCGGGGTTTCCACTTGGCGTATGTCGGCGGTAGACGGTGACGAGCGGGTTTTCATGCGTTTCGGTGTTGCATAGACTGGTTGCCAAAAGTCATTTCCGAAATGGTGGGGCAAACCTGCCGGTTTGCCGCGGCGCCCAGCAGGGCGCCGCCCACCATTTCGGAAATGACTTTTGGCAATCACTCTAGGCGTTGGAAGCCGTAAAATCGGCGCCCTCCAGATGTGTGTCTAACCCTTATCTTACCGAATGGAGCCAGTGGTCGGGATTGAACCGACGACCTACGGTTTACGAAACCGTTACACACTCAATATCCATGCTGGTTTTGTGAGTCGCCTATCACTTTCCTATCACTTTTTTCTGTCTTAAGAAAAGATTACGCCGATAGTAGAAGGGTGGACGGACCGGACCAAAACACCGCCGACAAACCGAAACGAAAACGGCAGAAGACGGCTCTCTGGCTTCACCGAGGCATCCGGATTCGCCCGTTGAAAAACCCGAGTGGGAATTACTCCTATCGCGTCGAAGTTCCCGAATCCATCACCGGTCAGCGCCTCCTCAAACAGTTCAAGACCGAAGAAGAAGCCGAAGCGTATGCCGAGAAGATGTTCGTTCAGCGGCAAAACAGCGGCATCCAATCGTTCGCCCTCACCGACGCCGAACGACACGATGCCGCGGACGCCATCGCGGTCCTACGGAAAGCCGATTGTGAAGTTGCCCTCAAGACCGTCGCGGAATTCTACGTCAAGCACGCACGCCCGGCGGCTGGCGATATCACGACCCAGGCGTTAGTCGACAGATACCGGGAGGCGAAAGAACGAAAAGGTCTTCGCCCACGTTCGCTCGAAGACCTCAAGCATCGGTTGCAGGTATTTGCTCAGACTTTTGGCTCAAAGCTCGTCAAAGACATCCAACCTGAGGCCATTGAGGACTGGCTCTTCGCTGACAAATCCTGGTCGGCTCAAACGCGGCGGAATTTTCGCACGGTGCTGATGGGGTTCTTCAAGCACGCGGTTGCCCAAAAATACCTGGCGGCAAATCCGCTGGCGGCGGTCACCAACCCGGTCGTGGAAGACACCGACCCCGCCATCTTGACGGTCCAGCAATCATCGGTGCTGCTCAACGCGGCCTTATTGAATCCGCAACTGGAGCTTCTGCCATACGTGGCGCTCGGACTATTTTGCGGTATCCGTTCGGATGAACTCGCCCGGCTAGACTGGGCGGCGGTGGACTTGAAAGCGAATCAGGTCACCATCAGCCCACAGATTGCCAAGAAGCGGCGCATCCGGGTGGTCAGCATCCCGAAATGTTGTCGTGCCTGGCTTCTCGCTGCCGGTGTCGACCAAAATGGTCCGGTAAGGCCGCTTGGCTTTCCACGGCGGTGGAAGAAGCTCCTTGAGATTGCCAACCGTCTGGAAATCGGCCCGGACGGAAAGGCAGTCGAGTCGGCCAAAGCTCATGGGCTGATTCCCTGGCCGTCCAATGCTCTCCGGCATAGCGCGGCCAGTTACCATTTTGCGCTCCATTCGGACACGGCGAAGACCTGCGCCATGCTCGGTCAAAAGGACGACGACGTCTTGTTCGACCACTACAGGTCGTTGGTGAGGCCAGCCGATGCGAAAAAGTTTTACGCGCGCCTGCCGGCCGAACAGCTGCGGAAAGTTATCAAGCTCGCGGCGAATCAGTGACTGCTTTCGCGCAATTCGCCCTTTCTGGAGCGAGGCACAGAAGTCCTACCCGCAAGTTCTCCCGATTCCGCTCGTCGTAAAAACACATCGAGACTTATGCGGGTCAAATACTGCCTGCCGCAAATATTTACTGTCCGAAGGAACTTGCGCTTACGCCAACGCCATGCCGTCGTCGAAGAAATCCCGACGTCCTTGCAGAATTTGCTGAGGCTCATAATCGCTACGTCGTTTGGGTGAATTGGCTCAGTGTTCATGGTTCCAGATATGGCCGAAACCGCCGATTTTTCCAACGCTTCGATTATGTGCTTCGACGTCAACGGACGGAGCTGTCCGGCCCTACGTCAATCGAATGCCGCCTTGGCAATCACTGGGAACAGTCTCTTAGTCGCTCCGTGGCCGCCGAATGCTCTGCGTCACAGCGCGGCCAGCTACCACTACACGATGCACAGCGATACCGCCAAGACGTGCGCGATGCTGGGTCAAAAGGACCACACCGTGCTTTTCGACCACTACAGGTCGTTGGTGAGGCCAGCCGACGCGAAGAAGTTCTACGAGCTCACCCCGGCGCCGTCGGCAGCTTCAGAAAAGATAGTGCCCCTCCATGCAACTCGATGAAGAAACGCACGGCATCGTAGATTCCCCGGGGAACTCGCCGAGAGTTTAGACGTAACGCATCACCCATCAACCCATTAGGATGCATGACTGAAGAACGGGAGGCAGGTTCACGTACACTTGACATTGGCTTCACTAAAGCGACATTGGCATCCTCGGATTCAATCCGCCGGGAGTTGTCGATGAGACAAAACAGCCGGGCGTCGAAAATCCAACCTAGAGCAGAAAGCTGAGGATGCCGGAGTGGCGGTAGCGAGCGCCACGCGCGGTTTGGAAGCATGGAAGTGTTAGTCTCGACTCGCGCCAGTTGATAAGTTAGTTCGCGTCTCGGTTGGCGAGACCGGAAAGGAATAGATGGGAGCTTCGGTGAACACCGTGCCCCTACCCTCCCCCCTGCCGTCCGAAAGGACGGCTTTCAAGCGGCGAGATCCGTCGACCACTTTGGTCACGGGTCTTGCAAGCGGCCAAGAAGCCGCCATGAGGAGACAGGTCCTTCAACGAGAAGGCACCGCTCCTCGTCGGCAAATGGCCGCAAACCCCCAAGAATTAGTACATGGAGCATCCAGACCCCTCGTCACCCGGTTCGGTGACGACGAAGGCGATTCGTGTGAATCCGCCTTTGATTATGTCCCTGAAAGAGGCAGCTGCCTTCATCGGTGTGTCGGTTCGCAAGTTGCGCACCGACCTAAAGGCACGCCGCATCTCGTATATCCGCCTCGGCGGAAAAATCCTGGTTCGCCGCGACGCCCTGATGGCGGCGTTGGAGAAACTGGAAGTTCAGTCAGTATGAAAGGAACAAACCTCACAGTAACCCGAGTGAACCCCGCCTTGTCGGCGGATTCGCCCGACTCATCAGTAACGGCAGCGGCCCCCCAAAACCAACCCATCAGAATTATGAACCATCAAGCTAACGATGCTCCTGCATCAGTCAGTCAAATCAAAGTGCCCATCAGGAAGACATTCTATTCCACAACCGAATGGACGCTGGAGCGCATCGACATGTGCGCGAAATTCCGCACACGTGCTGCTGAGTCTCCGGAACTAGTCGCGTACTACACAGCGTGTATGAAGGCCAATGACGTGTTTCCCCCCCTGCGAATCGTTCGGATTGGCCGCATACACTATTTGGTCGACGGCTTCCACCGGCTGGCCGCTTATCGAGCTGTTCAAGCCAAGCAAGCCACTGTCTATGTGACGCAGGGAACATGGAAGGATGCAATGTGGTTCGCGTTAGAAGGCAACAGAGCGCACGGAATGCCGCTCACTGATGTCGACATGCATCGTGTAGTCCAAATCGTAGTGCAAACATATCCTAGATATAGCGACCGTTGGATTGCCGAATTGTCCGGGGCAAGTGCTGAGTTTGTCGCTTGGGTCCGGATGCAGTTAGGTACTGATGATTCGTCCCAGCAGGTCGGACGGAACCGAAAGAGACATGCACCCGACCATCTTGTGCACAGACCGGAAGCCCACGCCCTGCCGTTGGCACCTAATGCATCGTTACCGGATACATTGCCGGAGCAAATCGTTGACGGCCATTCACCCTCGTGCATAAGCGCATCGAACCCCACAAGCCTGGTGCATCGGCTGCTGAAATTCGGCGCGTCATTGAGGAGTAGGATTACGCAGAGCAGGAAAACGACTTCCGACGGTTTGTCACCGAACTAATCCGGTAGCCACGTCGCGCACCGCCGAGCTGTCGGAAGCCGGCGGTGCGCGAGACCAGCATGAACTGAATCTCAAACCCCTTACCTCAATGTCAAAATGTTCAACCACTGCGCGCCTGCCTGGCGGCACACCCCTCAAACGTAAGCGAAAAACAGCACCCGCGCCTACGCCTACGCCGACGCCAGCTGTCCCCGGTCCGAAGCGCGATGGATTGCTCCGGCCTTCTCCCAAGCTCGATGGGAGATTCGCAAAGAACAAACTCGAAGAGGCCGCGGCAAGTGTTCTCCTCCATCTGGCTCCGTCCTTCAAGACATCGGGCAGGGGTCCTCATTCCCAGGAACTCACGTTTCGATGCGTCGCAGTGCCGGCGTACTGCGCCGGTGTGCTCGCAGGGCAGTTCGAGGCAAACAGCAAACCGCCGTTCTTGCTTTGGGAGTATTCGACATATGTGCTCGCGCAGAAGCGAACGTGCACCGAGATGGTCCTTCGCTGGCATGAGAAGCGCCGAGCGGATGGGATTACCAAGGGTTGGGACTCTGAAGCTGCTCTCAAAGTGTGGCGAAAACCTCTCCGAGAATGGTTCGAGAATCCGCAAGAAGGCCACGAGTTTTGGCTGCGACGCTTCGTCCAGTGGCGAGCCGCGGCCGGCTCTTCTTTCAAATACTATATGGGCAAGCGGTGCCGCGATGTTGAACATCCTGACCCCGTGATTGCGAAGGCCGCTTTTGCTGGTGCTGTTGAAAACCTGTCCGGGATTCCGGAAGTCCTTCTTCTCGACATACTGCGTCATATCGGCGCTGGAGGCAGAAGAGCGAAGTCCGCGTACCACAAGAACGCCGGCGATCCCAAAACGGCAACCTGCAAGTGCCTGGAACTCGACACATGGCTGCTGGAAATTTGGCCACTCGTTACGCACTACGATTGGACATACCATGACGTGTGGATGGTCGCGAACCGGAAGTTCAATACTCCGGAAGAGAGTCCATTCGAAAAATCCGCCCAGATGCGAGACCGTTGCAAGGATGCTCTGGGGCTGCGTCTAAGTGAAATGGCCCGGCGGTCAAGCGGGCGTCCGCCTGAGCCGCGCGAATCGCATGTCGTTACCCTCCCGTCGCTCCATGCTCTCGCTTCTGGCATCGTGAGCATAGGCGAAGCTCCCGGTGACTGGATTCGAGGCGAAGTTCTCCGTCCAGGCAGGCAATCGGACTGAAGACGCGGATATTCCCTAAACTGGGGAGAAAAAAGTTCACGCGGCTCCCCAATTAGCACCCTTGATGTTCGATACCATCCGGGAATGTTAAACAACATTCATGCCGCTGGCGTTGGCGGTCATCTCACAACGCAAACTCTGGCCGGTGCGGCGACCGCAACGGCCTTCATTACCAGGCCCGAGTGGGTGCGATTACCGAAGCCGGGGCACTTGTGCCCCTACTCTGGGCTCTCTCGCACGACACTTTTTCAATTGGCGAAGGAAGGGAAGGTTAAGTCAATTAGCCTACGCAAGCGCGGCGCCGCGCGGGGCATCCGGCTAATTGGCTACGATTCGCTGATGGAGTATCTCCGTGGACTTGCAGCAGCCCAGTGCGACGAAGGAGGTGCAGCGTGAGCTCCGTCACTTCCGTATCCTGGGCCTTGGAACAAATCTCCAAGTGCGAGCAACTCCAGACCCGTGCCGGGCAGACCCAGGAGGCCGTGACGGTCTACCAGGAGCGCATCCAAGCTGGGGACCAGTTCCCGCCTCTCCGAATCTTCCGGGTGGAAAATGCTTACCTACTCGTCGACGGGTTCCACCGCCTAGCCGCCTATCTAGCGGCGGGGGTGAAGCAGGTGCCGGTCGAAATCACGGATGGGACCTGCCAGGAGGCCATCCGCTTCGCCCTCGGAGCCAACGCCCACCATGGGCTCCCGCGGACCAACGAGGACAAGCGAAAAGCAGTCGAACTCGCTCTCGCGGAATTCCCCGACCTGAGTGACCGCGGCGTCGCGGACATCTGCGCGGTAAGCGACAAGCTGGTGGCGGCCGTCCGCAAGCCAGCAGGAGAGGACCGTCAGGCCCTACGGGTGGGTCGAGACGGGAAACATTACCCGGCAGAGCGGAAGCCCAAGGCCGCATCCCAAGCGAACGAGGTACCATCGACGCCAGAGGCCACCACCCTGGACGATGAGTCGCCGGACGATGGGCAGTCGGACGCGACGCCTACAGCGCCGCGCCGTGGCGAGGAAACCGCGGCGGACTTCTCCCACCAGTTGGCCCAAATCCGCCAGCTCATCAAGCAGTGCATCGCAGACCACCCGGACCGGGAGCAGGAACTGCGAGAGTCGTTGTTCGAAGCGTGTGGAGGCTCCATCCGGGGCGCAAGCAAGGAGGCAGAATGAAGGTCCTCGAACGCGCCCGCGAATTTCTCGCGCAACAGTCGCCAGCGGTGAGCGGACAGAATGGGCACAAGCAGACCTTCAAAGTGGCATGTCGATTGGTGAGGAGATTTCCTCTGGAGCGGCGTGATGCCTTGCAGGTGCTCGCTGAGTATAACAAACGCTGCCGACCGCCCTGGAGCCCGGACGAGCTGGCTCACAAACTTGATGACGCCTACAAGGCGAAGGCCAAGGGTGACTTGAAGGGCGGCGTCAAGGCGGACCAGAGCGATTCCGGGAAGCCAGTTTCGACATGCCCTCCCGGCTGGGATGCTTTCTGGCAAGCGCCCGCAGCCCGTCCGAAGCCTCTCCGATGTAGCATCCGGCCCGGCACCTACGAGCAGCTTTTGCAGGTCGCACAACTCAGGGGAATTCGCCCAGCAGGTCTTCTCATCGCCCAGCAACGAGGCGTGCTCGTGTTCGGGCAATGGTTTGACTACCCGGTATGGGGCTTCACCGACCAGAGCGGAAACATCCTGGAATACCGTCGGCTGGACGGACTGCTTTTCCCGGCTGTCGGAAATCTAGGAGAGCGGAAACCCCACACGGTTAAGAATAGCCGGAAGTCTTGGCCAGTCGGTATCCTGGAGGCGAAGGAGTCGCCCTGCATCGCTCTTGTCGAAGGCGGACCTGACTTCCTGGCCTGCCACGATTTGGCTTTGCGAGAGATGGTCTACCCGGCTTGCGCCCCGGTGGCGATGATGTCGGCCAGCCCGAGCATCCACGAGGAAGCCTTGCCGCACTTTGCAGGGAAAACGGTGCGCATCTTCCCCCACGTCGACGCCGACGGCGCAGGCTACGCGGGTGCGTCCAAATGGCAGCGGCAACTCAGGGCGGCGGGCGCTGCCCGGGTGGACATTTTCGATTTTACCCAAGTGGAGAAAACCACCGGTGTCGCCTGCCACGACCTCAACGAGTTCCTCCAAGCCTGCAATGAGGCAACTCTCGACCGTTTCCCGTTCCTGAAATCCATCCTCCCGTGTAATGCACATGCAAAATCCTGAACCGAACCCTTGCGTGGTCGAGAACGTCGCGGACTGCTCGGCCGTCCGCGAGGGAATCATCGCCCTGCCTCAACCGTCCGCGTCTGTGAACTTCGTCGTTGGAAACATTCACGCGACTATCAGTTTGATACTCCTCAACAGGAACCTGTCTATGCCGTCGAAGCGGGTTCGCATCGCCGAGGCGGTCGTCAATGAGTTGAGCCACATGGGGAAGTTTTACTCTCACGCGGACCGAAAAGATTTCGCCACCGCGATGTATTTCAATCAGGGGTCTAAATCGCTGGAACGAATCCAGTCCGACGGCTTCCAATCCTGGCTGGCCAGCTGGCTGAACATTAACCGCGCCGACGTGCTGTTCACCTTCATCCTCCGGGCCATCGAGGACGCCGCGCTCTCGGGGCCGGAAACGAATGCCATCTTGCCTGAACGATTCTGGGCGGCGCGCCAGGATGCGATATACTTGAGCAACGGAGTGGGGGAAATCATAAGGGTCAAGGCCGGCGAGGTTCAGCTCGTGGACAACGGCACCGACGAGGTGTTGTTCGACTGCGGGAAGACCCTGCAGCCGTGGAGCCTGGTGGAGCCAGTCGACCCTTTCGTAACCTGCGCGTTGCTGCGCGACGTCAGCGTTTCCGACCCCCTGGACCATCTGGCCCTAAAGCTCTGGGCCTTGGCGTTGCCAAGCCAGCAGCGTTCCAAGCCCCCGCTGGCCCTCGTCGGCGACATCGGTAGTGGCAAGACCAGGATTGCCAACGGGCTTGCCCAACTGTTCGGCGTTCCGCCCCACGAGGCCAAGGCAGACGAGAAGAAGGAGGGCGATTTCTGGGCCGCCGTTGACCAGGGCGGACTCTTCACGCTCGACAACGCTGATTCCCGCATCAGCTGGCTGGCCGATGCCGTTGCCTCGGCGTCGACGGGTGGAGTCTCGGTGAAACGCAAGCTCTTCACCGACGGAGAAACCATAACGCTTCATTCCAACTCCCACATCATTCTCACGTGCGCGAACCCCGCTTTCGCAGAAGACCCCGGGCTGGCCGACCGGCTGATTGTCGTGCGGCTCAATCGGCGGACCGGCCAGACCAGCGACAAAGCCCTCTCCGACCAGATAGCGGACAATCGCGACGCGGGTCTCTCGTTCATCGCCCACACGTTGTCCCGGGCACTGGCAGACAGGAGCCCGATTCCCCCGGGGCTCAACCTCCGGCACCCGGACTATGCCGCGCTGGCGGTTCGGATTGGGCGCGGGTTGGGCTGCGAGAATGATGCAATCAAATCCTTACGGCGTAGCGAGAGCCAGAAGGCCGTGTTCTGCTTGGAGAACGACGCCATCGGGGCGGCGCTCCGGAACCTCATTGACGAGAACAAGAGCTTCAACGGGACCGCTGCCGACCTTTTGGCCAAGCTCATCGCAGCCGACCCAGACCTCGGCAATCAGTCCATCACGACCAGAGGGCTGAGCAGAAGGCTTCGACAGCTCTGGCCCCATCTCGAATCGGTATTCCGTGCCAGCTCGAAGACGGCTCATGGGGGTGCCATCCAGTTCTCGATAAACCAACGGGAATCATGACTGGTGACATTGGTGACTTCCAGACCCGGTTCCTATCTATAAGAACGAAATCAAAATTCAGAGTCTATATGAAAAAGCCCCTTCCAAAGTCACCAAAGTCACCAGGGTGGCTTTGGGCCGTCGGGCCGTCGTTTCGGTCAGGTTCTTGGCAATCCATCAGGAGTTTGTTCACTCGTGGCTCGCAAAGCCTCGTCATGTCCTATCCGCCGCGCTTGTACTGCCGTCAGTGGCGTGTTACAATTTGCCTGAAAATGAATGCCACCATTGAGAACGAACGGGCAGACGAATCATCGAACCCCTTCGCGACCGTATCAGCATGAACAATCGTTTGGCGATGTGCCTCGTCGGTCCCGTGCAGCTCGTCCTGCAGGAACTCAAGCCTCAACCCCGGCTCTGGGACAAGCTGGTGGTGCAGCTACGGCGATTCCCAGAGTTCGTCGAAACCAGCGAGCAGACCATCCTGCTTCGGTCACGGCTCGTCCACAAATTCACGGCGACAGCTTGTCCCCCTTCTGCCGGAGCCCCGGATTTCTTGGCAGCTCGGTGGGCGGTCGTCGTGACGGTCTCCGGCCGGGAATGCCTTGGCCTGCTCGGGACGCAGTTCCATGACGGCGACCACGAATATGAATGGCCAACCGATTTGCCGCTGGCGCAGTTCGACCCCTTCATGCCCCTGGTGGACGACCTCGAAGCATTCTTGGGACGCCTCGATATCGCGCTGAACACTTTGGCATTACCTCGACAGGAGCCCGGCATTCCGCCGGTGCTCAGTCTCGAAAGCCTCGGCGTGGCCGCTAACTGACGACCCGATGAACGCCGCCGCCCAATTTCAACCGACCGCGACCATCCCGGCCCGACAGGCCGTATGACGAATAACGTCCGCAACCCAACTAGACTCCCGACATGAACTCCTCTCCCCTCTTCCCCCTCGACGCGATGCCCGAATCGCTCAAGACACTGGCTGTCCACGTAGCCTCTCAGCACGGTTCACCACCCGGTGTGGCCGTCTTGGCAATCCTCAGTGCTCTCGGAGCTGCGGTCGGGCCGACTGTTAACTTTATGCCTCGGCCGGGGCAGAAGTTCCCGGCGCTGCTCAACGTCGTCTTCTCCACAACGAAATCGTCCACCCAGTCACTGGTCGAAGATGCGTTTGACCCACTCGTGATGAACAACTCGTTCCGATGCAGGGGACTGATGGGACAGACTCGGCAGTGGCTCGAACAAGAAGTCGCGTGCTTCCTCCGAAAGCGTGCCCAGCATCTGGCACAGCTTTCACCCGACCGGCAGTCGGAACCTACGCCCTTCGATACCCGTTTGGCCAACCTCTGGCTCGCTCGCCGCCCCATCGTGGCGCTCGAAACCAAATACGACGACATTTGGGACCTAGTAGGCGCTTCCGATTGTCAAACCTTCTTGCTGACCTACCCGCACCAAGCGTCCGAGCACATGCGCAACTGGGCGAAGCCCTCGGCGCGCAAAAAGCAGTCGGCTGCAAGGCGCTTCCGTGCTCCTAGTCTGGCTCCCACCAAGTCAGATGTCGTCGTGGCCCCTCAGTCCGAAGTGCAACGATTCCTCGGCTCGGGTCCTCGCGCGACCAACCTCGCAGGCGTGCTTCTCTTTGTCTCGGACTACGAAGAGCCGGTCCCGCCTCATGCTGCTCCTCCTGCCTATTGGCGCTCCAAGTTCCCGGAAAGGTGGGGCCCATGGCTGAGGCGTTTATTTGACTCGCAACTCACCGACAAACCCTCCGTGGTTGAACCCACCCCCGAGGCATTGGAAATCTTGGACGAGGCCATCCGAACGACCCAGGACGTGCTGTCCGAACTCCCAGCGGAGCGAGCCTGCGTATCAAACCTCTGGCCCCAGCAGGTTCAACGGCTCGCCCTCTCGATGCATCTGGCTTGTGAGTCAACTGGGCACCTGTCATCCGAAATCGCCCGGGCGACCTGGGCACTCGCCCAGTGGCTGGCGGTCCAGCAGCTCATGGCCGGGCTCCCGCACCGCGTCGCTAATCCCGGGGGCGACGAGGATACATCGTGTTGTCGAAACTCCTTCGCGGCGACCTTGTGACCCGCGACCCAAACCAACTCCACCACCGATGTCCTCAAGCTCTAAGCCGTCTACCTCTTGGCCACGACTGAATGCCAACCCCGACCAGTTCTTGGTGCATCGGCAGCACTTCATCGTCCCCGAGCTCTACAGGCCGCCCGACAAATCCGCGTGGGAGCGCCTCTATGAACAATACCCCCGGTTGTCTGTGACGCGTCACCAGCAAGCCGTAACGTTCGAATATAAGGTCCTCCGCGCGACACCGGCCCAAGAAGCTTTCTGGGAGAGGTGCGTGCCTGCTAGGCCGCGTCCTCAGGGTCTCTGGTTCGGCTGGGGCGTCGAGCTCAGGGAATCAAGAGACTGGAATCGTTTCATCATCCGAGGGCGCTTCGTCATCGACGGGCAACTTGCCATCGGGGGTAAGGTTCACGTCTTCGAACACATCACCAGCGAGGACATCGAGGCCGTGACGACCCACGCGATGGTGTTCGTCAACCGATTAGAGTCCGTCCTGCTGAGAACACAGAACCTCACGACTGCATCCCCATGACGCCCCGTGACGCTTTCCCCCTTGGCTCAATTCCGCAACCCCTGCGCGGGATGGCGCTCACGTTTTCTCATCGCTACGCGGTGCCTCCCAGCCATGCCGTCATGGCCATGCTGGGAGCCCTCGGTGCTGCGGTGGGAAACCAAATCGAGTTCGAGCCCTGGCCCGGCCACCCGGTGCCCGCGTGCCTCAACGTCTTGTTCGCCAGCCGCGCATACCAAGCTGTCGTGGAGGCCGTCTGGGCGCCGTTGATATCGGCCCAGCGGGCGCAGGTCGAATGGCTGTTGGGTCACGATGCTGAATCGCTGGACCGCGAGGCCGCGAGGCTCACGCGGGAACGAAATGAATACATTGAGCGTATCCCGACTCAACCGGCTGACCTCCGGTACTTCGATGAGCGCCTGGCCGACCTCCAACTGGCCCGCTGGCCCGTCGTCACGATTGACTCGGCCAGCATAGAGGCCACAGGCCATACGGCCGTCCTGCTTAGCCCGGGAGGCGCCGCGCTCGCGATTGACCGTTGGGTCAGTGAGGCCGGCGCCCGGGAGCGAGAACTCTTGGTCGCAGGCTGGTCTCGCACCTGCCCGTGCAGCACCGCCGGGTCGGTGTCGGTCACAATGGTGGCCAGCCCCGATGATGCCAACAGACTTCTGACTGACCGGTCGGCCGTGAGGTCTGGGCTCGCCGGCAAGTTCTTAGTGGTGCGAGACCATCAGCCAGCCGTGCCTGACGAGTCCGCAGCCGAGGCAACCCCGGTTGCTGCGGCTGACCACTGGGCCGAGTGGATCCAGCGGTTGTTCAGCTGGCGCCATGCGGGCAACAACATGACATGCCGCCCAGCCCCGGAGGCCCAGCGGAACTTGGACGAACTCGCGCTGGAACTCGTCTCGCTCGCCGCGCCTGAGCCTCATCGTCACCTCGGGTCCTGGCACGAGCAGGCCCTGCGCTTGACCCTGCTGCTGCATCTCGGCACCGGTAACGCCCAAGCCCTGGTCGGCGCCAAGACCGTACAAACCGCGGTGGCCCTGATTCGGTGGCTGGTCGGTCAACAGGCAGACCTGTTGACCCAGGCGACAGAGCCGCAGCCAGACCGCATGGAGGAATTCGTGCGCGGCCTGGTCCCTCAGGAGGGCACCTGGCTGACCGTCACTCAATCGTACGACGCCTTCGCCCAGCAGTGCCGACAACTCGGCATCAGCACGCCGCACCGGAAGGATTACACGGGCCGCGTCACGGACCTGGTCGAACAGATTCATGGCATCCGGCTGCGCAAGGACGTACCGGGACTCAACGGCAAACATCAGGCTGGGTGGTGCGGACTTGGGTTCCAAAAGTTAGGCGTTCCCGTGATGTCTCCAAACAACCAAATCCGTCGTTCCGAGCTTTCCGAACTTTCCGACACGGCCGAGCGAGCCGAGGGCGAGGCTGCCCAAATCGAATTCTTGATATGAACCCTGAATCCACCCAGGTCGACCAGGTCGTCGGCGCCACCGCTGTCTTAACCGAAGCCTCGGTGGCCGCGGCACCTGTCGCCGTCATCTCCACCCCGACCACCCAGGAGCCGACAGCTCCGGTCTCCACACCGGTCCGTCCACCCGGCGGCACCCTGCGGCTCACGTTCAAGTTGCGCTTGGAGGACACGAGCGAAGTCTTACTTGACCTTGATGACTCGGTTGACTTCCGGCATGGCCCCTACAGGCAGTCGATTGCGATCGTGGGCGACCAAGTCCGAAAGGTCTTCGAAGCCCTCGTGGCTGAGCCGTTGCTGACCACCGTAAACCAGTACGTCCGGCTGAAGTTGGACAATGGGCACGCGAGTCCCGCGGCCGAGAACCCGGACGTGTCTCCATTCCCGAAGGTTCCATCGCCGAATGCGATCGAAGCGGACGGCCGCCCGTTCAGGAGTTCGGACCATTCATGACTGGGGCGTCTACGTGGCTGGAGGCGAGGGTCGGAATCGACCCTTTATCGCCGTGTTTGCGGGTCAAAAATGCCCAATTTCATTGGGGAATCAACTAAAATCTTCTTAACTCGACTAAACGCGTTGTAACCATTTTGGTGTCCGTTTTGGTGTCCGCGAAATGAAGTTGTTCAAACAGATGTTTGCTTATGAAACGACCATGAGAACAGACCTGCGGTTCCGTCCGCAGCGTCTATCGGCATCGGCGCGGCTGCCAACGGTTGGGTCGAAAGCTGCCGGGACAATGCACCTCCACCTTCTCGGTGAGGGAGCATCCGCGAGGAAGTTTCCGCGACTACCAGCGTCAAGGCGGTCGGAGGGCTAGACGGGATGACACGCCCAACTCACGTGAACTGCCGCACGCATCGTCAACGGAAAGAAGCCAAAGACGCTGATAGGCTTCAGCCAAAATGGCGTGCAGTCAAGTTGCTTGCCGACACCATGCAGGCGCACGGACAACAGGACTGTCGGTGTAGAGGCAGGGGCTAAATCATCATTAATGCTGTCATCATTAATGCTGTTTGAACGTTTGAACGAAACATGGTAAACGCGACATCCCGCCCCTTCGAGGCAGGTGATTCCGCAAGGAGCGCTGTTGGGGTGTTGGGGTGGCGGGCAGAGGATGTTGGAGAAAGCCAACGCCGTCCTGTAATGGGGCGGATAGAAGTCGGAATACTTCGCCGCGCAAGCGGGCTGACTTCCAGCGGGTCGTTCCTGACAAGCAAGCGGGCAGAACCTTCACAGGAGCAAATCGCAAATGAACGCGGATTTATCCGCGTGTGCATCCTCCGGCAGGGCCAGACACCCACACCAGATCAACTGGGTTGAGTGTCGACGCACGGTCAGAAGGCTGCAAGCCAGTATTGTCAAGGCCACGAGTCTGGTCGCGTGGTCCGGCTCTGATCATGCAGGGCTTCGCAACGGCTTGAGCCGGATGGGGCGAAAGTCTCCGTCCGGTTCTGAGGGGAGGGAGCGGCGGCAACGCCGCACCCTTACCCGACCCGCTATTTAATCCCTTAAAAAAGGGCATCGCATCGGAGGCCTCTTTCTAAAGGCGAGAGGCCCGAACGATGGGGCCAGACATTTTACCAGATTTGACATTTGATCGCAGATTTCCAAAAAGCGCTTGGCGGTGTCCACCGGCTATATACATACCCGCGAACGCCGTCGGATTTGAGTCAGCCCTGTATAGTGCTGCGTCCTCGTGAACACTCACCGCATTTCGATTTTTTCCAAATGAACGCAAGGGCGTGAATTGTTCCGGCGCAATGGTGAGTTCCGTTCCGAGAACCAGCTTTCCCGACCAGGTTTCGTCGTCCGTCATGTAGTGCGGCACCGGAATGAGTGGATAGGTCTCGCCTTGTTGCGCGTCAAGTTCGACCAAAAAATAGCGTCCGAAATAATCGAATACCGCCTTGCGAAATCCGCAGGTCACAACCAAGTCGAGTTGGTTGGTGCCTGCGGGTTCGGAATCCTCTTCCGCTCTGATCAGGATCCTTCCGCTGTTGAGCATCGCCGCCCAAGATACCCGTTGGTTAGTCTGTTTGGTCACGACTGGTCTCCAGGTTCCAAACGTGGCAGTGTTTGTACAATCGCCGAGCAGAGTGCTCACAATTCCGCCAGTGACTTGAAAGTCTCTGGTCGGTATCCAACTTTTGTTCGCAAGCTCCATCTCCCCTTTGTAGGATAGAGGCTGATCTTCCGGTACCAAGGCTTCCCAATGCAGGGTTTGATCTGCGGCGAGATGGCAATAATGGTAAAGATGATTGGTTTTGCCGACACCATAGGCTTCACGATACCTGTCACACGCCTCTCTTTCCTCTTCACGCAATTCCGCAGCAACACCGAGCAAAAAGTGGGAAATCGGCGATCCGTTCGTTTCCGCAACACCACGCACCCAGATGATCACGGCGGCTACGTTATCTTTGGAGGCCAGCGCCGTCTGACGTTCTGCCGAACAGGCGTCGAATTTCTCTAGAAAATAATAGCACACGCTCGCCACGAAATGGGGAATGGGATCGGCGGGGTGCTTACGTGCCCACTTCGTCGTATCCTGAAGCGCTGAAGCAAAGTCTCCCTTTAGCAAGTGTGCCGACGTACGCTGTTCTGGTGGTGCTCCGCATGAACAAAAAAGCGCGATGGCAAAAGTGCAAAATGAGACCTTCCCGGCGACGATGAAACGGGTTTGCGATGTTCGTGGGTTCATATTCTCCTGAATTTTATCAACCAATCTCCGCATTCTGTTGTCAGGCAGTTCATAAAATGTCTGAGCATTGTCCCTTTCCCTCGGAACTCTCAAAGGACCGTAGGTGCTATTCCTCCGCCTCCACCAAAGACCACAGGCCTGTTCTTGCGAACAGGGGTCCAGCCAGATTCCATTTGAAATTGGCTTGCAACCGCGTCTCTGGCGGCCCGGAACGCCTCCACGCTGTCAGGGTACACGAGGAAATAGGCGAAAACATTTGTCTTTTGAGCAAGTCGCGAAAGAATATAGTTAGTAAAATGAGAGGACTGGTTCGTAATTGCATTGGGGGGCTCGCCACTGCCAGACTTCGGATCAAATGAGCGCCCTTTGATGCACCTATAACCATCCCCCTCATCGCGAATCGTGGCTTGGCCTGACGCTACAAAAAACTGATTATCCATTCGAGTCGCTTCAACTCGGTTTACCCATTCCTTAATGCCATCAACGTTCTGGGGATACGGAATTTGAGCCAAGCGCTCGTCGAGCATCTCGGCGTCCAGGGGAAGAATTCTGTTTTGAAAACAAACAATGTAAGCTGGAGTGGCGTCTGTCGTGCGCTCCCTAGGAAGCCGTTTCGAGATAAGAACGCCACCCGATGCCAAAATGGTGAACGCCAAGATGAAAAGCATGATGCCGACTGTATTTGTCAACATGTCAGCAAGAGGGACAAGAGTTGGGGTTTCAGTAATCCGGGACTTTCTCGATAGTCTCATGGCGAGTTCTCCTTCATTTTCAATCTGACCGGCGTCGTCTGCTGGATCGGCTCATAGCCGATCGGAATGCCATTGGATCGGAAGCGCGAGGCCAAAACTTGAAAATTCCAGAACCCTGAGGGGCGCACGGCGAACAGGAGATAATTCGACGAACGGCGTTGCTCCATTTCCGTAGACAGCGTGACCATGTCCGGGTTGGCAAATGCCCCGCTGCGAACAAACCAAGTTCTCAAGTTGGTGCCCATTTCAATGGGCTGTCGCTTTTCACTACGATGAACAATAGCTTGCTCCCCATCCCACTCCAATAATACCGGAGTCTGCGTCATCCTTTTTGTGTCCGATGTCGGTATCCAACCCTCGCCGGCGCCAGGTCCCAGATTGATGGCGGCGATGGACATCGTCACCAACAATAATGTTCCCAGCAGGCACATCAAAATCGCAATGAACGGCAAGAGGTCAAAATGATCAACTGGTTGGCTTTGGTTGCGTCTGGCCATAGAATCAAGTCCGTTCCACCTTCTCGTATAATGCATTCATTGCGCACGCCACGTTCGGAGGAATTCCAGGACATCGTAATGATCGTTTTCTCGTGCCCACCAAAGCGGAGTGCGTCCCAGCTTATCTTGAGCATCGGCTTTCGCACCTTTTTCCAGCAGGAGCTTGGCCACATCAAGATGGCCGTACCCTGCCGCCATATGTAGCGGGGTTTGACCACTCGTCGATTGGGCATCAATCCCCGCACCGCGGCTCAACAACAGTTCTGTGATCGCCTTCCTTCCATGCTGCGCGGCCGCGTGTAACGGCGTTGCGCCAAACGCGTTCGTCGTATTGATGCCAGCCCCCTGTTTGATCAAAAAGATTACTACGTCTTGGTGCCCCTCCTGCGTTGCAAGTTCTAACGCAGTCGTCCCCGACTGTCCCAGTGTTTCGACATTTGCGCCATGAATTACCAAATTCGTGCAGATCTCAACGTGGCCATTGTACGCAGCTTGGTGCAAGGGCGTTTTCCCATTGAGATCTCTGACGTCTGGGTTGGCTCCATTAGTGAGCAGGATCTCGACGATTTTCGTCTTTCCCGTTGACGCTGCCCAATGGAGTGGAGTGCCTCCGATCTTGTTGGTGGCATTTGGATCTGCACGGCATTCTATCAGGAGCTTCACCATAGCCATGGTTCCGTATGCTGCGGCCAAGTGAAGGGCGCTTGAACCGTCGTCCCTTTGAAGGGCGACCAACCTTGGATTCTTCTGAATAATTGCGCGCGCTTCTTGCAGGTTCCCTCTTGTGACGACATCGAAAATTGATTCCCCGTGGGTGTTAAGCACAAGAGTGGTCGAAAATGCGAATGCCAGAATGACCGACATCATACTCACGATGTTTGCAACTATGTTTCTGCGTGTCATAGTGCACGCTCCCGCGATTCAAGTCTTTCAGTAGTCTACCGAGCGCTGCAGGCGCAATCTACAGGCGCGGTCGGCTGTACTAGCCGGCCATCCGGCTCCGCAAATTTATAGCGAAGACCACCGCGTCGGACACTCAACGCGTTTCCGAGTGTCGCCAAGTTGAGTGCTTGTCTTCCCTGCGCTTCCCAACGGACGGCCAGAAGGATTCCATTGGTCAACTCGCTCTTTCCCAAGCGCTGGCCCTTCTCATCACAAACTGGCGTTGTCGGAGTGATTTGCCAGGTTCGAGTCGAGTTGTCATCAAACTGCACGGTGATGGAATTCTCTGTTTGTGCTTTCAGGGAACCCGCTGAAATGACAATAAATCTGCCCGACGGGAACTCCCCACTCTCCACGGTTTCCCCCGTCGCGACGGTATACCGCGTGCCATCAGTGGTCGTTTCGGTTCTGTTGCCTTCCACATCTTTGAGCCCTGTGTTCCCGCCTTTGACCGAGACGGCAGTAATCACGTCCGCCCCGACGACGGAGGTGACAGTCTTCCCCGGACTGACCTTAAGGTCCTTTTCGGTGAGGAAGCCTTTCGTGGCGATGACAGTCGAAGAACCAGAGCGGCCCGATGAAGGCTGTGTGTTTGCACCGCCTACCGACGTGCCATTGCCGGACGAATCGGAAGAACTTCTGGACGACTGGGAAAGATTTGACGATTTGCCACTCCGCTCCTTTGCTTCAGTTATCTCCTTCTGGCTCATACCCTGCGAAACGTCGTAGCGGGGCATTATGGCCTCCAAGTTTCCTCCCTCCACTGCGAGGTGAAGCCATCGGTATGCTTCGATCCTGTCGAACGAAACGCCGTCCCCCTTGCTGTGCCGAATTCCAAGGAGGAACTGTGCTTTTACGTCTCCTTTTTCAGCGGCCGATCTTAATTGTGCAACTATCCGCGCGCCTTCCGACGTATTATCCTGCGCAAGAGCGCACCAATGTACTGTCACTGTGAAACAAAAGAGTATCAACCTAGTCGTTTTCATCATGGTGCCTTTCTTTAATGAGATACCAGTTTTTTTGTTCGTTAGATGTTAGATTCGGTCATGTATGACGCATTCCCAGAGGAGATTGAACGAGCCTGTGCCAATGACGCATCGTCAGTTTCATAATCATATTGTTATTGCCCGAAAATGGGTTTTCCGCTGGCGAAGAGCAGTTGGCGGTTGGCGAGCCTGCCGGTCAGATCGTAGTCGTAATTGATTACGTATAGTGGCTTCGCTCCGATCTCATCCTGGCCGACCCAAGCTTTGGCGATCAGAATGTTCCCGGCAGGATCGAGCCGATATCTGAAGGTGATTCGGTTCTTTCCCATTTTCAGACTGCGGACAATCGGCTCATCTTGGCCGATTACCATTTCGGTAAAATGCCCTCCCCCATCAAAGGAAAACTCGTTGCCCTTGCCGTCTGCGAGAACATACGAAGCATCGCTCATGAGAGCGAGAGTCTTAAACCTGTTTGTCTTGGCTGTTGGGGGATACCAGCCAACCGGCGAATTCTTTTCCGTAAATTCCAGAACCTGATCCGCACCGAACCCATCCGTTACTTTCATGCGTTTTGGCAGGGTGACGTTTCGGAAAGTGACACGAGCTTCAGGGTTCTCAGGCACGATTCGATACGGTGAAGTTTCGAACGCAGTACCGGTTTTCTCCAAATACTCGACGCTGATACTATGATCCTCGGTGAAGAGCATCTCCGTAAGATTGAGATTATGATTGAACTGAAACTCACAGCCGATCCTGTCCACCAGACGGAAGCTTGCGTCGGTCAAGACGAACAAGGCGATAAACTCACTGGGGCTGTTGGTAGCTGGAAAGTAGCCAATGTTCTGATTTGTGTCAGTTGCGAAGTCGAGCACCTCACGCCGGTCGGTAATAAGGTTGACGATTTCCATCTTGGAGGGCAGCTGGTAGCCCTTCGCGGCCGTCTTGCTGGCCGGGCGGAGCCGGTAAGGAATAAGCAGTCGCCAGCCGTCACCAAAATCACCAGGCTGATTGGCGCGGTTTGGATCGAAGACCCGGACCAGATCCAGGCTGGTGTAGTATTTGGCATAGGACACCAGGAGGTCCCCGAGGAGTTCAAACTGGTCCTTGTCCTCTAGGGCGAACGCGGCATCTTTTGCAAACTCTGGTTCGGTCGGGTAGAACTTGCCTTGCAAGAGTGCCAACTTCCGCAGCGCCGCCCCAGTCTTCGCTTGTGCCGCCTGCAGTGCATTCTCGAAGGCTGCCTCGAATTCCGCCTCAGACTTCCCCTTCATCAGGCCATCGATCTTGTCACGAAGATCGTTCCAGACGTGCCGTTGGCGGATGGCGGGCTGCAAGGCCGCCAACACCTTCGGAGTAATTTCGTATCCTTCCGTACGGAGTGAAATGTCGGTCTGGTAGCGGATACCTCGACGATCCTTGCCCGAACTGGAGGAATGTTGGGGGAGAGCCGTGTAGTATTGGTTTGTTCCAAGTTCAAGTGTGACAGGCTTGGCAACGTATTTTGGACGCTCCGGCGTCCGGGACGCCGCATCACGGTCAGCGGCAGACTTCATGGAAGCCACCCGGATGGCCTCTTTCGTAGCTTCGTCAAAGATGTAGCCTTTTGCTTTGACATCCTTCTGAACGAGATTAACCCCTCCCTCGATTTTCACGTCCTGAAAGTGTTTGGAGTCTTTGAACAAAGACGGAACGCTGCCCGGAGCGTCTTCGGTGAGAACAAGTTCTTTGTTGGCCATCAGGAACCAGTAAAGAGGAACACCACTTTCCTTGAGATACTTCGCCAAGGCGACGAGCTTGGCATAGTCGTAGAGCTCGTGGTAAATGGGATAGCGCTTGATGACTTGACCGTGATAGTTTTCTGTCAACCATTTGGCAAACCGCTCATTGGCGGGATCTGCGCCGCGCCCTTCCGCGTTGCTCATCAGAAACTCGGTCTTAACTGTCATGTTGCCGCTCTGGAAAAAGAGTGCATCCGGCGTGACTTTAAACTTCATGTTTTCCGGTACGAACCAGAAGCGGCTCATCGAGCCCAGATAAAGAGTTCGAAGCTCATTAGCGTAGTCGTCGGGCGTCTTGAAAGTCGCTATCGAAGGTTGTTCCGTCCCCACAGCCCATTGCTTCATCAAGTAATCCGCTTCTCGCATCACCCGTCCCAAATCAAGGTTCTTCACGTTGCCGATGTAGCGCACCAGTTGCTTTATCGCTCCGTGTGCGATTGGATCAATCGAGATGCCGGGATCCTCCCGCCCAAAATAGACAGCCCAAAGCGAGGTCACGAATTGTCTGTAGGCAGTCTCATCGATTCCGCAGTCATCACCGTTAACGACAATCGCAAAATTACCCTTGCCGAGAGTTGCGCCAGAACCGATCGCTCCCTCAACCCTTGCAACATCATTTAGAAGAACACCGCCCACCTTATCGGCCACTTCATGTTGCGCACCCATGCGGTCAAGCTTCTTGAATTGCGGATTCTGCACCTTGGCGTGTTTCATCCCCGGCAACGGCGGAAAGTCCCTGAAGACGGTGTCTCCCGGTCGCGCCGGATCAAACAAAAACTCTTGGACCGCAAGACCGAAACCGAGTTCCTTGGGTTTGATTTTTGTCGCAGGACTTTGTTTCCTTGCCGTGATCCCGGCTTCATCATTTGGCATCTTCCATTCATCCAACGGCAGATCCCAACTCAATGCATCGCGGCTTGGCCGCGAATTTGTTACCGCCAATTTCAGGGCATTAACGTCTCCGTCTTCGAGGGCCAATAGAATAGCTTCTAGATCGATCCCGCCGCTCAACTGAACAAGCACCGTCGCGTCGCCTTTGCTGCGGAATTCTCCCACCCTTTGAAGAAGTGGATAAGTTTTAGGGGTATTCTCGGCTTTCATCTGATGCATGGTCAAAAGGGTGTCGAGATTGGGGCGGTCCGTTCCCAAGTGAGCTATGCCCTCGGCAATGCAGACGAGATCGAACAACACCTTGAGTCGCTTGAGCAGCGGATAGTCGCCGCATGCATTCTGGTAATTGGCCGAGAATTGCCGCGCGAACTCGTCGGCCAGCTCATCCTTGCCTTGCTCCACCTTCTTGCCGGAAGCATTGATTCCTTGATTCAGCATGGTTTCCGCCTGGACACCGAGGCGAAGCTCTTCGATTACGTATACGTCGTCCTTCTCGACAATGAAGGAATCGTTGGTCCGGACATGAAACCAGAAGCGACTTTGCACTGTGGCGCTTTCCGTTGCATTTTTGCCGCTGTGCTTTTGCACAGCCTCCTTGCCTTCCTTTTCGGAAAGCCATCTCACTTCCCGAACGTCGTGGCCTTGATCGGCCAGTCGCGTTCGAGTCGCGCCCTCGTACAGTTTCAGGTAGGGACTGATGCCTTGAACCTGTTGCAGGAGATCAAGACTATAACGCTTGAGGATGACATCGCTCTCAAGAAAATCCGCACCGAACTTGGTCCGTTCAATCCCTCCGTCGAAACGAACTTCCTGTTTGCCTGTCTTCGGCGTATCCTCCACCATGTCGATGCTTACGCGAGGATACTGAGCGCCGGAAAGACGAGAGCGTAAGGCCACGGCAAGATCATCAAGGTCCGCCTCAGGAAAGTCAGAACGAGTTCGTCCAACCAGAATTACATCCCTAGTTTGACGATCAAACACCATGCCACAGAATCTTGTAATACCGCCAAGCTTCTTAAGTTCAGGCGTTCCTGTGCCGTTTGCGGCACGACGGTTGGCTTCTCGCAGGGAAAATGCTCGAATCTCTGCCTCCGCTCCTTCGCACACCCGAGGGAGTACAAGGGCAGTGCATATGATCATCAGTAGGATTGAGTCCCTCATGACAACTATTGGGGAGAATTAATAGAGTTTGTGCTTCCGTCCATTGCGTAAAGCAGGCCGTAAACACTGACCACACCCCAAGAACCAACGTTCACGGTGACACCGCTCACATCCGAGTCTGCACCCCCTGGTCGAACTATTGCCGATGGGGATGTCACAGCGCTCGCTTGAGATGGCGCGACTCGGCTATTAACCTGTGATGTCAACTGCTCGATTTCGCTGGCCAACGTAGAGCGCGTGGGTTTCCCTCCGCGCTTCGGCCCTGGCGCCGGTTGTGGTTTTGGTGGAGGCTGATCTTGCCCCGGCCGAACCGGAGGTCTCCAAGAAGGTGGCCCAGTAATACCTCCTCCACGTCCGCCTCTCTTTCCAGGCCCAGTTGTCGAAGCAACAATGCCCGGCGTACTGACTCCAGGAACGGTGATGGGAATTGGCGGAAGAAGTTCAGGAGGAATCGTAACTCGAGAAGCGGAATTTGGATTTGCGTTTTCTCCTTTGCCTTCCAAGGGCTCCACCCACACAATGTATTCTTTACCGTCGGGGCCAGTAACCACAACAATTGTCCCCTCGGGTAGGTCATTAGGCATCCTGTCCGCGCTCACTAAAAGAGCTGTCGTACGCCCGCCATCGTCCTTAAGTTCTAATCTCTCCAACGAAGTACCGACCTTTACTGCTTTAGTTAAAGCAACTCTGAGATTCGCGACTTCTGTCATTGCTGAATTTCGCTGCGCCAATGCATAAAAGTTGGGATCGGACGCTAAACTGTCGAACGTTTCACGGGCTGCCGCATACTCTCCGCGGCCATAACGCACGCACCCGAGTCCTAATTTTAGGAGCAACGAATCTGCGTCCTTTGTACAACGCCGCGCTTCGTCGAATGAAGAGTCCGCTTTTACCGAATTAAGTAAAATATTTAATGTTCCACGGTTAAAATGCGCGTCCGCGAAATCCTGTTTGATCTTTGTTGCATGAAGAAAGTATGTGCGTGCTTGCAGACTATTACCGACTGCGTGCGCTACGACTCCCCGTGCATTCGACGCCAAGTAGCATTGAGGGTTCAGATACAATGCCTTCTCAAAACACTCATCGGCCGCCTTCCACTCTTTTGAGCGGGCAAATGCATCGCCTTTGAGGTACAACGCAATTGCCTGTTTTGGATACTTCTCGGCGATCATTTGAGACCAAGTGCGCCACTCTTGCCGATCGTGATCGTTCGCTGACGAAGCAAATAATTCAATGGCCTGATTATTTCGATTCAACGCTAAGCAAGCGTGCCCTTTGATTAGGCGCAGGACGGGGGACACGGTGCTTCCATCTACCTTCGCCAACAGTTCAACCACCTTGCTCCAGTCTTCACCAAGCAAAGCCTTCTCGACCTCAGGGGGAACTGTTGGATCTGCAACCTGGGCGCAGAGAGTAGCGTTCGCGAGAACAAAAACTGCTACGAGCGCTTTCAACAAAATGTTCGTTTTCATTAGTGTTCCTTTCAGTGCTTCATTCAGCTTCATCCGTTCTGTTCAGAGCCTCGTACAATACGGGGGCAGGCTTGGACACCTTGTCTCCTGTGCGTGGGCTTTGCCGAAAGAACCTTAAGGGCCCCTGCGCGGTGGAATCGGGTGCGATGAGCGAGCACTTCGACTTCCCAACTGGGGGAAAAATCTTCCTCCACTTTCTCATAGTCCGTGATCATCGCTCGGCCTCTGTGCGTTTGTTTTCTGTTTTCGCAAAGTGCTTTTTCAACAAGGCTTTGATTTCGTCGGACGTATTGCGAGTATCGATTTCGGTGAAGGGGAACGAAAGACGTGCGCCGTGCTGTAGAAGGAGCGTTACCATTTCGACATTACGGCCGACGAAACCGACTGCCAGCGGGTCCCAAGTTTTTTCAAACCTGGCATTTACGTCCGCGCCGGCTTCGAGTAAGGCTTTTGCAGCACCAAGTTGACCATAATGGATCGCAACACCTAAAGCTGTAATGTCTTTCCATCCTTGCACCAACGCCATCCCGTGCGGGAAGTCCGCCCTTTCATCGATTGACAGCTTCTGGTCAAGGAGATGCTTGATAACGGGCACGTTTCCTGCCATGGCAGCAGCATGGAGTAAAGAACCGCCATTCGCGGTTTTGTAGCCGATGTCGCCGCCTCTGCTGGCTAGGAAATCGAGCACCTCGGGTGTTTCGCTGCTAGCCGCAATCCAAAGTGGAGTGGCGCGGACGGAATCCAGACCACCGACGCTCCATGAGCATGTGGCGTTGATTTGCGCTCCTTGCTTCAGGAAATAATCAATGACATTAGTGTGCCCAAAATGCGCCGCAGAATGTATTGGCTGACCCAAGTCGCTGTCGGTGGTGACGCTAATGCCCTCTTGTACGAAAAACTCGGCAACCTCCACCGTCTTCGCATAATGGAGCGGGGTAGCTTTCTGCCGGCCATAGCTCTTCTTTGGTTTCCAATCGCCTCCAGCCTTGAGGAGCGCCCGGATCATTTCCATGCTTCCCGACTGCGCCGCGAAATGGATGGGCATGTTCCCGTACCCATCATCGACATTAACTTTAGCTCCTTGGTCGATAAGGTAGCGCAGTACTTCTGGACGATTGTAGAATGTCGCCCAGTGGAGTGGGGTTCCTGGTTTTGCCGTTGGCGGCGGAGTGTAATGGGTCATGGTTCCACCCTCTCCAATTTGGACACGACTAGACCCTCTTTTAATTTCAACATTTAGGTCGGCTGTGTTAGCTAGCAGTAGTTTAACGATTCCCATCGCTCCGGCACGCGCTGCAATGTGCAGCGCGGTTGATAGGTCTGCTGCTCGCTGGTTCACATCAGCGCCCTTTTCAATGAGGTAGCCAGCAATTCTCTCACTCGAATTCTCTGCAGCAACAAGGAGCGGAGGTCCTCCGAATGCAGCCTGTAGGCTTTTATACAGAGTCCCGTTATCGAGTTTCTTGAACTCCTCAAGATCGTCTGTCTCGAATACTTTTACGTACTTCCGTTTCTCAAGATGCTTGATTCTGCGTTCGCCTTCGATCTTCCGTGCAGATTGAGGAAACCTGCCCAGAAATGCAGTCAAGGATTCGACGGACTCCATGTCGAATGCGGTTTGCCAAGCGATGTCCTCAATTCTCGATTTTGCCTCTGCAAGCTGTTTCCCTGTGGGAAATTCATTAGCGTATTTGCCATAGGACTGTTCTGTATTCGTGATGCATGCGGCGCGCCACGATAACTCGTCCAGTAATGATTCCGCATCGGGAGTGAATTCGGCCTTTGGGTAAGTGCGTATAAGGTTTCTCACTACTTCGAGCTCTCGTTTATCCTTGGCTTGCTTCCAGAGCAGCAAGCCTACCCGCGCCTGGGCTTCGCGGGCTCGTGGATGGCTTGGATGTTGATTCAGTACGTTCTGATACGTGATAATGTCGTCCGCTTGGAAAGCTCTCTCGTAATCGCGATCTGGATTGCTGCAGCCGTTGAAAAGGCCGAGAACACAGACTAGGATTGACGGAAGAGTAATGGCTTTCATCTGTTTTAGTTCGAGAGTCACTTAATCGGTGGTTTTCGGATCCAAAGGATCCAGTCGCCGTCGCGGGGCGTTGGAAATTGAGCTGTTGTGCTGGTCACCACTGCGACCGCAGGGGTGAATTCGCTCGTCCGTGGATTGAACCACGTAATGTTTGGTGTGGGTGGCATTGTGTCCAACGAAACCTCGACTGTGCGATCCTCAGGTACGTAAACCACGAGTGTGTTGCTGTCTTCGGACTGCGCGGCCAAGATGTTTCGGCGGGGCGCTTCTTTACCCGGATTGTTGACAATTGCGTTGGGCGCGCGGTGCAAATTGTTGAAGTCGATCGCGCTTGCGGACAGGAACTTGTTTCTGACACCAACCGGTATCTCGCCAGGCCGATGCTGCGTCCGGCCGGAATCATCTTGAAGACTAGCGACGGGAGTAGTCTGATGCGTGGTTGCCTTTTCAAGCAGTTTCACGATGGCATCATTATGATTTGTCTTGGCCACGTCAGTAACGGTCAGGCCATCTGCCGAGGCAGCTTTCAAATCAGCGCCATGTTGCAACAACAGTTCGACGATATCCGTATGGCCATTCTGCGCGGCCATCCAGAGAGCAGGCACTTTGTTTGTGGTGGCGACACTGTTTACGTCAGCGCCGTTCTCGATCAAAAGCTTGACGAGATCGAAGTGACCATCCCCCGCGGCTAGCATCAAAGGGGTGACTCCGGTCCCTTTCGTTTTTGCATTAACATCGGAACCATTTTTCAGAAGCAACCTGACAACGTCAGTATGCCCGTCTTGAGCGGCGATGATGAGGGGAGTCACAGCGTCCGCCGTTCTCTTCATCTGCACATTAGCGCCGTTCTCAAGCAAAACGCGGACAACTTCAGTGCGGCCTTTGTTAGCCGCTTGCCAGAGTGCCGTCCGTCCATCGCGGAGTTGGTCATTTACTTCCGCGCCATTGGCCAACAGAAGTTTGACGATTTCCGCATGACCATTTTGTGCTGCCATGCACAGGGCCGTTGCTCCATATGTCGAGTCTTTGGTGTTCACTAAAGCGCCTTTCTCAAGAAAGAATTTGACGACATCCAACTGGCCTTGGTCTGCTGCGAGAAATAAAGCGGTTTCGCCGCTGGTATTGGAAACGTTGATGTCCGCGCCATCCTTGAGGGCCACCCGCACACCCTCCAAATCCCCTGCCTTCGCGGCCAAAAGCAGTTGAGAACCCGTCTTTCGCTTATCCAACTGCGCACTGGCCTGAGTTGTCTCACTAGTGCCAGAAGTTACAGGGTGCTTATCTAGGACTGGAAAACTCCCTGTCGGCAACTGAAGGGTCCGGCCATCGCTGGTCGTGATGCTTCCTTGCCCACAGAGGTACGTGAGGCCACCTTTCCGAAGCAGAACAAACGACAGCGGAAACTGCTCGTCTCCATTGAAGGTGATGCCCTGGAAATAGCCGCTTACCTTGCCTCGAAATCGAAAAATCGAGCCTTCGCCCATGGGACAAACGGGCGAAGATGTCCACAAATCGGTGAGTTGTCCTAGAAGGATATACTCGCCTGGAAGGTCAGCCGAGACCAGAAAGTTACCGGCTCTAGCTTCGATAGTTTGGTGGGCTTGAAGATTAAGGGGATCGCCGCGTCCCGGAAGCAATGATCGTCCCCGCCCGGCGATAATAAACCGAAAGCGAGTGCTTGGTGCGACAATTGTACCCTCGATGTTCAGTTTGTATTCGGCACCCATTGTCATAGAACCGCTAGACTTCATCGAACTGGAAGCGAGAGCCGATTTTACCGGCACGGGTTCGTCCCCGACCGGAATAACATCTGGAAGGCTAAAGACACCCGCGCCTTCCTGACAACGACGAGCCGCGGCCAATATCTCCAACCCCATTCCGATCTCAATTGTGGTGAGCGGAGGTTCTGTTGCAGTTGAATTCAGCAGAGCCGATACAACCGCGGTAATCTGACGACCTTCGGGATTCGAGATTCCTTGAGAGTGCGTGGCAAAAGCCTTCTGAAGGCAAAGAAAAAGCAATCGAGCAGAGGCTTCGTCACTGAACTTTGATTGCGGATAACTTTTAAGAAAGGTAACGACATCTGCCAAATTGCTTGAGGACGCAACTTGCTTCCATTCTGCTCCGGAAGGTTGTGCAGTCCGCTTTGAAGGCAACGTCGAACGCGACGACAAAGCATGGGTAGGTTCATCGGTGGGTCTTATTATCCTGTTTCGCTTCCGAACAGAGTTCCACTGCCATACGATGGCTGCTAGTATGGCAACTGCCGATGCGACTAAGAGCAATTTCGAAGCTTTCACAGTCTTCCTCCTCTATCGTGTAGGGCATGTGCTCTCATTTGTCGCCCTTTAATACAGCTACCACTCCGCGGTCTGGTCCAAACGGCCCGTCCTTCGTCCCCAAAACCAAGCGGACCGTTTCGCCTGCTGTATATGTTTCCTGCTGTGAAAGGAACTCAAGAGGTTGGCTCTGGTTGAGAGAAAGGACCTGAACCAGCATATTCCCCATTCTGACCATGCCATCAAAGCTGAATGAACAGTTGCCTTTTCCCTTTTCAAAGTGAACGACTTTGGCTTTGGCTGCCTGTAGGTCTGACATTCCTTGCTTCGCGGCTTCATCCAGTACGCGGAGCATAAATTCGGCCTCAGCAATCAAATTGGTCGGGGGCTGCTTGGCGATAAAAGACGTATAATCCCTGGCCCTCAGAGAAAGGCGGATGGTGGCCCACTCACTCACAAACAGATTCATCACCGCGGTCCTGGCCTGCTCTGCGAAGGACGAATAACTAAACGCCGAAAGGAACTCTCTGAATGCATCGACTGACCCCTCATCGGTCGCTCTTAACCAGGCTAATCGCGCCAGTTCGTTCGAGGCGAGTGTGCTGAATGGGCCTTTTGGGTACGTTTGGAGAAATCGCCGGAAGCTCTCGATAGTGGAATCATTGGTCGCTTTCAGCCAGGCTTGTTCTTGCAGCAGTTGATTGAGATTGTTGGAGGCAAGCTGGCTGAACTGGCTCTTTGGGTAATTCCGGATAAAGCCTTGATACCCTTCAACGCTATTGCTTTGCTGAACTTCGTGCCATGGCCGAACTGAACGATCGTGGAAGTACACAAACCAGACGTATACCCCGACGCCCAAACCAAGGACTGCTAACGCAATGCGTCTCATACAAGGTTTTACCGGTGTTGCACGTCTTCCGAACTGCTCAGAACGTTATCGGGCGAACGATCGCTGTTTCCTAATACCCGACTTGCACGTACTGCCTGGAAGACAATAGGTTCTTGGAAGTTTGCCAGAACTCTCGAGACCTGCTTGAGAGCCTCGCCGAATTCAGTAAGGGTTCTCGTCAACCCTAGCTCGTGCAGTTGCCGCATTGCTTCTTGAAGCGTTTTTTGCGATTCGAGTGCCTGTACGGTCGTGGTGGCGAACCCCCGAACGGCCCCGGATGCACTCTCTGCTTGCTGAGAGATGCCATTGAGCGCCGCTATGACGGCTCGAAGGGTTTCATCGAACTTTGCCTGCGAAAGTTGCTGAATGGCAGTTTGGAGTGTGGTTTGCGTCTGCAAAACCGTCTTGGTGGTGTCGGTGAAGCCCTCAAGACTCTTGCAAATGGATTTAGCGGCTTCCGTCTGGTCCGACGTAGCTTTTACAAGGCTCGTCTGTATTTCTGAATTGGATTTCGCTTGACCGTCCACCAACTGACGCAAGGTCGTGGTATGTTGGTCCCAAGAATCCCGAACGAGGGAAAGGCGTGCGAGGAACTCGGTGCTGGCCGTCTCCAGGTCTTTTCCAAGCTTTCCAACGACTTCCCCAAGGCGGTTTGCGCCGGCTTCCAACTCGGTCTGGAGTTTCTGTGCCCAAGTTTCAATCTCCTGACTTTGGCGGGACTGAGCTTGATCAACCTGACTGACTAGTCGCACGCTGATCTCGCCAACTTTGTTAATGACGCTTTCTGCAATTCTTTGAAGAGTTTCTCGAAATGCCTTTTGCTCCCGCGAATCGGTGGCGAGGCTGGGTTCCGGAACTGCACGTTGCAAGGCCGGCAGGAGGAGGTCCGAGATGTCGCGCTGAACGTTGGCATAGAGCCGTTCCTCGCGGGTTTGGAGCGCAGAGGCCGGAAGCATGATTAGCAAAGACGTGAGCAGGCCCTGAAGCGTGATGAGGAAGGCGAAGGACAGACCACCAGTCACATTCACCAGGCTCCGTTTGATGGTGGTCACATCGTCAACGTTCCCCCCGAGAAACTGCCCGAACCCACCCACAGCAAAGGAGATACCGATCACTGTTCCGATCAGACCAAGGACCGGCAAAGCCCAAACGAAAATGCGGACCAGGCTGTAGCCGCTTCGCACGGCGTCTTCATCGGTGAGGACGTGTTGTTGCAGGACCAGATCGGCATCCTGAAGATTTGGGCGGATAAGCCATTGTCGAATACACGCATGCACGCGACGTAGAAGCGGGCTCGCATGGCAAGCGGGGTGGTCAAGTTCTCTCGCCAAGTCAGGCAATCGCGCGGAGGAGAGCGCCTTTACTTCGTCGAGCAAAAGGCTGCGGCTGGAAATCCCCTCGGCCTGTTTGACGCGGACCCAACGCAAGACGCAGAGCGTCGCCGCCCAAAAGAACATGCAAGAGATCGAGACGGGCACCAGCGCCTGCACGTCGTCGAGATTGAACATGCGACCCAGCAGGCTTTGTTTGCCAGCGCCAGAGTAAACCGCAACGGATGTCCCCAAGCCCAGAACGATTCCGAACGTGGCCGCAAATAAACGTATTCCGGTATCTGACCAGCGAAGACTGAAAGGGACGGTCCGAGGAATGAAAGGATTGGCGGGCAACGAAGGCGGGACTCCCGTCCTTGCAGGCGAGGGTTCGGCGGGCAGGTCAATGGAGATCCGCAATCTACCCTCCAACCGGCTGATCATTACGTTAACCGCATTGCCATTATGAGGATGTGCAAAGTGCACCGGAGACCCTGCCTCAAAAGAGGCGCGATGATCCTCTGTCAGAATTTCGCTGAGAAGTTCCTCCATTTCCGCGTTGGAGAAAGCCTCCGTGGTGGGCGAGCAGGTGCCATCTTTGTGGTATGCGACCGCGCCGGTGTCACTTTCAAGGACCAGGCGCGCGCAAAGCTTGGCCTGCATGAGGTTCATGATTTGAGTAAAGATCGGCATGCTCAATTCCTTGCCTTGGGTTGAAATGAATCGTGCATCGCAGGAGACGGACTGGGTTTGAGGGGAGTGAAACGGGCGAGCCGTCTGACTGAAGTACAGCTCAGTACCGGCGCAAGGGTCGGCAAACCAAGAAACTTGCCGGTCGGTGCGTCAAGCCAACCTTGAAATGCGGCTTGCCTGCACATAAACGACTCTCTGTGAACAGGATTGCATTCTGCTCTCGCCGCAAACGAACGCAACACCATTTTTCCTTGAAGAACGCAGGCAGGTGCACGCGCGAATTCGAACTGGTGGCGGCGCTGCGCGTTCCGGGTCGGTGTTGGCGCAGAGACTGAAGAGGATTTCGCTCGTGTTGTGCACGTCCACTACCACGATGATTTCATGGCTTTCATGGCCCTGGTGCGAAAAACGAACTTGACATCCGATGCACGCCGACAGGTTAAATTGCGACAAATGAAGTTCAGGAGAAATCGCTTCTCGCTTATGCCTATTGATAAAAGCGCCGTTCTGTTGCTCCTGATTACCATCGTTGTTCACATATCCGCTCAACCAAGTGATGCTGACCTCGCAAATCTCCGTACCAAAGCTGAGAAGGGTGACGCCGAATCCCAGTACAAGATGGGTGCTGCTTTCGCATTTGGAAATCTTGGCCTGCAAAGAGATCACCGGGAGGCGGTGAACTGGTATCGCAAAGCCGCCGCACAGAACTTTGCGGCCGCCCAATTCAATCTGGGCGTCTGCTACTTCTGGGGCACAGGAGTACCGAAGGATGAAGCGGAAGCAGTGACTTGGTATCGCAAAGCTGCCGCACAGGATTTTGCCGATGCCCAGTTCAATCTTGGCTCTTGCTACTTGTTTGGGCGCGGAGGGATAGCAAAGGATGAAGTTGAGGCGATAAAATGGTTTCGAAAGGCTGCCGATCAGAATAACGCTTCGGCTCAAAACAATCTGGGCGTTTGCTACCAACAAGGACAGGGCGTAGCGAAGGATGAGTTAGAGGCGTTGAGGTGGTTTCGCAAAGCCGCCGCTGCAGATTTCGCCGAAGCTCAAATATCGTTGGGCCTCTGTTACGCGCATGGCCGAGGCGTGGCGAAGGATGAAGTGGAGGCGCTAAAATGGTATCAGAAAGCGGCTGACCAGAATTACGCCCAAGGCCAATTCAATGTGGGCGCCTGCTATTTCTATGGTCGGGGCATACCGAAGGATGAGGCAGAGGCGGTGAAGTGGTTTCGCAAGGCTGCCGAGCAGAACCTCGCCTCAGCTCAGTCCAATCTCGGCTTTTGCTACAGCAAAGGCCGCGCCGTGCCGAAAGACGAGACAGAGGGTTACAAGTGGATGCTGCTGGCAGCCGCGCAGGGCAGTGAGTATGCGAAGAAGCAGGTTGCTTCACTTGAAGGCACAATGTCGAAGGAGGAAATTTCCGAAGGTCAAAAACGCGCACGGAATTTCAAGGCGATGAATACAAGCAAACCGTCAGCTCTCGGCAATGCGATCTTGCTGAAAAGCCCTTAGACTGCAAGAAACATCAGACCGTGTCATCAAATTGATCAAACCGATTGCAGCCACTTGTGCAGCGTTAAGCAAACAACGGTTATTATGAAAATGCCGACAGTCACAAGGGCAGTTCTTGCCGCTGGAGCAGCCTGTCTGCTCGTCTGGTGGCTCATGTCCCATAATCCGAAAGCGTCATCAACTGCTGCAGGAGTAGAGGCTGCAGCCCCTGATCCTTTGCCGACTCAAGCGAGGTTATCAGCTCCTCAGCCGCCTTTGGAAACACGACGTAAAGTCGATTTCGACGTAGGTAGCGAAGCTGACATAGTCGGGTCAATCAGCTTCGCATCCTCAAAAAGCGGCCATCCCCTTATGCTCACAGAGCGCCCGGGGGATACACTATCATTCGCAGCGGGCAGCAAAGGCCGCGTAACCGGTTTTCTTACTCCGGCCGTATGTACTGCTGAGGGAAGCGAAATCAGACTGTGTCCCGCAGAGGGCTCAAGGTTTCGCATTCCAAAGGGTACCCGCCTCTGTTTTAAGAAATCGGGTTCTGACTGGGTTTATCTTTGTGGCGTCGGTGAGGAAATGGCCACCAATCGGTTTGGCTACAACAGAACGGTCGCCTCATGTTTGGCTATACTCGCAGGGGAGGACTCTATTCTGAAGGAAGGGGCGGCACGCGACTTAGGGCGTTTGACAAAGATTGATGATGTCTCTGGTGTCGTAACGAAACTGGGCACACTACTCGACGGAACCGATGAGGCCTCAAAGCGTGGCGCTATTGAGGGGTTGGGTCTCATTGGCACTCAAGGCTGCTACAACCTCCTGCAACAGGCACTCACCAAAGAAACCAACGGCATCACAAAACAGTTCATTGAAGAAGCGCTATCATTGTGTGGCTCTTACGTCCTCGTTGGCGATCCGAGTGCTCCGAAGCTGTCAGACGAAGAAGCCGCAAAGCTTGTTTTGGGTGCGAGCCAGCTTGAGAATACTAAAGGCACGAATCGAAAAGGCGCGATGCAGTCCTCGTGGATGGTTGACATGCTCTTGGAGCGAATCAAGGCACGAGAGACGGACGCATTCAAAGTTCTTTTGGCCAAGGCGGAGTCTTCGCAACAGATGGTTTCGCGAGTCGCGAAGATACTCGATGCAAATCTCAAGGAGGGAGGATCGGGGTCCTTCTGATTAAATCGTTTCCTCGACCCACCCCTGCGCTTTGCGCCGCGACCGCGTCCATTTTCTTTCATGTCGCTTCGTCCATTTTGATTAACGGAGCCCACGGTCTTTTTGAATCCTTCACACGCGAGCTTGCGCGTCGAGACGGAAAGAAGCTCCTCTGGTCCATCTCGCCTAAAGGACCTGAAGAATCGGATGGCGTTTCAGGAATTGGCATTAAACATATTCACATTTTGAGAGGATGTTGAGTCAATTAGAAAAATTAGAAAAGAGGATGGTAATTCCGTAGATTCCACTGCGTTGCTCCGAGACTGCTACCTGAGATAATTGCGAGACGGAGACCACTTCGTGAAAGATTCATAATGAATGGAGCGGGTGAAAGGGAATTGGACTCTTGTATCCGGTGGCGAGGGTCGGTTTTCAACCCTCGCCCTGCCTCAAATCAGGCAGGAAAAGGCGCGTAGGACGTTGTCAAAAGGCCCATTGCGGGTGGGTAGGTAGCACGTTCCATGGGTTCGTCAAAATGAGAAATTGGCGAGATAACCCCAGTTTAGAGGAGAAAAGCAAAGTATTGGAGGCGGGAGTCGGAATCGACCCTTTATCGCCATGTTTGCGGGGTAAAAATGGCCGATTTCATTGGAGAATCAACTAAAATGTTCTTAACTGAACTGAACTCGTTTTAACCATTTTGGTGTCCGTTCTGGTGTCCGCTGTCTCGATCGTGCAGGAGTTCCATAGCGACCATTCTCGACGCGACCGAGATTATACCTCGACCGATGGTGAATCGCTCGTTTCGATTGTGAATAACTTGTCATTGACACCTGCTCTTGTTCTTGAGTGCTTGCTGGAAGTTCACGGAAGTCTCGATTTCTTAACAACTTCGTTTTCCTGTTTGAGCTGTGGCAATCAACCGGACTGAGCCGAACGCAAAAGCTGGCAAGGAGCCTGACCAAGCTCCTTCTCCTCCAAGTATCAGTCTGCCCAAAGGCGGCGGAGCCATTGGCGGCATGGGCGAGAAATTTGCGGCCAACCCTGTGACCGGCACCGGGTCGATGAGCGTGCCGATTGTCACGAGTCCCAGACGTTTCGGGCCGCAGCTCTCGGTTTCTTACGATTCCGGCGCTGGGAATGGTCCGTTCGGTCTCGGCTGGAACCTCTCACTCCCGTTCATCACACGCAAGACCGAGAAAGGCCTTCCTCGTTATTTTGATGCCGACGAATCCGACGTTTTCATTCTCTCCGGCGCGGAAGACCTTGTGCCGCTGCTGCGAAAAAGCGTCAGCGGCGAGCTGGAGATTCATGAGGATCCGCGCATTATCGACAACGAAACCTACCGCGTTCGCCGCTACCGCCCCCGCATCGAGAGCCTCTTTGCGCGGATCGAGCGCTGGACCAACGTGGCCGACGCGACAGACGTTTTCTGGCGTTCCATTTCCAAGGACAATATCACCACCTGGTATGGAAAAACCGCCGAGAGCCGGATCGCCGACCCTGCCGATGCCGCACGCATTTTCAGTTGGCTCATTTGCGAGAGCCACGACGACAAGGGCAACGTCATCGCCTACGAGTACAAAAAGGAGGATTCCAACGGTGTTGACGGATCCCAAGCCCACGAGGCCAACCGTAAAGCTCCGTCAGGTTTGCCAGACCCACGTTCCGCCAATCGCTACCTCAAAGGTATTCGTTACGGCAACCGCACCCCGTTCCTGCCCAAACTCTCGGAAGCGGAATCTTGGCCCAGTCCGCCCGGCGCCAACGAATCCGACGGAACCAGCAACTGGTACTTCGAAGTCGTTTTCGATTACGGCGAACACGATGCCGCAGTCCCGACGCCCAACGATGCTGGTTTGTGGCCCGTCCGCAACGACCCGTTTTCCTCGTATCGCGCGGGCTTCGAGGTTCGCACCTACCGGCTCTGCCAACGGGTCTTGATGTTCCATCATATCCCGGACACGAAGGACGCCAGCGGACGCACAATCGTAGGCTACGACGGATTGGTACGTTCAACCGATTTCGAGTACTCGTACGAAGATAATCCGACGGATGCCCGCAATCCGATCTATTCCTTCCTGCTCTCCGTCACCCAAACCGGCTATAAAAGCCAACCGGCCGGCACCGGCTACTTCAAGAAATCCCTGCCGCCGGTGGAGTTCACCTACAGCGAGGCCAAACTCCAGGAGGAGATTCAGACCGTCGAACCAGACAGCCTCGAAAACCTCCCCTCTGGACTCGATGGGAACGCCTATCAATGGGTTGATCTCGACGGCGAAGGGCTCTCCGGCATCCTCACCGAGGAGGCCGACGCCTGGTTCTACAAACGCAACCTCAGTCCATTGCCCAAGCCCAACGGCAACGGCTCTGACGAAGTCAAAGCCCGCTTCGCCCCTGTCGAACTTGTCGCAACCAAGCCCAGTTCCGGTCTCGCGGCGGGCCGCGCCCAATTCATGGACCTCGCCGGTGACGGTCAACCGGATGTCGTCACCATGGAAGGCCCCGTGCGCGGTTTCTACGAGCGTACGGACGACTCCGGCTGGGAATCCTTCCGGCCGTTCCTTTCCTTCCCCAATCTCGACACGCGCGATCCCAACCTGAAATTCATCGACCTAGATGGCGATGGCCACGCCGACATCCTCATCTCCGAGGACGAATTGTTCCGCTGGCACCCGTCGCTCGCCGAAGATGGGTTCGGTCCCTCTGAGTTCGTCCGCAAGCCCTTTGACGAAGAAAAAGGCCCAGCGCTCACCTTCGCCGACGGCACGCAATCCGTTTATCTCGCAGACATGAGCGGCGACGGACTCACCGACATTGTCCGCATTCGGAACGGCGAAGTCTGTTACTGGCCAAACCTCGGTTATGGCCGCTTCGGCGCGAAGGTTACGATGGACGATGCCCCGTGGTTCGATTCGCCCGACCTGTTCGACCAACGGCGCATTCGGCTGGCCGACATCGACGGCTCCGGCGTTACCGACATCGTTTATCTTCACGGCGACGGCCCACGCCTCTACTTCAATCAATCGGGCAACAGTTGGAGCCAACCGCACGTACTCGCCGCGTTTCCCGCCGTGGACAATCTCGCCTCCATCCAGGTCACCGACTTGCTAGGCAACGGCACCGCCTGCCTCGTCTGGTCTTCGCCCTTGCCGGGCGATGTTGGTAGGCAGATGCGTTATCTCGACCTGATGGGCGGTCTCAAGCCGCATCTGCTGACCAAGACGGTCAACAATCTCGGCGCGGAAACGGTGGTGCAGTACGCGCCTTCCACCAAGTTCTACCTCCAGGACAAGCAGGATGGAACGCCGTGGATCACACGCCTGCCGTTCCCGGTCCATTGTGTTGAGCGGGTGGAGACCTACGACCGCGTCAGCAGAAACCGCTTCGTTACCCGCTACTCTTATCACCACGGCTACTTCGACGGCGAAGAACGCGAATTCCGCGGCTTTGCCAAAGTCGTGCAGTGGGATACCGCTGAGATCGGCACTGTGCCCGACGGCGAGACCTCATCGCTCGCAACCAATCTTGATGTGGCCTCCTTCGTGCCGCCCGTCCGCACTGTTACTTGGTTCCACACCGGCGCGTACATTGAGGGTGAAAAGATTTCCAGACACCTCGAACACGAATACTACGCCGCTCCCAAGGAGAGTGACCCGGATCCGATGTGGAGCGACTTCGAAGCCACGCTCCTTCCCGATACCATACTTCCCCCGAACCTGACGCTCGATGAAGAACGTGAAGCGTGCCGCGCACTCAAAGGTGCGATGTTACGGCAAGAGGTTTATGCCGATGATGCGCCGGAAGGAGCATCCGAAAAGATTATCAAGAGGGCGGGAACTCCCTACACCGTCAGCGAGCAGAACTTCTCCATCGAACGGCTGCAGCCTAAGGGCGATAACGAACACGCGGTTTTTTTCACCCACGCTCGCGAAGCGCTCAGTTATCACTACGAGCGCAATCCAGAGGATCCGCGCGTCGGCCACGCGTTCACACTGGAGGTGGACGCTTACGGTAATGTGCTCAAGTCTCTTGCCATCGGCTACGGCAGGCGTGTTGCCTCAACCGATCCCAACCTGACGGCTGAAGACAAAGGCAAGCAAACTCAGTTGCTCATCAGCTTCACGGAAAATCGCTTCACCAACCCGGTGTTTGAGTTGAACGATTACCGTACCCCTGTCCCCGCCGAAGCGCGCACCTACGAACTGACCGGCTTCACACCCGAGAATAACGCGGCGCGGTTCAGCTTCGATGAGCTGACCCGAAATGCGTTTGTGGCTCTGACTTCAGCGAAGGAGATTCCTTACGAACAAACCGTAGATACAAGCAAAAAGCAAAAGCGCCTGATTGAACACGTCCGCACGCTTTATCGCAAAGACAATCTGGCCGCGCTGTCTCCACTTGGAGCTGTGGACTCGCTCGCCCTTCCTGGCGAAACTTACAAACTCGCGCTCACATCCGACCTGATCACGTCCGTCTTCAAGCGAAAACGCCCCGGACAGCCCGATGAAGATTTGCTCCCAAATCCCGCTGCATTGCTCGAAGGCAAGGGCGGCGATCAAGGCGGCTACGTGGCGATGGATGGCAAGTGGTGGATTCCTTCCGGCCAGCCGGTATTTTCTCCCGTTCCGCAAAACCCGCCATCGCCGTTTGTTCAGGACGCGGCGTACGCTCGCAATCATTTTTACCTTCCACAGGCGCAGATCGATCCGTTCGGAAACTACACCCGGCTCACTTACGACCAGTTCGATTTGCTCCTCGCGCGATCCGAAGACTCCGTTGGCAACACGGTCGAAGCAGCAAATGATTACCGCGTTCTGCAACCCAACCTCGTCACCGACTCGAACCAGAACCGCGCCGCCACAGCATTTGATACGCTGGGCATGGTGGTGGCGACGGCGGTGATGGGCAAGGCTGGCCAGAACCTCGGTGATCTGCTGGAAAACTTCGACGCCGACCCACCGCTCGCTGAGTTGCAAATGTTCATCGCGGATCCGCACGGTCGCGCCGCTTCACTGCTCGGCAAAGCGACTACGCGCATCGCCTATGACCTCGACCGATTCGTCCGCTGCGGCCAGCCGCCACTTGCCGCGACGCTAGCGCGGGAGACGCACTTCTTTGATCCAGGCGGCGCGAATACGAAGATCCAGATCAGCTTCTCATACTCGGACGGCTTCGGACGCGAGATTCAGAAAAAGATACAAGCCGAAGCGGGCGATGCGCCAAAACGGCTGGGCAACGTGTCGTTGACGACCGGCGACATTAGACCGGGCGACCTCGTCCGTGACGCAAACGGCGAACTAGTCCCGCCGGCCAACGCCCCACGACGCTGGGTCGGCACGGGCCGCACTGTTTTCAACAACAAAGGCAAGCCGGTGCGACAGTACGAGCCGTTCTTCAACGCGACTCACCTGTATGAAGAAGAGCGCGAGATGACCGACACCGGCGTCAGCCCCACCCTCTTCTACGATCCCGTCGAGCGCATCGTTGCTACGCTGCACCCGAACCACACTTGGGCAAAGGCCGTCTTCGACCCGTGGCAGCAAATGACATATGATGTCAACGACACCGTTCTGAATGCCGACGGCACGACCGATCCGAAGTCGGATGAGGACGTGAAAGGATTCTTCTCGCGGTTGTCCGACGCAGAGTATCTGCCTACTTGGTACGAACAGCGCGTCGCCTTGGCGGCGAACGATCCAGAGCGGATCGCAGCGAAGAAAGCGGCCATTCACCGCCAAACGCCGATCGTGGCCCACCTCGACACACTGGGCCGGACCTTTCTCAACATTGCCCATAACCGTTTTGAGCGGAAAAACGCGATCGTCGAGGAGAAGTACCCCACGCGCGTTGAACTCGACATTGAGGCCAACCAGCGCGAAATCATCGACGCTAAGGGCCGCATCGTCATGCGCTACGACTACGACATGCTCGGCAACCGAATCCATCAGGTCAGCATGGAAGCCGGCGAGCGCTGGATGCTCAACAACATGGCCGGGAAACCGATTCGCGCCTGGGACAGTCGTGGCTTCACGCGCCGTATCAGCTACGACGCGTTGCAGCGTCCCACCGGTCTTTTCGTCAACGGAAGCGGTTTGAACAACACGTTGGCCGAGAAAACTGTTTACGGCGACGATATTCAGGAAGGGCCACAAAACGCCGAAACAACGAATCACCGGGGCAAGGTTTATCAGGTCCGCGACGGCGCTGGGGTGGTCAGCAGTCAGGAATACGACTTCAAAGGCAATTTGCTCCGTAGCAGCCGCCGATTGCTTGTGGACTACAAGGGTCAGGTGGACTGGAGCCAGGCTGCGGCACTGGAACATGAAGTGTTCACCAGTTCAACGCGCTTTGATGCCCTGAACCGGATGATTCAGCAAGTCGCTCCGCACAGCGACCAGCCCAACACGAAGTTCAACGTCACTCAGCCGATATACAATGAGGCTAACCTGCTCGAAAGGCTGGATGTCTGGCTGCAACAGGACTTCGAGCCGGATGATCTTCTGCTGCCAGTTAGCGCCACTCAACACCCCGTCACCAACATTGATTACAACGCCAAGGGGCAGCGCACTCTGATTGAGTACGGGAACAAGGCTAAAACGAGCTACGAGTACGATGACTTGACCTTCCGCTTGAATCGTCTGCGCACGACCCGGCCGAGTGTCGTGAATGGCTTGGCGTCGCAGCTTTTCAAAGATCCCGGTGTTGTGCAGGACCTGCACTACACTTACGATCCCGGCGGCAACATCACCCGCATCGAGGACGACTCGCTAAGGAGACTTTCCTCTTCCGGTCCACCGGACAACGCGCCCTGTGACTATACCTACGACGCCATCTACCGGCTGATTGAAGCGACGGGGCGCGAGCACAGCGGGCAGACGGCATTTGATTTCAATCCACCATCTGGCAACCGGCGCGATTATCCCTTTGCCGGTCTTGCCGACTTCATCGCTCACCCGAACGACTTGCAGGCCGTGCGTCGTTACATCGAGCGCTATGAATACGACGAGGTTGGGAATTTCAACCTCCACTATCACCAGGCGGGCAACACGATACGGAATCGGTCTTACGATTACGACGAGGCAAGCCTGATTCCAGAAGACGCAGCATCGGGCCTCAAGAGCAACCGGCTAACACGGACCACGGTCAACGGACATATCGAAACCTATCGCTACACTGACGCCCAGTGGACCGACGTTCACGGCTGCATAACGGCCATCAATTCGATGAAGATGGCCTGGGATTTCAAAGACCAATTGCAGCAGGTGGATTTGGGAGGCGGCGGCAGGGCATATTACGTCTATGATTCAGCCGGGCAGCGAATGCGCAAGGTCATCGAAAAGGGTACGGCCCGAAATGAACGCATCTACCTCTGCGGTTTCGAAATTTATTGTGAGTTCAGTGGCGCTACCACGCCCGACTTGGAGCGCCAAACTTTACACGTCATGGATAACAAGCAGCGAATCGCTCTCGTCGATACGAAAACGCACGATTCTGGTTCTCCAATCTCAAATCCAATATCACTAGCCCGCTGTCAATTCGGTAACCATCTTGGCTCCGCAATCCTCGAGCTTGACGAAAATGCCAGCCTCGTCTCGTATGAAGAATACCACCCCTACGGCACGACTTCCTTTCAAGCAGGCCGCAGCGCAGCCGAAGTTAGCCTAAAGAGTTATCGCTACACAGGCAAAGCGCGAGATGAAGAAACAGGGTTGTATTACTTTGGTGCACGCCAATACGCGCCTTGGCTCGGCCAGTGGATTTCTTGTGATCCAGTGGGAATCGGAGATGGACCAAACCTGTTCGCGTTCGTCCAGCGCAACCCGATCGGTCGCCGTGATCGCGACGGGTGCCAGAGCGGACACACAATAGAAGATATCTACACATTCATCAGAAATCAGGCTGGTTTTCAGGCCGGCGGCGGATCTCAAACCGCAGCCTCTGCAACGCTTCGCTCCAGAAGCCACCCGCCGACGTTTGATCCCCGAAGCAATAGCCCGTTTGGAACTGCTGCGCACGCTGAAGCGACGCTAGTTGTGAATGATCTTAAAAAAATAGGTGTAACGAGTGCCGAACGGATCTACTCAGAAGTAGCTGTCAATAAAACGACAGGCGTCGTGACCCAGCTTGGGGGGCGTCCGATCCGCGGCCACCATAACATCGACTTGTTAACCATGCCCGAAGGAAGCCCGCCACTTGTACCAGGCAACTCCACGTTAGCTGCGCGGCAAGCTGAGATGGTTGGTGATCTTAAGTATGGCGGGGGAACAATTACCCAGGCTCATTCCACATTCGGACAACGTGCGGTGACGGTTAACGCCAGCTTCAACGCCCCCGAGGCCGGCCTAGTTGCATCAAACTCAACGGCCGTCACATCAGCGGCAAAGGAAGCTGGACAAGCCGTGAAGCTAGAGACTGCCGTGGCGAAGGTCGTGCAAAACGTTGCGATAGCCTCCAGTGAATCCCAAGTTGTCGCTGGAGTTGGTACTGCCATAAAAGGGGCCTCTACAGGACAGAAGGTGGCCGGAGCGCTTACCAGTGCAGCGGGATCTGCGGGCCGTGCGCTAGGACCTGTCCTAAGGGCAGCAGGCGAGGCAGCGCCTTATGTCGGTGCCGCGGCTGCAGGCGCGCAGGTCGCGTTGGCGGAGTCGACTGCAGATAAGATTCAAGTTGGCGTCAGCCTGCTCAACCCACTCGATCCTGTCGCGGCAATTGGAACACTCGGCGGCCTGGCCGGCGCCGGTCTTGAAAAGGCTCTGGGTGTTAGTGAATACAGCGCGGCGCATGGACGGGGGGCGGAAGGGGCAGCGCGTGCTCTTGGGGCCGGTGATTCTCTTGCGACCGCCGCAGGCGTAACAGCAGCCGTTCTTTCCACACCACTCGCGTTGGGCGAGGCTGTTGGGGCCAAAATCACGGGTTGGTTTAAATGAGACGCAAGACGGACAGTTGTGTAGGGCAGACTGCGGATGACAATCCACGAATTGGATTTTCAAAACGCCGATCACCACCTTTAACCGATGATCGACGTGTATCCAGATTGCGGTGTACGCCGATGTAAGCGCAGAACAAGAGAAGTGATTATGAAAAGCAAACGACGACAGATCAGAGTCAACCGCGCTCCTGCTACACCGGACGGAAAGGTGGGCCGGCCTGCTGCAACTGCTGAACAAAAGGAAACTGAGAATCCGCAACCAGCAGAACAACCTGGCACCCGTGAGAAAGCAGCAGCGCGAGCGCTCGAAGAAGCCTTTGCGAAGGTGAAGAACGCAGTTCCCGCTTTCGGTCTAGGTTTGGAGCAGGTGGTCGCGCAGGTGCAAAAGAAGCATGGCCTGCGCGAAACCGGACGCCTCGATGAGAAAACCGCCGCTCACATAAAGGAAATCGTCCAAATCCTCCGAGAGCGAACAACCAGGGATCGAAAGCCAAAGACTCCAACCGCCCCCGCGCGTCCGGCAACCAGGCCACAGCGCGAAGAATTCAAAGTCCAAGGCCAAGTCCGGCTGCAGAATGGAGCGAAGGACGGAACACCCGGAGTTCCGGCAGCAGGTCTGCTTGTGCGGGCATACAACAAGGATTTATTCCGCGAAGAACCTCTTGGGCTCGGCGCCAGTCGGCTTGGCGTTCTGACTGACAAAGAAGGCCGCTATGAAATCCTCTATACTGCGAAACAGTTTGGACGAGCCGAAAAGAAAAGCGCGGACCTGATCGTGCGCGTCTTCCAGCCTGACAAGAAGCGCCCGGCCAATTTACCACGAAACAACAAAACTCCCGCACTCGCAGTCTCGGACACCGTTTTCAACGCCAAAGCAGTGGAGACGGTGGACCTGATCGTGGAAGGAAGGCAGCGCCCAGCTCCATCCGAATTTGAGCGATACATGGCAGAAATCACCCCGTTGCTGGAGGACAAGGGTCTCGCCGACATAAAGGAAAAGGAAGCGCCCGAAGCCGTGCGGTTCCTGACGGGTGAGACACAGATACCCGCATTGCACATTGTGTTCCTGGTGTTGGCGCACAGGCACAGCCAGGAAACAAACATTTCGCCGGAAGCCTTCTATGGTCCTTTCCGCCAGGGTCAGCCCACGCACCTGCCCGTGTTCCTCCTCCGACCGCGGCGTGTGTTGAAAGAGGCCCTGGAGAGATCCGTGGCCGAAAAGATCGTTTCGGCCAAACTCAAGAGAGAGATCGACCAGATCGTGGCGGCCGTGGAAGCCCTTCGGGGAAGCCGTCTCTTCCGCGAGAAGGACAAGCCTGAGTTTCCATTGCGAAATCTTTTGGAAGGGAGCGGGGCCTCGCCTGAGGCTCAAGAGGCCTTCGTGACGCGCATTCTGGAGCACGATGGATCGGGGAAGGAGTTTTGGGAAGCGCTGCGACGTGACCCCCTTTTCCAGCATGACGGTCTAGTCCACGACATCGAGTTCGCATTGCGCATGCATCTTCTGACCGGAGGCAATCGGTCGCTCGTAAAGGCGCTTCAGGGTCGGCGACGGAATGGGGGCCTCCGCACCAATCGCGACCTGATCCGTCTTACGGTTAAGAATTGGGAACTCCTGATCTCTTCCAGCAGCAAAGGGAGTAAGCCCGAACTCCCACCTGACATCCCCGGCAAGACCAGGCGACAAAAACTCAACAAGTATGCGCAGGTTCTGGTTGAGACGATGCAGAAGGTCTTTCCGACGGCCCATGTGGCAGAGGGAGTAGCGAGAAGGCCGTCGGTGGACGGCGCCCTTGTGGGTAAGCTGCTGGAGGGAAATCCCGGTTTTGATCCCAGGAAGCCACTAGCAGCCACGTTTCGGTGGGGCCGCTTGAAGGGAGCTAAGAAAAAAAAGGCCGCGGTCGCCCTTGAGGCCGTCCGCCGGGAGTTGCGTATGTTCCCCGATTTGGCGAAGCGCGATTACAGGAGTGCTCTCACGCAGGGGAAGGATTGGAATCCCATTCGACGGGACTTGTCCCGCTTTTTCGACAATACGCCGGACTTTGACTTCAGGAATGTTCGTATTAGCGAGTTCGTTGCCAAGAACGCCGGCGCGATGCAGGGCGTGAAAGACAAGGCCGCAACTGTCACTCAACTCAAGCGAATGCAGCGAGTCCTGCTTGTAGGGGCCTCCCGGTACGACCAATTGGAGGCACTCATGGGCGAGGGCTTTCATTCCGCCGCAGCCATTGCGGCTAAGCCCCTGTCCGGTTTCGTGCGAAACATGGGACGGCGCCTTGGGGACGGCCAAACAGCCAAGTACATCCATGCCGCGGCCGAGAAGAAGACCGCAGTGACGATGACGCTAACGGCAGCTTATCACCAGAACTACTATGACCACGCTATCGACGCTGTGGGTGGCAATAAGGAGAAGGCCTTGGAGGAAGTCCCATCGCTCGGGGAGCTTTTTGGGCCTGTGGATTTCTGCGAATGCGGGCATTGCCGGTCCGTGTATGGACCTGCAGCCTATTTCGTAGATCTGCTCCAGTTCCTGCGCAAAGATACCCTGAAGGCCTTCAACCTTTTGTCAAGCCTCAGACCTGACTTGCAGCATATCAAGCTCACGTGCGAGAACACCGAGACGCCGTTGCCTGCCGTCGATCTGGTGAATGAAATCTTGGAAAGTTACATCGCCCTCAAAGGAAAGCTCGATAAGACTACGGCAAACAACACCGAAGATATTTCCGCGGAGGAACTGGAGGTCAATCCACAATATGTAATTACAGCCGCCTACGACGAACTCAAGACGAAGGTCCATTCCTTCATGTTGCCATTCGATCGCCCCATTGAAGTTGCGCGGGGATACTTGGAGCACCTGGGCTCCAGCCGCTATCAGTTCATGGCGACATTCCAAAGTCACGGCAAGCCTAAAGATCCAGCCCATCCGGAAGGTGAAGTTGTTGAGGACAGCCAAGAACCAACTGCCCGGGTTCTGGCCTCCGAGTACCTTAAGCTCTCGCCGGAAGAGTATGCTATTGTTGTTGCCGAACCCTTGCCCAGCGGCATAAGCCCAGAGGCTAGAGAATTCTTCGGCTACCCGCTTGGCGCGTCTTCCTCCTGGCGTGAGGATCTCGGCCGCGTGCCAGAATTCCTGCGTCGAACGGGTGTGGCTTTTAGTGATCTGGTCGATCTCCTCAAGACGCGCTTCATCAATCCTGTCCAGACGGAACCATTACCAAACGAGCTTTTGGTCCTGTCCGCGCCCGATGGCGTATGTGACTTGGAACAGACTGTGATCCGACGTTTGGCGGGGCCATCGAAGCTTTCGCAAGAGGAATGGCTCCGCATCCATCGATTCCTCCGCCTCTGGAAGAAACTCGGTTGGTCCCTGGCCGAGGTGGACGCGGCGTCCTGGTCTCTCCATTCGAAAGACATTGACGGGCCCCTGATAGAGAATCTGGCCCACATCCAGTGGCTGAAAACCACACTGGAAGTGGCAGTGGCCCCGCTCCTTAGCCTTTGGTCGAACTTGGACACTTTCGATCCAGGGGGTCTAAGACAAAGTCATTACGACAAATTGTTTCGGAATCGAGCTGTGATCAACGATCCCCTCGACAAAACATTCGACCTGGATCCGTTGACCGGCGAATTAGCTGATCCCTCTCAGTATCTCTCCAGCCAAACGGCAGCCCTTCGCGCGGCTCTGCGAGTGACGGACGACGATCTGACGCTTCTCCGCGAAGCAACCGGGCTTGACGGCCCTAGTATCCTCATGACACTTAAGTCGCTTTCCTGTTTATATGGCCATTCCTTTTTGGCTCGCGCACTACAACTTAAGGTCCAGGACTACGTTTCATTGTTGACCTTGGCCCGTGTGGATCGCGAATTACCTTTCACGCCGGGCAGCGCGGTAGAGTTCGTCGTTCGCGCCCGCCGAGTGCAGGAGTCTGGTGTCTCTCCGGCGCTGTTGGACTATCTCTTCCGTCACATTACAAGCACGTCCCAGAGTTTGGCGCCTGATGAAGAAGCTGTACTCTCCCTGCTCCAGAAAATCAGGGAGGACTTGTGCAAGATTTTGGACCAGACAGCCCTGGTGCCGGACCCCGATGGCAATCTTCTTCGAGAAAAGCTGGGCCTTGCGTTGGATCCAGCTCGGCTGGACCAGGCAGTTAAGCTCATCAATGGAGAATCACCAATGAGCGTTTCTGAGCAGATCGCCTTTGTGGAGCAGAACTTCGCTGGCTTTCTGCCTCTAGCCGAAGCAACCAAGCTGGTGAACTTGAGTGCCCAGGAGCGCAGGGACCGCATTTATCCCCTCCTGCTGGCTTATTTGCGGGAGTCGTTAAGCCGGAGCCTGGTGAAGCAGACCTTGGCCGACGCCCTAAAAGTCGAGCCGGCGACCGCAAAGCTCCTATTGGAAAAGACGGTCAAATCTGTCGATGCCAACGCAAACCTTGCTTACTCGATCGTTGCGTCTGCTCCATCGCCGGTCGCCAGCGGCACCTCGCTCAGTGTGGCTACGGGCGAAGGCGCGAAGTTCCCCGCCGTTCCATTCAACTGCACTGTTTGGGCTGCGAACGAACTCCCGACCTTCGATAACTCGGAAATCATCCGCGTGACCAACGTCTCCGTAGACACCCTGACGATTATGCGCGCTCAGGAAGGCACCAGCGCGCGTTCAATTGTCGTGGGCGACCAGATTGCCAACACCATCGCGGCCAAGACCGCTTTGATGGACTTCCTCGCACTGGTAGGCGACGGCCTCAATGCGCAGTATTTCGATGACAAGGATTTCAGTGGTAACACCGTGTTGGCGGTGGAGCCAGGTGTGAATGCATTTTGGGACAAGAATCATCTCCCCCAATCGCCTCTTACTATCGAGACTTTCAGCGTAGTATGGACAGGGCGGATAGTGCCTGAGCACGATGAAGCGTACACCCTCTACGTATTAGCCAAGGATGGGGTGCAAGTTTCCTTCGATGGGCAGATCGTCATTGACGATTTGACCGAGCCGTCCAAGCCCATCGAGAAGCCCCTGGAGCACCGCTGGACCTCACCGGAACCTTTACAGGCCGGGCGGCCCTATGATCTGAAGATCCGATACACCAAGACTGATAAGAAGGTTGAAGCTATCGGTTTAGCGCAGTTGAGCTGGAGTAGCGTCTCTACTCCGAAAGGCGTCATCCCTCGGAGCCAACTTTATTCCGGTGCAGCGTACGTTCCCTTGGAGGGCCTCCTTCTTACTTACAAGCGCCTGCACAAGGCCGCCTTGCTTGTGAACGAATTGAACCTCAGGGCAGAAGAAGTGGCTTATCTAACGGAGCACGGCACCGATTTCGACGGATTCGACCCGAATGGTTGGCCAATGGAACGGAGCGACCCTGAGCAAGTAGATGGCGCCGCACCTTCGTTGTTCAAACAATGGGAAGCCGTACAAGCCTTTGCTGCTCTTCGGGACAAACTTCCCTCAGGAGAGACCACGCTTCTTGACGTGCTGTCTTCAGCCAACGCTTCCGAAGCCGCCCAGCGGCTGGCCACTCTTGCGGAGTGGGATCCGGCGGACGCGGCCTCGCTCACTTTGGATCTTGGGTTGCCGGACGCCCTTTTCAAGATCGCGGCGGCCCCCACGCGCCTTAAGGCAGCGTTCGACTTGGCTAGTCGGCTTGGTGTCTCGGTAGGCAAGCTCCGCGAGTGGGCCATCCATAATCCGGACGAAACCCAGGCACAGGAGATTGTTCAGTCCGTCAAGGCCAAGTACGACGACGAAACCTGGCGGGCCGCCGCCAAACCGCTTAATGATGCCCTGCGTGAGAAGCAGCGGGACGCCTTGATTGCCTATCTTCTCGCTGACTCGCAAATCGTAAAGGCAAACATCCAGGACGCTGACGGTCTCTTCGAGCATTTCCTCATCGACGTGAGCTTGTGCGCTTGCATGATGACCTCGCGGATTAAGCAGGCCATCTCGTCGGTACAACTTTTCATCCAGCGCTGCTTCCTGAATCTTTACCTCAAAGAGGGCCTGACCCCGGACATGCTCGATGAGAATCGTTGGAAGTGGATGCGCAACTACCGGGTGTGGGAGGCAAATCGCAAGGTCTTCTTGTATCCAGAGAACTGGATTGAGCCGGAACTCCGGGACGACAAGACTCCATTCTTCCGGGACTTGGAGACTCAGCTCCTCCAGAATGAACTCTCGGATGTGACTGTAGAGCGCGCCCTAATGGGTTACTTGGAGAAGCTCGACGAAGTAGGTCGTTTGGATATCTTGGGCGTGTACCGCCACACCGAAGGATCAGGAGAGGACAAAACCGACGAAGTGCATATCTTCGGCCGTACCCGTAACGAGCCTGCCGTGTACTACTACCGGAAGTACATCGTCCGCACTGGGGTCTGGACTCCATGGGAGAAAATCAATGTGGACATCGATAGCCGACACCTCATTCCTGTGGTCTGGAATCGCCGGCTGTATCTGTTTTGGGCCAATTTCGTGGACAAGCCGGACCCGGATCAGGACTTGTCCGGGCCGGCTCTGGTGAAGACGGAGCAACAGCTCACTTATGACCAGTGGGAAAAAGACCAAGCTGCCTATGAAAAGGCGAGTTCTGTTTGGGAGCAGGGGCTAGCCGCCTATCAACAAGCCACGGAGGCCGTTTACTCGGCCCTGGGGATTGGCCCAGATGATCCTGAGCATGCTTTCTCAGTGGTACCGAACTTCGAGGATCTCGTTCCAAAACCCCAGAAGCCCAAGGGGCCGCCCCCGAAGTCTGCTCCCCCCGAAGCAAAGCCGCCAGCCATGCTCTGGGAAATCAAACTCGCGTGGAGCGAGTACCGAGAAGACCGGTGGTCGCCCAAGCGGTCGACGCAAAAGGCGCTTATGTCGAAAAGTGTGACGATGAATGGACAGCATCGCCCACCAGAGATTCAGGATCACATATTTACTTCCGTAGTCAAGGACTCGACTGAGTTGAGCATTTGGTGTCATTACCGTTATGAGTTTGCGTCCGACACACCGCATGACGATCTTCTAGTCTACGTTGGATCATTCAACAGCAACGGGTGCGGGAGTGAGATGAAGATTGAACCTACTACGGCAACTCTCTTCCAACTTCGCATCACGCCTGAGGGAAGTCGCATGAGTTTTGTCAGGTTCGATCAAAAGTCGGGAAAAACCCTGACGTTTTATGATCCCACTTTGAAACAATTCCCAGTGCTGGGGAACACGCCCACTCGTTATGAATTGGTGCATCCTCCCTATTCAATCGAGCCGCAGCTTGGAGGATTTGCAAAGGCAGTGTATCCATTCGCCTATCAAGATGCTCACCGCACTTACCTCGCTCTGCCCACGGTGGGCGAACCACACGTTGAAAGTATTCTTTTCCCCAACCCTCACATCGGCTTCGGGATCGTGGAGGATGACGCCTTAGCATCAGAGTTCAAATACATTGAGAAAGGTGACCCGGCGACGGGGAGCACACAAATCTTTGCACGCTCCAAGGTCCTTGGTATTGCCGGAGCCCAGGCAAAGCCAATTCACACCTAAAAGGCCCACGATTATGACGCCTACCAATACAATATCCGATAGTAATATAACTGTTCCGCAGACGGCCGAAGCTAAGATCAAAGATCTTCAAACCTATCTTCAGTTCCACAATCTGTTCCACCCGTTCGTTTGCAATTTCATGAAGAATTTGAACTGGAAGGGTGTCCCAGGCCTCGTTACCCGGGAACTCCAACAGCTCAATAATGACCCCTCTGAGTTAGAGACACTTTTCGAACAGTTGTATGTACCGGCGGAGGACTTCCACGAGGGTTACCCTTTGGAGCGAGTTGACTTTGAGGGCGGAGCGTACTCGGTGTACAACTGGGAACTATTTTTTCACGCACCGCTCCTTATCGCAACCCGACTCAGTCAAGAGCGGAAATTCCAAGAGGCTCAGAACTGGTTTCACCTCATCTTCAATCCCACTACCAACGACGCTGGGGATGCCCCCCAGCGCTACTGGATAACTAGGCCATTTTTTGAAAATAGCAATCCCGAGAAAGAGCATATCGTAGCCGTGCTCAGAGCGCTGCATTCTTCGGATTCGTCCGAACGGGAGAAAGTGAAATCGCAGATCGAGCAATGGCGCGACAACCCTTTCAAGCCACACCTCATCGCCCGCCTTCGCATCACCGCCTATCAGAAAACAGTGGTGATGAAATACATCGACAACCTCGTTCAGTGGGGCGACGCGCTCTTCCGACGGGATACGATCGAATCCATCAACGAAGCCACTCAACTCTTTGTCCTGGCCTACCGCCTGCTCGGTCGCCGGCCACAGGAGATCCCTCGGCGGATCAAGAAAGGATCGGGACGCACGTATGCCGAGTTACAGCCAGAGTTAGATGAGTTCTCGAACGCTCTGGTGGAGTTCGAGAACGAGTTTCCCTTCACCACTGACGACAGCGGCTCAAGCGAGACTGGCGCCACCACGAGTGACGGATTGGGGCGTTATACGGACTTTTACTTTTGCATTCCCGGTAACGAGAAGCTGCTCGGCTACTGGGACACCGTCGAGGATCGCCTTTTCAAGATCCGTCATTGCCTGAACATCGAGGGCATAGCGAGGCCGCTGCCGCTTTTCGAACCACCCATCGACCCGGCCCTGCTCGTTAGGGCCACAGCGATGGGATTGGATATCAGCAGCGTTTTAAGCGATATCAGCGCACCCCTGCCCCCATACCGATTCCAAGCGCTTGTACAGAAAGCCGTGGAGCTTTGCCAGGAACTCAAATCTTCGGGCGGAGCACTGCTTGCAGCCTTGGAAAAGAAGGACGCCGAAGAACTGGCGGTGCTGCGAACGGGACAGGAGTTGGCGCTGCTCAAAGCGGCGCGGGAAGTACGGAGAGGACAGCTCCAGGAGACTGAGGCCGCGATCGAAGCCTTGCGCAAGACCCGCGATGTGGTGGAAGCCCGCCGCCGCTTCTATGAAAATACACTGAGCGCCGGACTAAACTTCCATGAGAAAGATCAATTGGATCGACTCAAGGCCGCAAATGACAAGCAGGGGGAGGCGCTTAATTTCGAGCTAACGGCGCAGGGGACGAGCCAAATCCCGAACGCCACAGCCGGTGCTTCCGGCTGGTCCTCCCCAGTCGTGACGGCACAGTTCGGCGGCAGCAACATCTCTTCAGCCAACGCGGCCTATGCGCGCTATTTGAGTGGCCAAGCGTCCGACGAGACCTACTTCGCGACCAAAAGTTCCATTATGGGTGGTCACAAGCGGCGCGAAGAGGACTGGCGCCATCAGAAGAGCCTCGCCGAGAAGGAACTGATCCAAATCGACAAGCAGATCGTTGCAGCGGAAATCCGCCGTGCCGTTGCCGAGATCGAATTGCTCAACCATGACAAGCAGATCGAGAACAGCGAAGCCGTGAACGAGTTCATGCGGGAGAAATACACCAATCAGGAGCTTTACGGTTGGATGGCGGGCCAAATCTCCTCGGTGTTCCATGAGACCTATAAACTGGCCTACGATTTGGCCAAGCGAGCGGAACGGGCTTACCGGTTCGAGCGTGGCCTAACGGCTTCGAACTTCATTCAGTTCGGCCACTGGGACAGCGCTCGTAAGGGATTCCTCTCAGGCGAGCGACTGGCCTTGGACCTGAAGCGGATGGAGGCGGCTTACATGGACCAGAATCGCCGCGAGTACGAGATCACCACGCAGGTTTCTCTTGCGGCTCTCGATCCAGAAGCTCTGTTGGCCTTGAAAGAAATCGGTCGTTGCCGATTCAAGCTCCCGGAAGCCCTCTATGATCTCGAATATCCAGGTCATTACATGAGGAGGATCCGCAGCGTGAACCTCACGATCCCGTGCGTGATCGGCCCTTACACCGGCGTGCATGCCACGCTTACGCTCCTCAGCAGCACCATTCGTGCGGATCCCAACTCTCAGCGGCCTTACGAGTCCGATAACGAGGGGGAGGATCCTCGATTCATCAGAAACTTTGGTGCTCTGCAGTCTATCGCTACGAGCCACGCTCAAAATGACAACGGTATGTTCGAACTAAACTTCAAAGACGAGCGTTACTTACCATTTGAGGGTGCCGGGACTGATTCCCAATGGCAACTGGACATGCTCAAGGCCACGAACGCCTTCGATCTTAACACTGTTACGGATGTAATCCTCAAGATAAGTTATACGGCAAGGGAGGGCGGAGAAGTCCTGCGCCAGAAGGCCCTGGAGCGTGCGAACCTGCCGAAGCCTGAACCGCAGTTTCCGTCTTCTGCGACCTCTGGAATGAAGCTGCCCATGCAAACGAACTCGGTCACCCTTTTGAGCGTCAAACATGAGTTCTCGAACCAGTGGCATAAATTTCTGAATCCACTGGACACGGAAACTACCCACACCTTGGCTCTAGATCTCATGCCTGCCTACTTCCCCTTCCGATTCCGCAACTCAAAAAACAAGATCAACCGCGTGGATGTGTTCTTGAAACTCAAGGAAGGAGTCACGTACGAAGATGGCAATGATTTGAAACTCACTTGGCAGGGTAAGGACACAATTCTTAAGGTCGAGTCTCCTCTCAACCTGCCTCACGGGATACCCTTGGAGAATGGCGATGAAACCTTGGGCGCATGGACGGTTACGATAACCGAGGCGAATCTTAAAGCAGCGCATCCGGACTTGTGGAAGAAAGTAACTATCAACGGACAGGAGCGATGTCGCCTCGACCCTGACGCCATCGAGGATCTCTTGCTGTTGGTACGTTACACCGTCCCAGAAGGTTGACTTGGAGCGAAGAATTGCTTTGGATTAGACATCATTAGACCTCGGCTCTTGGAGGCAAACCTCCGCGCTGAACATTCCTCGCCGTCGAGAGATCGAGAAATCGGCGTCATCAGCGATTACGACACGTCGCGGATATCATACTCCACATCCGCTACACAGACCGCAAAGACTTCGGATCGCTGACGCGGCGGCAGTTCCCACGTTCAAGATCCCTCATCGAAAGAGCCCACACCCGCAGGTCGTGTGCGCCTGTCTTGCTGTCTTGCGTCGCCCAACCGCTGCGCGGCCACACTCGCCATCTGCATTTGTCATTTCGGGTTCCGATGTTTGTCAAACGAGGAATTGGCAAGTTAAGCAAATTTAAGAGCAATAGAGTAAAGTATTGGAGGCGGAGGTCGGAATCGGACTTTTTTAAGCGTCGAAACCGCGCCAAAATGGCCCAAATCTGTGCATGAATCAAGCCTACACTATCCCAACAAGAGCCAGCACGCACCAGCACTGTTGCTGACACTTTTGCTGAGCGCGACATGAGGTCGCTCGAGCAGTTGTTTGTTTATGAAACCTCCTTGAGAGAACGCATTACAAACCTGCGGTTCCGTCCGCAGTAGTCTAGCGGCACCGGCGTGACTGGTAACGGTCGGGTCGGAAGCTGCCGTGACAATGCACCTCCACTCGATGAGTGAGGAGTCGTCCGCGAGGACGGTTCCGCGGCTGCCAGCGTCGAGGCGGTCGGAGGGCTAGACTCGATGACACGCCCAACCCAGGTGAACTGCCGCAAGCATCGTCAAATGTAACGAGCCAAAGACGCTGACAGGCTCCAACCAAAACGG